>ERZ1674236.42-NODE-42-length-36493-cov-36.264312_pt1 | contig 36493 bp, 35 predicted proteins | sample MGYA00581210_ERZ1674236 | MGnify/ENA primary metagenome ERZ1674236 (study PRJEB41354, sample SAMEA4873328) | human saliva metagenome | biome: human-associated habitat [ENVO:00009003]; feature: mouth environment [ENVO:08000002]; material: saliva material...
ATCTGTACTGTCTGCGGCTTCGTCGCCTTGTCCTGATTTTTGTTAATCCACTATATATCCGTCCTTATATGGTCAAATCGCCGCTGAAATCCGTATCAAACCCATCGGCGTATCGGCTTATATCCATTCCAATTTTATTTTGAACGGACTGAAGCCAAAAAACAAAACCGAAAAAAATGTGCTTGTTCTCAGGCGTCACGCCGAATATGCCGTCACTTTGATGCGAAATTTGCAGGTCACTCAATATAGACAAGAAGCTGTCCAGATTTTGCCTGATGTCTTCTATAGTGGATTAAATTTAAATCAGGACAAGGCGACGAAGCCGCAGACAGTACAGATAGTACGGCAAGGCGAGGCAACGCCGTACTGGTTTAAAGTTAATCCACTATATCTCGCTTTTTTGAAGTTCCTCAATCAACAGGACTTCATTATCCAGGCCAATAATGGTGGGCAGCTTGGTCAGTTTTTCATAAATCGCTTTCACAGACATTTTTCAATACCGGTAAACCCGACGCGCGGGATACGGACGCGGGTAAGGCGGGTAGGGATAGCCGTAGCGGTGTACCGGCTCGCTGTCTTGATAAATGACGGTCGTTCCCGGCGGGGCGTTGACGGTAACGGTTTTGTTGATGGTGGTTTGGGAATGGACGGGCAGGTCGAGGACGGCGGTGCGGCCGTAAGGGGTTTCGGTGTAGAAACAGCCGCCAAGTGCGGTCAGCGTGAAGGCGTAGAGCAGGGGTTTCTTCATGGGTTTCCTTCATTCAAAACGAAACGGTAAGGGGTCGTCTGAAACGTGGTTTCGATCAGTTTGAAACCGTTTTGGGGTTTTCAGACGACCCTTTTTATCGCCAACATCCTTAACTTTAAATACGGCATATCGTCAAATTCCGTCATTCCCGCCGTAGCCTGTCCTCGCGTAGGCGGGGGCGGGAAGGACGGCAACCGGTAAGTTGCGTATCGAAAATAAAGTCATTTGACTATCTCCAGCCGACAGGATGGGGCGGCGGTTTTTCAGACGACCTTCCCGCTTACCTTAACACGGTCTTCGTCCAGCGGCTGACCCATTGTTTCTGCTTGGTGTCGATGTCGTTGCGGCTGGGCGAGTCGGTGTGTTTCGGGGCTTGGGCGAACTCGAAGACTTTGGGCAGCGGCGTGTTTTTCACGGCGGGATAGACCCACATTTCGGTCGGCAGGGCTTTTTGCACTTCGCCGCTTTGCAGCCACTGTACGAGTTTTGCCGCCAATTCGGGCTGTTTCGCGCCTTTCAAGACTGCCGCGCCTTCGACTTGGCGGAACACGCCGCCTTTGAGGAAGAGGTTGCCGGTCGGCGGCACGCTGTATTTGCCTTTGGAGTAGTGGACTTCGGCGGCGGGGCTGGCGGCGTAGCTGACGACGAGCGGGTAGGCGCCGCCGTTTTGGGTGAAGTCGGTGTAATAGGCTTCACTCCAGCCTTTGGCGACTTTCACGCCGTTTTGACGCATCTGCGCCCACCATTTGAACGCGCCCTCTTCGCCCATGCCGCCGATGTTCGCCATCAGGAAGGCAAGTCCGGGCGACGACGTGGCGGGCGAGGGCGTCACCAGCAGGTTTTTATATTCGGGGCGGGTCAAGTCCTGCAAGGTTTTGGGCAGCGGCAGTTTTTTCTGTTCAAACCATTTTTTGTCGTAGTTGAGGGTAACGTAGCCGTAATTGACTGCCGCGATGACGGGCATTCCCGCTGAAACGGGCGCGGATTTGGGCTGCGCCGCCGCCAGTATGCCTGCTTCGCGCGCTTTGCCGATATTGGCGTTGTCCAACCCGTACACCGCGTCGGCAATCGGGTTTGCCTTGCTGAGAATCAGCTTGTTGAGCATTTCGTTGCCGCTGCCCGCTTTGATGACGGAGACTTTGGCATCGTTGGCTTTTTCAAACTGCGCGATGGCGGATTGGGGCAGGCTGAAGGATTTGTGCACGGCAAGGCGCACTTCAGTCTGGGCGGATAAGTTTGCCGAAGCCAGCAACAGGGCGAGGGCGGATAATTTCAGTTTCATTCTCTAACCTTTGTACGGGTAAAATACGAAACATCATAACAAAATCCGCACCAACACACGACATGAACCTTTCCCCCGTCTGGCTTTTTGACCTCGACAACACGCTGCACAACGCCGATGCAGGCATTTTCTACATCATCAATCGCGCCATGACCGACTACATGGCGCAACGCCTCAAGCTCTCCGAAGAAGCGGCATCCGACCTGCGTCAGGACTATTGGCACCGATACGGCGCGACGCTTGCCGGCCTGCAAATCCACCATCCCGAAATCGACATCCGCGAGTTTCTGCGCGAAAGCCATCCCATCGCGCAAATCTTGGCAAAATTGGAGGGCATGGAGGGAACCGAAAGCGTTTTAGGTCGTCTGAAAGGACGCAAAGCCGTTTTTTCCAACGGCCCTTCGTTTTACGTCCGCGCTATCATCGGGGCATTGGGTTTGGCAAACCGTTTTGACGCACTCTTCGGCACGGACGACTTCGGGCTGCGCTACAAACCCGACCCGCAAGCCTACCTGACCGTCTGCCGCCTGCTCGACGCTGCGCCCGAACAGTGCATCATGATCGACGACAGCGCGGACAACCTGCATCAAGCCAAAGAGCTGGGCATGAAAACCATATGGTTCGGCAGCAAAGCCCATCCCCTGCCCTTTACCGACGCCGTTGCAAAAGATATGCAGGCGCTCGCCGAATGTGCCGAAAAATTGTCGGCACTCGTCTGAAACCTTTACAATATCGGGTTTGAACAACGGCACCAATCCGCCCGACCACAAGGACAACCATCATGCGATACACCGCCCTCATCCTCGCCGCCACAGCCGCCCTGACCGGCTGTACTTGGGAAACCTACCAAAACGAATCCGGCCACACCTCCCTGCGCCCCAAATACGAAAAAGGCACGCGTATCTATTACGAAGACGGCACCTACTCCCGCGATATGCGTTACAACCAATACCGCCCCGAACGCCGCACCCTCAAACCGCTGCACGGCGACCAAGAAAACGTACGCGGCACGACATGGAACAAACCCCAAGGCGCCGGACACGCCGCGCCCGAAACGCAAACCGAAGAATAATCCGCCCGCAGAGGTCGTCTGAAACCGTTTTTTCCGTTTCAGACGACCTCAAACATAACCGCCATCCCGTTCGTCCCCTATCTGCCGTCTTTCAAAAAGGAGAAAACCATGCGTTCCCTCGCCCTGATTTTCGTTACCGCCGCCATCCTGAGCGGCTGCACCACAGACCGCTACGACTTCGACAGCCGTCCCGCCGACACATCTGCGCGCACGCCCCTGAAACCGACCACACTCGACCGCTTGGAACACGGCAGCCATGCCGACTCGTACCGCTGGAACCCCAAACCCAATAAACCATAATCCCCACGTCCGCACACCAAACCCAAATAAAAAGGTCGTCTGAAACCCCAAAACCCCGTTCAGAAGACCCCAAAATACCCCCTTCATCAACATTGCATTCGAGAAAGCCCATCATGTCCGCCACACCCCTCAACATCGTCATCCTCGCCGCCGGCAAAGGCACACGCATGTATTCCAAAATGCCCAAAGTGCTGCACCGCATCGGCGGCCTTCCCATGGTTGAGCGCGTTATCGACACCGCCGCCGCCCTGAATCCGCAAAACATCTGCGTCGTCATCGGACACGGCAAAGACCAAGTTTTGGACACCGTCAAACGCGACGTCGTCTGGGTCGAACAAACCGAACAACTCGGCACCGGCCACGCCGTCAAAACCGCCCTGCCGAACCTTTCCGCCGAAGGCCGCACGTTGGTGCTGTACGGCGACGTTCCCCTGATTGACACCGCTACCCTCGAAACCCTGCTCGAAGCCGCCGGCAGCGAAGTCGGACTATTAACCGACGTTCCCACCGACCCGACAGGCTTGGGCCGCATCATCCGCGACAGCCAAGGCAGCGTAACCGCCATCGTCGAAGAAAAAGACGCCGACGCCACCCAAAAAGCCGTCCGCGAAATCAACACAGGCATCCTCGTCCTGCCCAACGCCAAACTGGAAAACTGGCTGAACAGCCTCTCCAGCAACAACGCCCAAGGCGAATACTACCTGACCGACCTCATCGCCAAAGCCGTTGCCGACGGCATCAAAGTCCATCCCGTCCAAGTGCGCGCCTCCCACCTCGCCGCCGGCGTGAACAACAAACTCCAGCTCGCCGAACTCGAACGCATCTTCCAAACCGAACAGGCGCAAGCCTTGCTCAAAGCAGGCGTCACCCTGCGCGACCCCGCCCGCTTCGACTTAAGGGGTCGTCTGAAACACGGACAAGACGTCGTGATTGACGTCAACGTCGTCCTCGAAGGCGACATCGAACTCGGCGACAACGTCGAAATCGGCGCAAACTGCGTCATCAAAAACGCCAAAATCGGCGCAAACAGCAAAATTGCCCCCTTCTCCCACTTCGAAGACTGCGAAATCGGACAAAACAACCAAATCGGCCCCTACGCCCGCCTGCGTCCGCAAGCCCGCCTTTCAGACGACGTACACGTCGGCAACTTCGTCGAAATCAAAAACGCCGCCATCGGCAAAGGCACCAAAGCCAACCACCTCACCTACATCGGCGACGCCGAAGTCGGCAGCAAAACCAACTTCGGCGCAGGCACGATCATTGCCAACTACGACGGCGTGAACAAACACAAAACCGTCATCGGCGACGAAGTCCGCATCGGCTCCAACTGCGTATTAGTCGCCCCCGTCAAACTCGGCAACAAAGTCACGACAGGCGCAGGCAGCACGATTACCAAAAACGTCGAAGACAACAAACTCGCCCTCGCCCGCGCCCGCCAAACCGTGATCGAAGGCTGGGTACGTCCGGAAAAAGGGGATAAGAAATAAAGCGGTAAATCGCCCTGCGCAACTCGTTGCAGCAACAGCAATCTGTCCCTTCCCCCGTCCGGCGGGGGAAGGTTAGGATGGGGGTGGCTTTGCGACTTTAGGTCAAATCAAATTCGTACAACCCATAGAACCACCCTCTCCCCGGCCCTCTCCCGCCGGACGGGAGAGGGAGGCGGGTTGCAGATAAAAACGAGGTCGTCTGAAAACTCTGAGATTCGAGTTTTGGATAAACTCGTTCCCGATTTTTTCAGACGACCTCGTTTACTCAATCAAAACAGGTTTGGGATAACTCAAGTAGCGTGGGCTTTGCCCACGAAATCTACTATCTAAAAATCCAAATCAGACAACAGCCGAATGGGCATCCATTTCGTCATTTATCTCGCGGGCAAAGCCCACGCTACAGGTCGTCTGAAAACCCGTTTCAAGCTTTATGCCAAACCAACCCTACGCCGACGATAACCGTCCGGCGACCGTCTTAATCAGACGAACCCGAAAACCTGAAGAAAAATAAGGAAGATGATGCAATGAAAAAACTGTTTTTGATGATATTCGGATTAATGGTTTCAAATATTTCTATTGCCAATCCGACATATGATGTGACAAACGGGGCTTTACAGAATGATCCCGCATTATGCAGCTATGGGTACAATCCCAACTGCTCTTCGGGTAATACTGCCCCTCCTCCTAAAAAAATTATCTATCACGATGTTTTTGTGCCGCCTAAATTCGGGGCATTTGCTTACAGTCAGAAAGCAGGGCATCTTGCCGGTGCGGTAAACCAGAATTCCCTAGAAGCGGCAAAACGTGAAGCCATAAAACAATGCCAAAAAGGCAGTCGCAATACGCCTTGTAAAGTTATTACATGGGTGAGGAACGGTTGTATGGCAGCGGCAGAAGGGAAAACAAAAGACAGATTTGTTTTATCTGATGTGGCAGGAGCACAAGGTACTGTCGAACAGGCAGCTTTAAAAAATTGCCAAGATAGGGGAGGGGTAGACTGTAGAATTATTCAGCCTGAAGTATGTGCTCTCCCGTGATTGGTATTTAAAGGAAGATGATGCAATGAAAAAACTGATTTTTATATTATTGGGATTGGTGAGCTTCAACGTCTACGCCAACGGTTGCGGCGGAGAATACCAGCCATCGACCGGAACCTGCCGCATTATCGACGGTTCGGGACGGGAAATTCTATACAACATTCCCCCTCAATCAGGCAATACTGCCCCACCCCCTAAAAAAATCATCTATCACGATGTGGTCATCCCTCCAAAATTCGGGGCTTTGGCTTATAGTCAGAAAGCGGGACATATTGCTGGTTCTTTAAATCATAACTCTCTAGCGGAAGCACAAAGAGAAGCTGTGAAGAGATGTCAACAGGGCAGTCGAAATACACCTTGCAAGCCTACAAAATGGATTAAAAACGGCTGTTTGGCTGTTGCTCAAGGTAAAATAAAAAACAAATTTGTTCTTGCTGAAGCAGGAGGAGCTCAAGGTACTGTCGAGCAACTGGCTTTACAAAACTGTAAGGCAAGAGGAGCAACAGAATGTAAGATTTTGATGTCTGAAGGCTGTTCCCTTCCCTAAGTAATGATATAGAAGGTCGTCTGTCGGGCATCGCCCCGCCGACAATAAGTCCGTAGCGTGGGCTTTGCCCACGAAATCTTCTATTTAACAATCTAAATCAGACAACAGCCGAATGAACATCCATTTCGGCATTTATCAAGCGGGTAAAGCCCTCGCTACTCGTTGCAGCAACGGCAACCTGTCCCTTCCCCCGTCCGGCGGGGGAAGGTTAGGATGGGGGTGGCTTTTTTTGGGGGGGTTAGGTCAAATCAAATTCGTGCCACCCGTAGAGTCCCTCTCCCACCAGACGGGAGAGGGACAGGTTGCGAATAAAAACGAGGTCGTCTGAAAGCTCTGAGATTAGGTTTCAGACGACCTTTTACTATCGATATGCCTCAAGACTCAAATATCTTGCATGATTTGTCCGTATTAGCGAAATGCTGCGCCTTGTCTTCGCAGGTGCTTTCGGTCGTTTCACACGATACCGTGACAAAGCTTTCGTTGATCTTCAATACCTTGGGATTTTTATCCGACCGCGCTACTGCCTTCAGGGTAAACCGCCCGTCCGGCGTGCCTTTGGCGTCGCCTTGCACCTTGATGCAAAAATCGCCGATTTCCTTAATCGGCAAATCCGGCCATTGGGTGGAACTTTGTTTGAAACTTCCGTTTTTTTGATAAAAACGCTCCAGAAATTGGGCGTTTTCCATCATGGCTGCCCGCACTTCCTGCAGCTTGGTATTTTCAACATATTTTTGGTAAGACGGGTAGGCAATCGACGTTAAAATCCCCACCGTCATGATGGTAAAAACCAGTTGAGACAAAGAAAATCCCCGCTGAATTTCCTTCATTCCGCCCCCTTTCGAAAAATAAACCGGACATTTCATCTTTATCGTTGTGTGGTATCAAAATGGGGATTGAAGCTTTCCCACTTCAAAACCATACGGCAAAGTTGCCTGCGGCAAGCCGAACTGTTTCTGAATCAATCCCTTATAAAATGAGGTCGGTATCTTATCGTCCTTATGGCGGGCGTTCAAACAATATCTGAATATTTCCTAGTTTACTATTTCTTGATGTATTTAATTCGCAACAGACACGCCTGCGCCCGATTTATGCGGTGGACACACGAAGCCTGCCTGCGGGAACGGCTTTTGTTATTCGCGGTGATAGGGATGGTTGTGGAGGATGGAGACGGCGCGGTAGAGCTGTTCGGTCAGCAGGACGCGCACCATGCCGTGCGGGAGGGTGAGGACGGTGATGTTCATGGGTTTCCTTGGTCGGATGGGGTCGTCTGAAAGGTTTCAGACGACCTTCGTTTTGTATTTCAAATACAAAAGACGTTTCGATTAGCGGAAAGGGGCGGGGTCAGATGACAGAATGCAACTGAAAATTGTGGGATGTCTTATCGACAGGGATTGGCTTGATGATGCTTGATGGCATGAGATAAAAAATAACCGCCTTAGGCGGTTTTTGTGGTGGCCAGAGGCGGAATCGAACCGCCGACACACGGATTTTCAATCCGTTGCTCTACCAACTGAGCTATCTGGCCTTCATCTGCATTGCAGGGAAGTGGGCATTAAACCAAAAACAACGGGTTCATGCAAGGTTTATTTTGAAATGGTGCGGAGATATTTTATAAACTTTTGTTTTAGCTTAAATTAAATTTCGATGATTTTGAACAAAATCCGCCGGAGATCGACCGTCGGCACCCATAATTTTTCCATCGGGGAGGATTGTCGATTTCAGACGACCTATGTGTCGTTTTAAGATACAATCGCTTTTTTGTTTCTAAAGATATCTGTTTGATGTTGTATGATTTTTTAAAAGATATGTGGGATATTTTGCGTCTTCGCTATAAAAATCCTGCTGATTATTTCTATACGCTGCCTGTCATTTTGGCAATTTTGCTGCTGTTGGGCATGATTAATGCGGCAGATATGTCGACCTTGCTCGGTGTCAGCACTGCCACCGTTGTCTTTGGCGTGTTGGTTACCGTCATAAAGTGGCTGATTTTGAGCCGTGTGATGCGTCATGTTTTGAGCAGAAACGGCGCGCCGCGCCTGCCTTTATGGGGATTCATCTTGGCATCGGAAGCTTTGATGATTCCGGCGCTGCTTGTGTTTTACGTCCCGCAGATTACGCCACTGTTGATGTTTTGGAAGACTTGGGTGTTTTGGGTGCAGGCGGTCGGCTTGATGCAAATGGGTCAGGTTAAAGTTTGGACGGTATTCAAAGGCTATCTTTTGTACTTCTGCTGCATGGTTCTGATTATAGGGATTTTGATACAGCTGTTTACACTGGCCGGCTGGTTCGATAAAGCAACGCTAATGCAAAATTTTAATGCGTTAACGGCTGCTATGGAGCAGGCAAGATAAGCTAGGGGTCGTCTGAAAATCCGCCCTTCTCGTTTTCAGACGACCTTCTTTCAAAGAAAAAACCTGCACGGTTGTCCGTGCAGGTTTTTGTTTGCGCTCAGGTTTGGGCAACCTTACATCATGCCGCCCATTCCACCCATGCCGCCCATGTCAGGCATAGCTGGTTTTTCTTCAGGGATTTCGGCAATCATGCAGTCGGTCGTCAGCATCAGGCCGGCGATAGACGCGGCGTGTTGCAGCGCGGAGCGGGTTACTTTGGCGGGGTCGAGTACGCCCATTTCAATCATGTCGCCGTATTCGCCGGAGCCTGCGTTGTAACCGTAGTTGCCTTTGCCTTCCAGCACTTTGTTCACCACTACGCTAGGCTCGCCGCCTGCGTTGGCAACGATTTGGCGCAGCGGAGACTCAACGGCACGCAAGACGATTTGTACGCCTGCGTCTTGGTCGGCATTGCCGGTGTGCAGGTTTTCCAGAGCGGCACGGGCGCGCAACAGGGCTACGCCGCCGCCAGCAACCACGCCTTCTTCAACGGCTGCGCGGGTAGCGTGCAGCGCGTCTTCCACGCGGTCTTTTTTCTCTTTCATTTCGACTTCGGTAGCGGCACCGACTTTAATCACTGCCACGCCGCCTGCCAGTTTGGCAACGCGCTCTTGCAGTTTTTCTTTGTCGTAATCGCTGGTTGCGGTTTCGATTTGTTGGCGGATTTCGGCAACACGCGCTTCGATTTGGGCAGCGTCGCCGAAGCCGTCGATGATGGTGGTGTTTTCTTTACCGATTTCGATGCGTTTGGCTTGACCCAAGTCTTCCAAAGTGGCTTTTTCCAAAGACAGGCCGACTTCTTCGGCAATTACGGTACCGCCGGTCAGGATGGCGATGTCTTGCAACATGGCTTTGCGGCGGTCGCCGAAGCCCGGGGCTTTAACGGCAACGGTTTTCAGGATGCCGCGGATGTTGTTCACGACCAAAGTCGCCAAGGCTTCGCCTTCTACGTCTTCAGCAATAATCAACAGCGGACGGCTGGCTTTTGCCACTTGTTCCAAAACAGGCAGCAGGTCGCGGATGTTGCTGATTTTTTTGTCGAACAACAAAACAAAAGGATTGTCCAGCGCGGCGATTTGTTTTTCCGCGTCGTTGATGAAGTAAGGGGACAGGTAGCCGCGGTCGAACTGCATACCTTCGACGACATCCAATTCGTTTTCCAAAGATTTGCCGTCTTCAACGGTAATCACGCCTTCTTTGCCGACTTTTTCCATCGCTTCGGCAATAATCGCGCCGACTTGTTCGTCGGAGTTGGCGGAAATCGAGCCGACTTGGGCGATTTCTTTGGAAGTATCGCAAGGTTTGGCGATGTTTTTCAGCTCTTCAACCAAAGCGGCAACGGCTTTGTCGATACCGCGTTTCAGGTCGGTCGGGTTCATGCCGGCGGTAACGTATTTCATGCCTTCGGCTACGATGGCTTGAGCCAGTACGGTGGCGGTAGTGGTACCGTCACCCGCTACGTCGTTGGTTTTGGACGCGACTTCTTTCACCATTTGCGCGCCCATGTTTTCGAATTTGTCTTTCAATTCGATTTCTTTAGCGACGGTAACGCCGTCTTTGGTGATGTGCGGGCCGCCGAATGCGCGGTCAACCACTACGTTGCGGCCTTTAGGGCCCAAGGTTACGCGGACGGCGTTTGCCAGAGTGTTCACGCCGCTGACCATTTTTTGGCGGACTTCGTTACCGAACTGTACGTCTTTTGCTGCCATATTTTGATTCTCCTAATTTATTTAATACATTTGATTCTGTCTGAGGTCGTCTGAAAACCTTGTATGCCTTTTCAGACGACCTGTCGTTTTGAATGCACGGAATGCTTATTCCACAATCCCGAAAATGTCTTCTTCGCGCATTACCAACAGCTCTTCGCCGTCGGCTTTTACGGTTTGGCCGCTGTATTTGCCGAAAATGACTTTGTTGCCAACTTTGACATCCAGCGGACGGCGGTTGCCGTCTTTACCGATTTTGCCTGCGCCCACGGCGATTACTTCGCCCATATCGGGTTTTTCGGCGGCTGCGCCCGGCAGGACGATGCCTGATGCGGTTTTCTCTTCAGCTTCCAAGCGTTTGACGACGACGCGGTCGTGTAAAGGACGGATGGTCATGTTTTATGCTCCGATAAATAGTTTGAAAACAATCATCTGCCTTCAGCCGGCAGATGCGGTTTGAAAAATAAGGCGGCAAGTTTGTCAACAAACTTACCTGAACACAGCGGCAAATTAGGGTTCGGCCCGATAAATTCAAGGGAAGAAGTAAAAATTTTCTATGCAGGGTCGTCTGAAAACGGGCATGACAGATTGCGCACCATCTCTCAATACGGTTCAAACAGGCAAACATTTTCAGATGAACTTTTCCAGTCGGCAAGCTTCAAATGGTTCTATCAGCAAAAGGCATGAAACGATGGATGCAAACCTATGTACGCCTTTACAAAATAATATCCTATCTTTAAAATAAATAGAAATTATTATTAATAAATAGTTTATTTAAAGAACTGAAACTTATCCAAAAAGGAAATTTACATGACTTCCCCCCTGTTCCGATTCAGCCTGCTTTCACTGGCACTCGCCGCCGGCTTTGCCCACGCGGAAAACGAAGCGAAAGAAAGCGTTACCCTTGATACTGTTACCGTCAAAGGTCAGGCTACAAGCGCCACACACCGTGTAACAACGAAACGTATGGAAGAAACGACTTCCACTGATTTAAAAGACGTATTGTTCAACGAACCCTCTATCAGTTTCGGCGGCGGCAACGGTCAGTCGCAATGGGTAACCATCCGAGGTATGGGACAAGACCAAATAGACTATAAAGTTGACGATACTTACACCGACAGCCAGATTTTCCACCACAATGGTCGTTTTATGCTCGACCCCGCATTGGTAAAAGTCGTTGCCGTGCAAAAAGGTACGGGTTCAGCCTCCGCAGGTATCGGCGCAACCAGCGGCGCGATTGTTGCCGAAACGGTTGAAGCCAAAGACTTACTGAGAGAAGGTCAAAACGTCGGTTTCAAAGTAAATGCTGGTATCAGCAGCAATAAAGGCTATTCGCGCGGCGCAAGCGTTTACGGTCAGGCAGGCGGTTTTGATGCTTTGGTTTCAGGCAATTTCGTGCGTGAAAAAGAATACACAGCAGGCAAAGGCTACCGTAATCTGCTTGGAGGCGATAAGGTTTTGAACAGCGCATTGGGTTCGCGCGGTTTGTTGGGCAAAATCGGCTATCGTTTCAACGAAGACAACCGCATTGAATTAAGCCACCGCCAAGAGAAACAATATGGGGAGCGCGCTCTGCGCGAGGAGTTTGATTTCTCACAAGTATTCCAAACCGACCGCCGCACGGGTCAATACATTTTGGATGCCAACGGCAACCGTATTCCGAATACCGCCAACAACTCGCCGCGTTACCGCACGCTGACCCAAGACACCACCAACTTGGAATTCAAAGGCGGAAACTTGGGCTTTATCGAAAAAATCAAAGCCAATGTTTACCGCTTGAATACAAAACGCGACGAAGCCCCCAATCCCAATTATGAATTGGACGGCGAAGTACGGACATACGGAGCCAACCTGAATCTTGACAGCCGTATATTTGACCGTCACACCTTAAAATACGGATTAAACTGGCGTACTCAAAAAAGTAGCTCAAATGGAGAAGGTGGAGAGAAGAAAAACGATGCAGGCGCATATGTTGAAGGTATTTGGGATCTCTCACCGGTTACGCTGACCACAGGTCTGCGCTATGACCGTTGGAAAATGAAAACCAGCAGCAAAACAGAAAACTCAGACGGCAACTTCAATCCAAGCATCGGGTTGGTTTATGATATTTCTCCCGAATTCTCTATCAACACCAGCCTGAACTATGCAACCCGCAGCCCCCGCCTGTACGAAGCAGCTTTAGCAAACAACAGGCCGATTGTTGCATCGCCTGACTTGAAAGCAGAACGCTCGCGAAATGCAGAAATTGGCTTTAACTACCACTGGAATTCTGCCCTAACACTGTCCGGCAGCTACTTCCACCAACAAATCAAAGATGTGCAAGCCATCCGCCAAGAAGGGCGAAACTACGTCTGGTATAACGGCGGCAAGCTGAAAAACAGAGGTTACGAACTGAACGCCGCCTACCGTTGGAAAGGTCTGACCGCCCGCGCAGGCGTAGCTTACAGCAGACCGAAGCTGAACGGAGATACCGCCGACATCGTGACAACCGCTATCCCGATGGGACGTACATGGACGACAGGTCTGTCGTACCAATTCGACAATCCGAACCTGGAAATCGGCTGGCGCGGACGTTATGTCCAAAATGCAGGCTATGCTCCGACCTCGCGTGGCTCTGACGTAGCTCTGAATGTTGTCCGTGCAGGCTACGGCGTCAACGATATATTTGCCAACTGGAAGCCGACAGGCAAAGACGACTTGAACGTCAACTTCGCCGTCAACAATGTCTTGAATAAAAACTACAAGCCGCACAGCCAGCGTGCAGGTGCCAGCTCTCTGCCTGAACCAGGCCGCGATATCCGCCTGAGCGTAAACTACCGCTTCTAAACATTGCGTAAAAGCAAAGACGTCGTCTGAAAAACTTCTGCTGTTTTCAGACGACGTCTCTTTGTTTGGAAAACCGTGTTTACCGGAAGACCGTTTGTTCAAATGTCCTTTCGGACAGCCTTGTCGCGTTTCGCTTCGATTGAGTGAATGTATTGCATCAGCGTTTGAATAAAAACGGTCAAATCACGCTGCCACGAATGGCGGTTGCTTTTAGTGAAATACAGCGATATTTCGGGTTGCTCCATCAGATAGCAGCCGAAGCTCTCGTGCAACGGTATGATGCGGATATCGTTCACATTATAAAAAGCAATGGTCATCGGCAGCGTGAAATAGGGATGTGACAGCGTCCACATGGCAGGGAAGGCGGGGCTGTCATCTTCAGAAGCAACAGTTAAATCATGGTTATACAGGGCGTTGCGCAGGTCTGTGATGTGCTTTTTCATGTTTTTATTTTTCATTCTATTTGGAAAAATGCTTGAACAAAGCAGGTGATGTTTGCCCGATTTACCGCTTGCAGCACAACGACTGCTTCATTTTTCAAAAAACCGACTGAGTCAGATTCATCGGCACGGGTTTGGTTGAGGCGGCACAAATCGTAGAAGGTAAAAACAAAATTTTGCCCATTGATACATAATGGAAAATCCAATAGACAGCCTTTGTTCTCGGCTTCAAATTCGGCAAGATCATCAAACCATTCAGGAAATGTGATGTGCATGAGTTTCCTTTTAAAATCGTATGAAAAGTCCGTTTCGTTAGAATGACTTTCAAAAGGTCTTTTCAGACGACCTCAAAGCTACCTAAAAAGCCAAATACTTCAATTCTCACAGATGACGCGCAAGTCCAACCTCTATTTGAAATGCAATAGACAATAAAAAATCCTGCATATTGCTATGCAGGATTTTTTATTTGGGGTGGCTGATGGGGCTCGAACCCACGACAACTGGAATCACAATCCAGGGCTCTACCAACTGAGCTACAGCCACCATTAACTTTTGGCACGCCCGACAGGAATCGAACCTGTAACCCCCGACTTAGAAGGTCGGTGCTCTATCCGGTTGAGCTACGGGCGCTCATGCCGATTCGTGCTGAATTTTTTGTGTGGTCGGGGCGGTGGGATTCGAACTCACGACCCTCTGCTCCCAAAGCAGATGCGCTAACCGGGCTGCGCTACGCCCCGACTGAAGAATTGGAATATACAGATACGCTGAAATCCTGTCAATCCAATTTGAGATCATTTTTCTTTTTTCTAAATTATCTGTTTATTTTTATTTAAAATTTAATTTTTTGCCTACTTCATATCGGGTGTAATGCCGTTCAAAAATACAGTTTTGGTTTTTGCTGTTATCCGACTGCCAAATCGGTTTAAAAATGCGATAATTGCGTTTGCTATTTATTGATAACCAAATGGAAATTTCATGACAGCCCAATTGATTGACGGTAAAAAAATATCGCAGGAGCGTTTGCAGCTGGTATCCGCTGCGGTAGCCAAGCGGCTTGAATCCGGATTGCGTGCGCCTTGTTTGGCCGTGGTGTTGGTCGGTGACAACCCTGCCAGTGCCGTATATGTCCGCAACAAAAAATCGGCATGCCAAAAATGCGGCATCCGGTCTTTGTCTTATGAGCTGCCAGCGTCGACTTCTCAGGAAGATTTGCTCAAGCTGATTGATGAATTGAACGGGAACGCGGAAGTAGACGGTATTTTGGTGCAGCTTCCGCTTCCTGAGGGCTTAGACAGTCAGGCTGTTTTGGAGCGTATCCATCCGGACAAAGATGTGGACGGTTTCCATCCTTATAACGTGGGTCGTTTGGTGGTAAAAATGCCGCTGATGCGCCCTTGTACGCCCAAGGGTGTGATGACGCTGCTGGAGGCTTACGGCATCGATCCGAAAGGCAAGAAGGCGGTAGTCGTCGGGGCATCGAATATTGTCGGACGCCCGCAGGCATTGGAGCTGCTGCTTGCCCGCGCCACGGTAACGATTTGCCACAGTGCGACGGAAAACTTGGACAAGGAAGTCGGGGCTGCCGATATTGTGGTAGTAGGCGTCGGGATTCCCAATTTTGTCAAAGGGGAATGGATTAAACCCGGCGCAGTGGTGATTGATGTCGGGATTAACCGCTTGGAAGATGGCAGCCTGTGCGGCGATGTGGAATTTGATGTGGCAAAAGAACGGGCGGGCATGATTACCCCAGTACCCGGCGGGGTCGGTCCGATGACGATTGCTACTTTATTGGAAAATACTTTACATGCTGCGACACTGCATGACTAAACCACTGTAAACGGACACGATACGGCAGGCGGCAGATTGGCGGCTTCACTTTCAACCACTGGAAAACATTATTCGATGTGGCGGAACATGCCTAAAGTCAATCTGTCCAGCCCTGCCAAATCTTGTTGCGTACTGACTTCGGCAAAGCCGTTTGCCGTCAAAATCTGCCGCACCGCTGCGCCTTGGTTGTAACCATGTTCCAGCAGCAGCCATCCGCCCTCTTTTAAAAATTCCGGCGCGCGCTGCGCCAGCTCTCGAATACAGCTCAAACCGTCGGCAAAATCTGTCAATGCCGTTTGCGGCTCGAATCTCAAATCCCCTTGGCTCAAATGCTCGTCGCCGGCTTCGATATAAGGCGGATTGGAAACAATGACATCGAAGCGGTGTTTGTCTTCAGACGACGTCTTATCCGTCTCAAACCACGAACCCAATGCAAACTCGACCCTTGCGCCCAGAGTTTCCGCGTTTTTACGGGCAATCGCCAACGCTCCGCCGCTGATATCGGAAGCGCGTACTGTCGCATCCGTTCTTTCCAACGCCACCGTCACGGCAACCGCCCCGCTGCCCGTTCCCAAATCCCAAACCTGTCCGTTTTCAGGAAGATGCCCGATAACCGCCTCCACCAAATGCTCGGTTTCGGGACGGGGAATCAACACGTCGGGACCGACTTCAAACCATCGTCCATAAAACTCCCGTCCGCCCAAAATATACGCCATCGGCTCGCCTTTCAGACGACGTGCCTGCAGGATATCCAGTTGCGCGGCTACTGCTTCCGGCAGCGGATCGGCACCTTGCGTGACCAACTGCACACGGCTATAACCGCCTGCATGTTGTAGCAACATACGGGCTTCGAGTCTCGGCAACTGCGAATGGCGCAGCCATTGGTCTAAGGTCATGTCGTGTTTGTCCTGAGTTTGTACGGGTAACGGTGAGGAGTCCTGTTTATCTTAATCTTTGCGCGGCGGCCAGTAAACTTCTTCTTTTTTGACGATACCGCATTTGAGGATATCGGCAGCAAGAGCAGCGGTGTCAGGCGGATTTTGGTAGAACGCTGCATCTTGCTTGCTCATTGCGGAGTAGATGCCTTTCCAGTGGGTTTTGGCAGGTGGCAGGGGCAGGACTTCGTCCAGGCGCGGGAAGGTGTAGAAGGGGTTGCCGCTTTGGGTGCCTGTGCCTTTCAAAGCAACTTTCAATTCTTTATAAGCTGCTTCTCGGATAGGGTCTGCATGGATGTCAGAGAATTGATCCATAAGTTCTTTATTCTTAGCAAAGACCATTTTTAGCTTTAAAGCAGCTCCTCCACCTCCTTCTCCTCCTTGGCGCACTGCGTTGTGCATCAGCAGCAAAGATTCTTGTAGGTTTTCATAACGGATTCGTTTGATCCTAGATAATTCTTCCATGGCAGCAGAAAAACCCTGCTTGGCAGCACAACCAAGGAGTAACTCACGAGTATTCATATCTTTAAACTGTTTATCATAAATTAAAGACAACTCATACTGCGCCAGCGGCACACCCAAATCCACCGCCTTTTGCAGATAGGCAAGACCAAGTTGCGGATTACGGCGATAACCTGCATTGCCTTCGTACAGCGCGTCAAACAACCAGTAGTTTGCCATCGCCCAGTTTTTGTCCAGACCGTAGTGCAGCCATTTACGGGCGCGGTTGTGCAAGGGGTTGTACATGATGCCGGTCGAACCTTGCACATGGGTGTAGAGCAGGTAAAGGTTGTTGATTGCCTGATAATGCCCCCTCGACGCTGCGGCTTCGTACAAGACAATCATGTCCTGAAATTCCTGTTTGTTCATACGCCAGTCTTTGGCATCCAGAAGTGTGGCAGCACGATACCAAAGATGGGATTCGGCATCGGGCGGGGACGGCGGCGTCCATGTGGAGCAGGTGTATTCGGTGCGCTTCGAGTCAAAGGCTTTGGGTGCGGGATGGATCTGGGTGTAATCGCGGTCGGATTGGGAAAGTGAAACCGAACCGCAGGAAGCCAGCAGGGGGACAAGCAGGGCGATGAAAGTGAGTTTGTTCATGGTATGTGTTGATTGTGTTTATGTTGAGGTCGTCTGAAACTGGAAATCAGGTTTCAGACGACCTTTTTTAAATGTTGTGTCTTGATTCCAATTACAGCCCGTGATCTTCGGGAGGCTCGGGAGGGCGCGGCGACCAGTAAACCTCTTCTTTTTTGACGATACCGCGTTTGAGGATATCGGCAGCAAGGGCAGCGGTGTCAGGCGGATTTTGGTAGAACGCCGCGTCTTCTTTACTCATTGCAGAGTAGATGCCTTTCCAGTGGGTTTTGGCAGGCGGCAGGGGGAGGACTTCGTCTAGGCGCGGGAAGGTGTAGAAGGGGTTGCCGCTGGTAGTGTCCGTACCTTTAAGTGCCACATATAGTTCATGATAGGCTGCTTCTCGAATAGGGTCGGCAGGGGTTGCGGAAAATGCCTGCAGAATACCTTTTGATTTGCTATAAACGTCCGTTAATAGTAACGCGGATTCTCCCCCTTTTTCACCTCCATTCCGTACGGCATTGTGCATCAGTAACAGGGATTCGTTTAATTTGCCGTCAATCCACTTGAAAGTAGATAACTCATCCATTGCCGCTGAAAATCCCTGCTTGGCGGCACACTCAAGCAGCAGTTGAGCGGTTTTTGAATTATCGAGATTTTTTTCGTAAATCCGTGCCAATTCATACTGCGCCAACGGGACGCCCAATTCCACTGCCTTTTGCAGGTAGGCAAGGCCGAGTTTCGGGTTGTAATAACCTGCATGACCGTCATACAAGGAATCAAACAGCCAGTAATATGCCATCGCCCAATCCTTCTCCAAACCATAATGCAACCATTTGCGGGCGCGGTCGGGACGTTGGTCAAACAAATCCCCCATCGCACCTTGGGTGCCGGTGTAGAGCAGGTAGAGATTGTTGATGGCACGGTAATGTCCGCGACTTGCCGCCGCTTCGTACAGAATCACCATATCCTGCAACTCTTGCGCGGTTCTGCGCCAACTTTGGGCATGGAGTAAGGTTGCCGCCCGATACCATTGCTCGGCTTCGGCATCAGTGTCGGACGGCGGTGTCCAAGTGGCGCAGGTGTATTGGGTGCGGTTGGGGTCGAATGCTTTGGGAGCGGGATGGGTTTGGACGTAATCGCGGTCGGGCATGTTAGGAGACGCCGAACCGCAGGAAGCCAGCAGGGGGATAAGCAGGGTGATGAAAGTGAGTTTGTTCATGGTATGTGTTGATTGTGTTTGTGTTGAGGTCGTCTGAAACTGAAAATCAGGTTTCAGACGACCTTTTTATGGGTTTCAACCTATCCTTTTAAACGGCGGTAGGCTGGCTAGTAATTGCTGGCCGTATCGCTGCGTTTTGACGCGGTTGTCGAGGATGGTCACGCGGCCGTAGTCTTGTTCGGTGCGGATGAGGCGGCCGACGGCTTGGATGAGTTTGATGCCGGCTTCGGGGACGGTGATTTCGATGAAGGGGTTGCCGCCGCGCTGTTCTATCCAGCGGTTTTGGGTTTTTTCGATGGGGTTGTCGGGCATGGCGAAGGGGAGTTTGGCGATGATGACTTGCACGCAGGCGGTGCCGGGCAGGTCGAGTCCTTCGGCGAAGCTGTCGAGTCCGAAGATGATGCTGGCTTTGCCTTCTTCTATGGCTTGGTGGTGTTTTTGCAGGAGGACGGCTTTGGGCAATTCGCCTTGTACGAGCAAGAGCGGCAGGTAGTCTTCGGGCAGGCGCAGGGCGACATCCTGCATTTGTTTGCGCGAGGAAAACAGGACGAGCGTGCCTATGGCTTCGGTGGGCGAAATGAGCTTGGGCAGCCATTCGACGATGGCGGCGGTGTGCGCGGCGGGGTCTTTGGGACTGGCATGCACCGGCGGGATGTAGAGTTCGCCTTGCGCGTCGAAATCAAATGGGCTTTCTAAGGCAAGGGTGGTGGTTTCGGGCAGCCATTGCAGTCCGGTTTGACGCAGGATCAGGTTGAAGCTACCCAAGGATTGCAGGGTGGCGGAGGTCAATACTGCGCCTGCCGCGCGCCGCCATAGGCTGTTGGCGAGGTGGGACGCGCTGCTGATGGGGCTGGCGTTGAAAATGTAGTCGTTTTTGTCGTCGGCACGGCGGGTTATCCATTTTGCCAACGGTTCTTCGCCCTCGAGTGGGACGGTAGAGAGTAAGTCCCATGTGGCGGTGATTTGTTCGATGCGGGCGCGGAACACGCCGAATTCGGTACTCAGGCGGTCGATTTGCGCGCTGTTTTGGTCTTTGTCGCGGCGGGCGGCGGACAGTGCGTCGTTGAGGCTGTTGATGTGTTTGTAGAGGCTGCGGGCGGCGATGGCGGTGTTGGAAACGGTGGTTTCGAGGCCTTCGGGGATTTTGCCGTCTTCCCACAGCCAAGTCGGTTCGCTGTTGGTCCGTCTGTCGTTTTCAGACGACCCCAAGCCCAAAGACGGCTCTTCGGCGAGGTGGAACTGCCATTCGTGTAGGCTTTCGAGCAGCGCGGCGGCGGCTTCGTCGGCAAAGTTCGCCAACTCGCCTTTGTCGGTGAGTGCGGCAATTTTTCCGGTAACCTGCGGCAATTTTTCCAACGCCCACACTGCTTGGTTCCATGAATGCTCGGCGGCAAACTGGCTGAGTGCTTTTTTGGGCAGGTGGTGCGCTTCGTCGATGCAGTAGAAGCTGTTTTCAGGGTCGGGCAAAATCACGCCGCCGCCCATGCTGATGTCGACCATCAGCAAATCGTGGTTGGTTACGACGACATCGACGGTTTCCAGCGTGTCGCGGGCAAGGTAAAACGGGCATTCCGGGCGGTTGGGACAGGCGGTTTTGAGGCAGCCGTAGTTGTCGTTGTTCACCTTCATCCAGATGGTGTCGTCGATTTTTTCCGGCCAAGTGTCGCGGTCGCCGTTGAACCGTCGGGCGGAAAATTCGTCAGCGATGTCGCGCAGCAGCTTCAATTCTTCGGGCTTGGGTTTGCTGTCCCACAAGACGGCGGGGGCTTCGAAACCGAGCAGGTTTTGCTGGGCGTTGCTTTGCGTCAGTTGGTAGAGTTTGTAGGGGCAGAGATAGCGGCCGCGCCCTTTGGCAAGCGCGAAGGTCAGTTCCAAACCGCTTTTTTCAACCAAAAACGGCAGATCGCGGTCCACCAGCTGCTCCTGCAAAGCAACCGTCGCGCTGCTCACAATCAGCCGCTTGCCGCGCGTCTGCGCCATAATACCGCCCGCCAGCAGGTAGGCAAGCGATTTGCCCACGCCGGTCGGCCCTTCGATAACGGCAATGCTCTCGCCCTCGCGCTTGGGCGGCTCGCCGCCTTCTTCGCGCGTCAACGTCCGCGAAAAAGCGTTGGCAACCGCCGCAATCATTTCCCGCTGCGAAGCGCGCGGACGGAAACCGGGCAGGTTTTTGCCGATATTTTGGTAATGGTCGCGGATGGCGTTTTTTTCTAAATCGGTGAGCATCGAGGTCGTCTGAAAAGGTGGATTTGCTTATGAATTGGTTATTTTAGCATTTTTCGCGGACGGGTTCGGGAGAGATGGGAGGGGTCGTCTGAAAAGCATATTTTGGCGTTTTCAGACGACCTTTTCTTAAGGCAATCCACATCGGGATTGGAGGTTTGAACCTTTGTCGTTTCTGTTGCCGTCATTCCCGCGCAGGCGGGAATCCATTTTTGAAATTCAGCAACTGTTTTTCAAATCAAGGTCTCCCAAGTTTTACAATGGATTCCTGCCGTAGCCTGTCCTCGCGTAGGCGGAGCGGGAATGACAGAATTTGATGATATATCGTATTTAAAGTTAAGTATGTTTGCTAGGGAGATGGGCAGCGGCGGTTTGGCGCGTGTGGGGTCAATTTCTTGGTGTATCGTTGAAATTAAAGATAAGGGCGCATGATTGCGCCCCTTCGGTTTTCAGACGACCCCTTAAGCTTGGCGGGGTACTTAAGCCGTTTTGTTCCGCAACGGCAGTTTGATATGCGGTTTGGCGGGTTTGGGCGCTTCTTTCAAGCCCAGTTCGATTTGCTGCTCTTCGCTCAACAAATTGCTCCAGTCGCCTTTTTTATACCACTCGCGCCCGTCCAATTCGATGGGGTGCTGGATGCGCTCGCAGCCGTTGCCGCACTGCAAATCGTCTTCTTTACAATATTTGTCGCAACCCCAGCAGATGCGCTCCGGCGCTTTGGGGAAGATGGGGAATTTTTTTGCCATGGTGTGAAATCCTTGTTTTTATTTTCATGAAATTATAAATGATTCGATTGCGACAGCTTGGTTTTTGTACGTCTTTTTACGCTGGATGGTTAAGAAATGTATAAGGTCGTCTGAAATAGCCAGACGATTCATGTTATATTTATACAGACAGCATATCAACCTATTCGATAAAACTAATCCGCCATATGGCACTCAAACGGCGGAATGCCTGATATTTGAAACTATTTTTAAAGCAATCAATCAGTTGGATTTACTGTTAATTTCTTTAAAATTCAGTATGATATATTTCGCTCTGATATAATGTGCGGGCAAGGCGTACGGAAGCCGGCGTCTTGTCTTTTTTCAACTTTAGATACTAAGGAACTTATATGTGCGGTATCGTCGGCGCCATCCGCGCCAATCACAATGTAGTCGATTTTCTGACCGACGGTCTCAAACGCCTTGAATATCGGGGCTACGACTCGTCGGGTATTGCCGTGAACACAGACGGCAAAATCAAACGCGTGCGCCGCGTCGGCCGCGTGCAGCTGATGGAGGACGCCGCGCGCGAAAAAGGCGTGTTCGGACACATCGGCATCGGCCATACCCGCTGGGCGACTCACGGCGGCGTAACCGAGCCTAACGCCCACCCCCACATCTCCGGCGGCATGATTGCCGTCGTCCACAACGGCATTATCGAAAACTTCGAAGCCGAACGCGAACGCCTCAAAGCCTTAGGTTACACCTTCGAATCGCAAACCGACACCGAAGTCATCGCCCACAGCGTCAATCACGAATACACCCAAAACGGCGGCAAACTGTTTGAAGCCGTCCGCGCTGCCACCGCCCGTTTCCACGGCGCATACGCCATCGCCGTGATGGCGCAGGACAAACCCGAAGAAATGGTCGTTGCACGCATGGGCTGCCCGCTCTTGGTGGCATTGGGCGACCAAGAAACCTTCATCGCCTCCGACGTATCCGCCGTCATCGCCTTTACCCGCCGCATCGCCTATTTGGAAGACGGCGACATCGCCGTATTGAGCGCGAACGGTATCGACAAACTGATTGACAAAACCGGTGCCGAAACCCAACGCAAAGTCAAAGTATCCGAGTTGTCGCTCGCTTCGCTGGAGTTGGGCCCATACAGCCACTTCATGCAGAAAGAAATCCACGAACAGCCGCGCGCCATCGCCGATACCGCCGAAGTCTTCCTTGACGGCGGCTTCGAACCCGAAAACTTCGGCGCGAACGCACGCGAAGTGTTCGACGATATTCACAGCATCAAAATCCTCGCCTGCGGCACGTCCTACTACGCCGCGCTGACCGCCAAATACTGGCTCGAATCCATCGCCAAAATCCCGACCGACGTCGAAATCGCCAGCGAATACCGCTACCGCGACGTGATTGCCGATCCGAAACAACTGATCATCACCATCTCCCAATCCGGCGAAACCTTGGACACGATGGAAGCCCTGAAATACGCGAAATCCTTAGGGCACAAACACAGCCTGTCCATCTGCAACGTCATGGAATCCGCCCTGCCGCGCGAAAGCGAATTGGTACTGTACACCCGCGCCGGTGCAGAAATCGGCGTCGCCTCCACCAAAGCGTTCACCACGCAACTGGTTGTATTGTTTGGCTTGGCGGTGACGCTGGGCAAACAGCGCGGTTTGGTTTCCGCCGAAAAAGCGCGCGAATACGTCGAAGAACTGCGCCAACTGCCCGGCAGCATCCAACACGTTCTCAACCTTGAGCCGCAAATCGCCGCATGGGCGCAAAAATTCGCCAAGAAAAACAGCGCACTGTTTTTAGGCCGCGGCATCCACTTCCCGATTGCCCTCGAAGGCGCGTTGAAGCTGAAAGAAATCACCTACATCCACGCCGAAGCCTATCCCGCAGGCGAATTGAAACACGGCCCGCTTGCATTGGTGGACGAAAACATGCCCGTCGTCGTCATCGCACCGAACGACGGCTTGTTGGACAAAGTCAAAGCCAATATGCAGGAAGTCGGCGCACGCGGCGGCGAACTCTTCGTCTTCGCCGATTTGGACAGCAATTTCAACGCCACCGACGGAGTGCACGTCATCCGCGCCCCGCGCCACGTCGGCGTACTCTCGCCGATCGTGCACACCATCCCCGTGCAGCTCTTGTCCTACCACGCCGCCCTCGCACGCGGCACGGACGTGGACAAACCGCGCAACCTGGCGAAATCGGTTACGGTTGAATAAAGCCCGATTTGAACGGCAAAAGGTCGTCTGAAAACTGGGAAACCTAAGTTTTCAGACGACCTTTTTTAAATCGACGCGCGCTTTGGATAAACCGAACCCGTAGCGTGGGCTTTGCCCACGAAGTTTGTTATCCGTCAGTCTGAATCGGACAGTTGTCCTCACATCTGTTTCGCGGGTAGAACCCGCGCTACGGTTTGTTTTGACGGTGTTTTATTCATTTCCTGATCCGATTAAGAAGGCAGGTTTGAGATTGAAAAGAGGTCGTCTGAAAACTTTGGTTTCCCAGTTTTCAGACGACCTTTTTATTAATCTAAATACGCTTTAGATAAACCAAACCCCGTAGCGTGGGCTTTGCCCGCGAAGTCTGTTATCCGTCAGTCTGAATCGTGCAGTTAACCTTGCATCTGTTTCGCGGGTAGAACCCGCGCTACGGTTTGTTTTGACGGTATCTTATTCATTTCCTGATCCGATTAAGAAGGCAGGTTTGAGATTGAAAGAGGTCGTCTGAAAACTTAGGTTTCCCAGTTTTCAGACGACCTTGATTAATCAAAACACGCTGTGGATAAGCCGAACCTCGTAACGTGGGCTTTGCCCGCTGAATATAGTCAATTCAAATCAGCAATGTCCAAGCCGTCATTCCCGCGCAGGCGGGAATCCATTTTTGAATTTCGGCAAATGTTTTTCAAGCACCTGTTTCTTCAAATTTCCGATGGATTCCGCCGTAGCCTGTCCTCGCGTAGGCGGGGGCGGGAAGGACGGCTGGTGGCGGGTTCCGTATCAAAAACTAAGCCCATAGCGTGGGTTTTACCCACGAATGAATAGAAATGATTGGATTCTGATGTCTGGGTTGAAAGTCGTGGGCAAAGCCCACGCTACTCTTAATATGACGAAAGGTCGTCTGAAAACCATCAGTTTTGGTTTTCAGACGACCTTTTGTTTCGATTCAATCTCAAATCATCAAGTCTGCATCAAATCCGTTTCGCCAATTCTTCCGCTTTGCCGATGTACAGCGCAGGGGTCAGGGCGAGTAGTTGGGATTTGGCTTCGGCGGGGATTTCCAGCGATTCGATGAAGACTTTCAGCACTTCGGGCGTGATGCCGCCTTTGCCGCGCGTCAGGTCTTTCAGTTTTTCGTAAGGATTGGCGACACCGTGGCGGCGCATAACGGTTTGAATCGGCTCGGCGAGCAGCTCCCAAGTGGCATCCAAATCGGCGGCCAGCGCGGCGGGATTAGGTTCGAGCTTGTTCAGGCCGCGCAGGTGGGCGGCGAAACCCAACACGGCATAGCCTACGCCTACGCCCATGTTGCGTAGGACGGTGCTGTCGGTCAGGTCGCGCTGCCAGCGGGAGACGGGCAGTTTTTCGGATAAGAAGCCCAATACGGCGTTGGCCATGCCGAGGTTGCCTTCGGAGTTTTCAAAGTCGATGGGGTTGACTTTGTGCGGCATGGTCGATGAGCCGACTTCGCCCGCTTTGACTTTTTGTTTGAAGTAACCCAATGAAATATAACCCCAAACGTCGCGGTTGAAGTCGATCAGGATGGTGTTGATGCGGCTGAGGGTTTGGAAGAATTCAGCCATGTAGTCGTGCGGTTCGATTTGGATGGTGTAGGGGTTGAAGGTCAGGCCGAGGCTGATTTCGACGAAGTTGCGGCAGTGGGTTTCCCAGTCAATGTCGGGATAGGCGACCATGTGGGCGTTGTAGTTGCCGACCGCGCCGTTGATTTTGCCGAGGAATTCTTGCGCCTGAAGGTTTTTGAACTGGCGTTGCAGGCGGTACACGATGTTGGCGGTTTCTTTGCCCAAGGTGGTCGGCGTGGCGGGCTGACCGTGGGTGCGGCTCATCATGGGGACGGCGGCAAGGTCGTGCGCCATGCCGGTGAGTTTTTCGATGATCTCGGCAAGTTTCGGCAGGATGACGGTTTCGCGCGCTTCTTGCAGCATCAGGGCATGGGACAGGTTGTTGATGTCTTCGCTGGTGCAGGCGAAGTGGATGAACTCGCTGGCGGCGGCGACTTCGGGTACGCCGGCGAAGCGTTCTTTAAGCCAGTATTCGATGGCTTTGACATCATGATTGGTGGTCGCTTCGATGGCTTTGACGGCGGCTGCGTCTTCCAATGAAAAATTTTCGATGACTTTGTCGATTTCGGCAAGCGTGAAATCGCTGAAGGCGGGAATTTCGGTGATTTTCGGTTCGGCGGCGAGGGCTTTGAGCCAGCTCAATTCGACTTTGACGCGCGCCCTCATCAGGCCGTATTCGGAGAAAATCGGACGCAATGCTTCAACGGATTGGGCGTAGCGGCCGTCTAGGGGGGAAAGTGCAGCGATAGGGTTGATCATGTCGGAGTCCTGTCGGTAGGTCGGTCAAACGGTTAAATCAAACAGTCAAATTGTTTGCAATTATACATGATTTGACCCGGCAACTTCGGGTCGTCTGAAACTACAACCTTCCCTTCAAAGCGTTTTTGACAAACGCCGCCGACTCGCGCAATACCGTGTAACCATAGCCGCCGTAAGGCTCGGAACAAAACGGCGCGGCATACACCTGAATATCGTGTCCCTGCCACTGCCTGTCCGCCATCATCCTCGCCCGCGCCAAATGAAAACCGGCGCTGACAATGACGACGCGCGGGCTGTTTTCAATAAAATCGCGGCTGAACACAATGTTCTCAAACGTATTTTCCGCCCGCCGCTCTTGGATAATATCCGCCTTCGGCACCCCCATCTTCTCCGCAATCGCCTGCATATTGCCCGAAGCAGATTGAAAATCGCGGCTGAGTCCGCCCGACATCACCAGCTTCTTCACCTTGCCGGCACGATACAGCTCGACAGCCGCTTCAACGCGCGCCACCAAACAAGGATTCAGACGACCCCCTTCATAAGAACGGGTCGAAAGCACGACCGCAGCATCCGCCGGACGCACCGTATCCGCATCCAACCGCGACACCTGAAAATCGCGCCACATAATCCACAGCGGCAAAAGCGCGGCGGTAAAGAACAAAATCAATATAAAAACAAGGGCTTTTTTGAACATCCGAATCCTAAAATGATGAAAATAATTGGAACGCGGCTGTACGGGCAGGTTCCGCTTGTTCTTAAGATTTTACGAAATTCATACAGCCGTTCAGCTATATTTTTTAGTAACCGATTGTTTCTATCCGTCCAAGTACGAATTTTGTTGTCGACAAATATTTTTATGGCTTTTCGTCATCGGATATTATTTAAATTGGGAATAACATTAATGCATAGCCTAGGAATATGATAATCAGTATTGACATGGCGTATAAGGAAAATATATTATCAAAAACAGATTTTTGTAAAAGTTGCATAAAGTCGGCAATATAATATCAACGCCATCATCATCTTGAATGATATGTAGGCTATCTCCAATTTTGAAGACTTTTTCTCTTCGTTCAACTATTAGAGAGTAAACATGAAAAAAGCTTTATCAGTTATTTCCGTAGGTTTTTTATCTCTGTCTCTGCTTGCTGCCTGTAATGGTGGAGAAAGTGAAACCCAAAAAGAGTTAGCTGCATTGAAAGAACAATTGGCGCAGCAACAAAAGCAACAAGCTGAACGCGAAAATCAAGAACAAGAACACCGGAAACAAATTGAGCAACAGCAAAGAGAAGACGAACTCTATCAAAAAGCCTACCAAGATGCCCAAGAAGACTTACAGATGAAACAAATGCTGGAAGAAGAGAAAAAACAGGAAGAAGCAAAGAAAAAACAGGCTGCTGAGGAACGTAAACGCGAAGAAGCTAAAAAGAAACAAGCTTTAGAAGAGGAACCTAAGCAAAAAGAAGAGGCCAGAATAAAACAAGAAGAACCTAGAATTAGACAAGAAGAATCCCCAAAAGCTACTGCAAAACCGGCTGCTTCACAACAAGCGTCCAAAGTTACCGAAAAACTCGTTCGTTACCCTGCTTTTGTGATTTCGGAATCTGGTAGTGGTTCGTTAAATCTCAGAGGAGGACCGTCTATTTCAGCAGTTTCTGTTACCCAATTGAAAGACGGTCAGCAACTTCAAGTGGTAGCTGAAACCAACGCCTGTACCAATGCCAACGGTGGCTGCTGGGTTAAAGTTCAAGTCGGCGGATTGACGGGTTATGTGTCTAATGCCTACCTGCAAAAAGGTCATGTACGAGATGGTGCTTATGCATATTAATATCGGATAGATTTTATTGGTGACTTTCTGTATCCACTAGAATAGAAATGATGGGAAAGTGAAAGAATATTTGGGGCTGTTCTAAATTATTTTAGGATGGAGTCCATTCAATAATCTATCCAATTCCGACTGTAAAATAGAAAAAAGGTCGTCTGAAATTTCAGACGACCTTTTTGACGTTTTGAGACCTTTGCAAAATTCCCCAAAATCCCCACCAAGACATTTAGGGGATTTTGGGGAATTTTGCAAAGGTCTCGATATATTTGGTTGTTGCACAAGAAAGGTTAGATGCTAAAAACACAAGCGAAAAAGACCGCACTTTATAAAAAGTGCGGTCTTTTTTTGTAATGTTTTGATAGCGTGGTTTCAAACCCTGTTATTGGATGAGTCCTTCATTCCATAATGCGATAACCACATCAAGTTGGCTATTATGTTTCTTTTCTTCTCCAATGATTTTTTGAATTTCTGCCCAAAGTTCAGCTTTTTTATTTGCCCAAGACATATCTTTTTTTAATAAATGGATGGCAAGAATTGCATATTCTGCATTTTTAGATTCTCTCTCTTGTGGCGTTTGAATAGAAATTCCTTTTATTTTTCCCGCGTAGCACAGCCCGAAAAAGGCATTTTTAGGACATCCTTTCACTCTAGCTGAATAACTGTTAGTAAACTCTTGAACTGCTTCCGTCCATGCTTTTTTAATATCGTGTGTATAAGCGAATAGCTCTACGGCTTTTACAGCTGTTTTTCCATATAAATTCATATGTTCAACTCACGCAAAGCGCGGATTTTAGCATTGGCAGAACAGCAAAAACAACAAATCGCCCGAGAAAATCAAGAGCAGAAACATCGTAAACGGCTCGAGCAACAAGAGCGTGAGACCGCACTTTATGAAGAGGCATGCCAGAATGCGCAAGAAGACTTGAATATGTTCGTGAAATGTTGGACTCAATAATCTAATTTATATGTGTTATAGAAAAAAGGTCGTCTGAAATTTCAGACGACCTTTTTGACGTTTGGCGAAACACTGAGTTTTTAGTCTTTGCGGCGGCTGCCTAAGTCGGCGGCGGCGGTAAAGAGTACGTCGGTGGAGGAGTTGAGGGCGGTTTCGGCGGAGTCTTGGATAACGCCGATAATCATGCCGACGCCGACGACGCGCATGGCGAAGTCGTTGTCGATGCCCAAGAGGCTGCAGGCGACGGGAATCAGCAGCAGCGAGCCGCCGGCAACGCCGGATGCGCCGCATGCGCCGACGGTGGCGACGAGGCTCAGGAGCAGGGCGGTGGGGTAGTCGACAACGATGCCTTTGGTGTAGGCAGCCGCCATGGCTAAGACGGTAATGGTAATCGCTGCGCCTGCCATGTTGATGGTTGCGCCCAGCGGGATGGAGACGGAGTAGGTGTCTTCATGCAAGCCGAGTTTTTTCGCCAATGCCATGTTGACGGGGATGTTGGCGGCGGAGGAGCGGGTGAAGAAGGCGTAGAGTCCGCTTTCGCGCAGGCAGGTGAAGACCAGTCCGTAGGGGTTTTTGCGGGTTTGCGACCAGACGATGAGCGGGTTCACGACGAGGGCGATAAACGCCATGCTGCCGAGCAGGACGGCCAGCAGGCGTCCGTAGCTGAGGAAGGCTGAAAAGCCGGTTTCGGCAACGGTTTGGGAGACCAGTCCGAAAATACCCAAGGGGGCGAAACGGATAACCCATTGCACGACGGTGGTAACGGCGTCGGAGAGGTCGGCGACGACTTGGCGGGTGGTGTCGGAGCCGTGGTGGCGCAATGCGGAGCCTAAAACCAACGCCCATGCGAGAATGCCGATGTAGTTGGCTTGCGCGATGGCGTTAATCGGGTTGGACACGAGCTTCATCAAAAGCTCTTTGAGGACTTGGATGATGCCGGAGGGCGGGGCGAGGGTGGAGGTAGCTACGTCTTTAAACACCAGCGCGGTCGGGAATGCCATACTGGCGGCAACGGCGACGGCGGCTGCGGCAAATGTGCCAACGAGATACAGAATAATGATGGGTTTGATTTTGGCTTCGCCGCCTTTGCGGTATTGCACCAGCGCGGCGGTCACTAAGACGAACACCAATACGGGGGCAACGGCTTTCAATGCGCCGACGAACAATTCGCCGAGCAGCCCTGCACCCAAGCCTGCTTTCGGGGAGATGGAGCCGACCAAGACGCCCAACATCAAACCGATGATGATTTGCGGGACAAGTCCGATACGGTTGACTGCGTTCAGCAGTGGATTACCACTTGCCATGATATGTCCTCTTACTTTATGTGTTAAGAAACGTTGCATTTTAAAAGAAAATATCAATTATTGCGCAGGTTTACATATCAAATCGATTGTTGTGGCGAAAAATGCTTGATTTTTTAGAGAATTGGGCAGTTTGTGCTGTATTTTTCGGATTGGAGGGAGTTAATGTGTTTTGCTTCTGTCGCACAGAGGCAGGCGCATCCGCCTTTTCAGACGACCCCTCCGTCTCGGGCAGGTTTTAAACCCGATTGAAAATAATGGTAGAATTTAGAACCCTTCTGCCGTTGAAACATTTTTTGCCATGACCAGACTGACTTCGCCCATTTTGATTGCCTCACTCGCCCTTGCTTACGGACACGCAGCCGCAGCAGACCTGCCGCGTGCCGAAGACTACGAACCGATTCCCGGCTTCAAGCAGGGCGGGCAATCCGAGCAGGCTGCCAAAGCAGGCAAACTGACGCCCAAGTTTCCCGTCAAAATCGAAACCAAAAACAGCGAAGTCAAATCCATGCTCGAAGAATACCTGCCGCTGATTACCCAGCAGCAGGACGAAGAGTTGGACAAAGAGCAGGTCGGCTTCCTCGCCGAAGAAACGCCCGACAACGTCAAAACCATGCTCAAAACCAAAGGCTATTTCAACGGCAGCGTCAATGTCCAAGACAACGGTTCGAGCTACACCGTCGCCGTCAATCCCGGCCCGCGCACCAAAATCGACAACGTCAGCGTCGCCATCCTCGGCGACATCCTTTCAGACGACAACCTTGCCGAGTATTACCAAAAAGCCATGCTCAACTGGCAGCAGCCCGTTGGCGAATACTTTGACCAAGACGGCTGGAGCGGCAGCAAAACCTCCGTCCTCAGCGCAGTAACCCGCAAAAAATACCCGCTTGCCAAACTCAGCAACACCCAAGCCACCGTCAACCCCAACAACAACACCGCCGATCTGAACGTTATCGTCGAAAGCAACCGCCCCATTTATTTCGGCGACTTTGAAATCACCGGTACCCGCCGTTATCCCGAAAACGTCGTTGCCGGTCTGGCACGTTTCAAACCCGGCGCGCCCTACGACCTCGACCTCTTGCTTGACTTCCAACAAGCGCTCGAACAAAACGGACATTACTCCGGCGCATCCGTTCAAGCCGACTTCGACCGCCTCCAAGGCGATCGTGTGCCCGTCAAAGTCAACGTTACCGAAGTCAAACGCCACAAACTCGAAACCGGTATCCGCTACGATTCCGAATACGGCCTCGGCGGACGCATCGGTTACGACTACTACAACCTCTTCAACAAAGGCTACATCGGCTCCGTCGTTTGGGACATGGACAAATACGAAACCACCCTTGCCGCCGGTATCAGCCAGCCGCGCAACAGCGAAGGCAAATACTGGACGACCAACACGTCCTACAACCGCTCGACCACCCAAAACCTTGAAAAACGCGCCCTGACCAGCGGTATTTGGCGCGTGCGCGACCGCAACGGCATCGAATCGCGCCTCGGTATCGAATTCATTACCGAAGACCGCAAAGTACCCAATACCAATTACGACCTCGGCCGCAGCCACGCCACCATGCTGACCGCCTCGTGGAAACGCCAAAACATCGAAACCGAGCTGCGTCCCGAAAACGGCTACTACCTCGACGGCAAAATCGGCGCAACGCTGGGCAACTTCCTGTCCTCCACCGCCATGGCGCGCGCCACCGCCCGCGCAGGCTATTTCTACACACCCGAAAACAAAAAACTCGGCACCTTCATCGTCCGCGGGCAAGCAGGTTACGTTTACGCCCGCGAAGGCGAAGACGTACCTTCCAGCCTCATGTTCCGCACCGGCGGCGCCTCTTCCGTACGCGGTTACGAACTCGACAGCATCGGTCTGGCAGGTCCGAACAATTCTGTCCTCCCCGATAGGGCATTACTGGTCGGCAGCCTCGAATACCAATTCCCGATTACCAAAAGCGTATCCGGCGCCGTCTTCCACGATGTCGGCGACGCCGCAGGCAACTTCAAACGCATGAGCATGAAACACGGCACCGGCCTCGGCGTGCGCTGGTTCAGCCCCGTCGCCCCGTTCTCCTTCGACGTCGCCTACGGACACCAAGACAAAAAACTCCGTTGGCACATCAGCTTGGGTACAAGGTTTTAAGGTCGTCTGAAAATAAAAAACAGGGGTGCGTGATGGCATCCCTGCTTTTTTATGTGGTATGTGAAAACCGCATACGTCGGGTTTTCGAAAGCCAACGGATTCGCAGCCGACAAAAAACGGTCAGACCAAATGTTTTGCCAAAAGATTGAGGGCAAACTCGACGGCCTGTGTTCTGACGGCTTCGCGGTCGCCGCTGAAAACTTGCATCTGTTCCAATGATTCGGTCGGCGTGGACAAACCGAACCAAACCGTGCCGACAGGTTTCGCTGCGCTGCCGCCGCCCGGGCCTGCGATGCCGGAAATACTGAGGGCGTAGTCTGCTTGGGCGACGGCTTTGGCACCGCGCGCCATTTCGTAAACAGTCTCGCGGCTGACCGCGCCGTGTTGCAGCAGCGTGTCGGGCATGACGCCGAGGCGTTCTTCTTTGGCTTGGTTGCTGTAAGTCACGAAACTTTGATGAAACCATTGCGAGCTGCCCGCAATGCTGGTGAACGCGCCCGCCAGCAGACCGCCGGTGCAGGATTCGGCGCAGGTGACGGTTTGGCGGTGTCGGGTCAGGTGTTCGGCGATGGTTTGCAGGGCGGTCATGGGATGTCCTTTCGCTGGGCGGGTTTCCCCGAAATATGGGGTTGGGTGGAGACCCTATTATATAGTGGATTAACTTTAAACCAGTACGGCGTTGCCTCGCCTTGTCCTGATTTAAATTTAATCCACTATAGAAGGATTGCAGAGAGTGGGCGAAAGGTCGTCTGAAAACCGGAATCCCAATTTTTCAGACGACCTTTTGTGCTTTGCCCTATCCGTTAAACCGCCGGTCGCCCGTAGCGTGGGTTCTACCCACGGATGAACAAGGAAGATTGGATAGGGATGTTCGGGCGGAAGATCGCAGGCAAAGCCCACGCTGCGGATTGGTTTATCCTAAGCCTTGCCCATTTGAACAAAAGGTCGTCTGAAACCGAAGTTGGTTTTCAGACGACCTTTTTTGTTTGACGGGCAATTATGCGCCGAACACTTTCAAACGGTTTTCCACAGGCTCAAAGGCTTTTTCACCGGCAGGCGCTTCGATACCGCCGATAACCATTTGCGCGCGCAGAAGCCAGCTTTCGGGCAGGTTCCATTCTTTGGCGATGGCGGCGTCGGGCAGCGGGTTGTAGTGTTGCAGGTTCGCGCCCACGCCGGCGGCGGCAAGCGTTGTCCAGACGGCGTATTGCGTCATCGCGTTCGCATGGTCCGCCCAAACGGGGAAGTTGGCGGCATAAGAAGGGAACTGCTCTTGCAGGCCTTTGACGACGTTTTGGTCTTCGAAGAACAAAATGGTCGCCGCGCCTGCTTTGAACAAGTTTAATTTTTGCGCGGTCGGCTCGAATTGTTCGGCAGGCACGATGGCGCGCAATGCGTCTTCAACAAATTGCCAAACTTTGCCGTGTTCTTCGCCGAAAAGGACGACGACGCAGGTGGATTGCGAGTTGAAGGAAGAAGGCGTGTGCAAAACGGCATGTTTGACGATTTCGCTGATTTCTTCGTTGCTGACAGGCAGGTTTTTATTCAGCGCGTAAATGGAACGACGGGTTTCTGCCGCTTGCTGCAAGGTTTGATAAGTCATTTTGTTTTTCCTTTGATTGATGTTTAATCGGTTGGCGGGTTTGGAAATGGATTCGCAAAACCCGCTTTATAGTGGATTAACTTTAAACCAGTACGGCGTTGCCTCGCCTTAGCTCAAAGAGAACGATTCTCTAAGGTGCTGAAGCACCAAGTGAATCGGTTCCGTACTATTTGTACTGTCTGCGGCTTCGTCGCCTTGTCCTGATTTAAATTTAATCCACTATACTTGTTTTCTTTTCAGACGACCTTTGGGTCTATCAGGATTTGTCTTTGCCGAACATATTGTCTAATGCCAATGAGCCGCCGCCGGCTGCTGCGAGATAGAGGAACACGAAGCAGAACAAGACTGCTGATTCGCCGCCGTTGGCAAGCGGGAACAGTGCTGAACCTTTGGCAGCGTGTGCCATAAAGTAGGCAGCCGCCATCTGACCGGACAGGACGAAGGCGGTAGGACGGGTAAACATTCCGAGAATCAGCATGATGCCGCCGACGATTTCCAAAATACCCGCCACCAGCATCAAGCCTTCGGGCGAGCCGCTGCCCATGGCGGTCGGGAAGCCGAAGAATTTCGCCGTACCGTGTAAGAGGAAGAGGTAGGCGGTTACGATACGCAATACGGACAATAAAATAGGTTGGATACGGGCGCAGGTTGCAGACATGGGATACTCCTAATCAAAATGTAAGAACGAAATGAAAACTAATCTTATCTGTGCAGTATAGATAATTACTGCCAGTAGATATATACTGCTTTTATTGATACAACGTTTCCCCAAAAGAAAACATGGATACCCTGTTCAGCCTCAAAGTTTTCCGCCAAGTCGTCCAAAGCGGCAGCTTCACCCGCGCCGCCGAGCAGCTTGATATTTCCACCGCGATGGCGAGCAAACACGTCAGCCATCTGGAAAATACGATTAAGGCCAAGCTGCTGCACCGCAACAGCCGCAACCTCCACCTGACCGAAGCGGGCGAAGAATACTACCGCCAATGCAGCTACGCGCTCGATACGCTCGACACTGCCGCACAAAAGGCGGCAGGCGGGGCGGACACGCCGCAGGGCATGTTGCGCGTAACCATGCCGCTTTGGTTTGCGGGCAATTTAATCGGCACTTGGCTGGCGGAATACCGCGAACGCTATCCCGAAGTCACGCTCGATCTGGTGCTCGACAACCGCCACGTCGATTTGATTGCCGAAGGCTTCGACCTTGCCTTGCGCGTGGCAAAAACCCTGTCGCCCTCGCTTATCGTCAAGCCGCTGGCGCAAATCCAATTCGTCCTGCTCGCCTCGCCCGAGTATCTGGCGAAACACGGCAAGCCGCAAACGCCCGAAGAGGTCATGCGCCATCCCGCCATCCTGCCGACCTACACCGACCAGCGCAATTTGGAAATCACCCATCGGGAAACGGGTGAAAAAAGTATTCTGACGCTCAATCCGGTGATTCAAAGCGACAATACGCTGATGATACGCGAATTGGTCAGGGCGGGCGCGGGCATCGCCTATCAGCCGCTGTGGTCAGCCAGACAGGATTTGAAGGAAGGCAGGTTGGTCAGCCTGCTGCCGGAATATCGGGTGCGGACCGAGCAATTAAACGCGGTTTATGTGGACAGGGCGTTTTTGAGCGCGAAGGTGCGCAGTTTTATCGATTTCCTGAACGAGAAGATTTCGGCGGAAGGGGAATGAGGTCATCGTCTAAAACTAAAGAGGTCGTCTGAAAACGGGAAACGGTTTCAGACGACCTTTTGTTTGTGCGGCGGTTTATTTGACCTGCTGCATGTATTTTTTCAGACGACCCTTGCTCTGCATGGCGCGGTTTTCCAGTTCGTCCACGACGGCTTGCGCTTTGGCTTTGTTCACCGGTTTGCCGACCTGAATCACGCCGCTCATGTTCATCATGCGGTGCGGCGGGCAGGTATAGACGTACACGCCTTCTTTGTCGAGTTTGAGGGTGAAGTCTTTGCCGTCTTCGGACAGGAAGTCGGCAACGCCGTCGGGCAGGGCTTTGCTTTGCACCCAGTGGCCTTTGTTGGCGGCTTTGAAGGTTACGGTGTCGCCGACTTTGGCGTTGACGTAGCCGGGTTCGAACACCATGCTGCCGTCTTTGCCGTTGTCGAGCATTTTGACTTCGTGGTTGGCGGCATATGCGCCGAGGGAAGCGGTCAGCATGAGGAGGAAGAGGGATTTTTTCATGGGGAGAGTCCTTTCTAAGGGTATAGTGGATTAAATTTAAATCAGGACAAGGCGACGAAGCCGCAGACAGTACA
>ERZ1674236.46-NODE-46-length-35065-cov-33.267409_pt1 | contig 35065 bp, 30 predicted proteins | sample MGYA00581210_ERZ1674236 | MGnify/ENA primary metagenome ERZ1674236 (study PRJEB41354, sample SAMEA4873328) | human saliva metagenome | biome: human-associated habitat [ENVO:00009003]; feature: mouth environment [ENVO:08000002]; material: saliva material...
ATGGTTAGACCTTAAAAGTTGAGTATTGTACTATTTTATTTTTAATTGACTATATATTATGAATCAACCCGTTAGACAAACAACGCCCGAACAATCCCTGCTTAACAAAAACGTCGTCTGAAAACCCTTTTTCAAGTTTTCAGACGACGTTTTGTTATTTTCCTATCAACGCGTTACCGGTTTATATTTAATCCGTTTCGGTTTCGCGCCTTCTTCGCCGAGTCGGCGTTTTTTATCGGCTTCGTATTCCTGATAGTTGCCGTCGAAGAACACCCATTTCGAATCGCCTTCGCAAGCCAAGATATGCGTGGCGATGCGGTCGAGGAACCAGCGGTCGTGCGAAATCACCATCACGCTGCCGGCAAATTCCAGCAATGCGTCTTCCAGCGCACGCAGGGTTTCCACGTCAAGGTCGTTGGACGGTTCGTCCAGCAGCAACACATTGCCGCCGCTCAACAAGGTTTTTGCCAAGTGTAAACGTCCGCGTTCGCCGCCGGAAAGCTGCCCCGCGATTTTGCTTTGGTCGCTGCCTTTGAAATTGAAGCGTCCCAAATATTGGCGGGCGGGGATTTCAAACTGCCCGACCTGCAAAATGTCGCGGCCTTCGGCGATGTTGTCGAATACGGTTTTGTCGTTTTGCAAACCTTCGCGGCTTTGGTCAATCAGGCTCATTTTCACGGTTTGCCCGATTTTCACTTCACCTGAATCGGGCTGCTCTTTGCCCGCAATCATTTTGAACAGCGTCGATTTACCCGCGCCGTTCGGACCGATGATGCCGACAATCGCGCCCGCAGGTACTTTGAAGCTCAAATCGTCAATCAGCACTTTATCGCCGAACGATTTGGAAACATTCACAAATTCAATCACTTCGTTACCCAAACGCTCGGCAACGGGAATAAAGATTTCCTGCGTTTCATTGCGTTTTTGGTATTCGTAGTTGCTCATTTCCTCAAAACGCGCCAGACGTGCTTTGGACTTGGCTTGGCGGCCTTTGGCATTTTGGCGCACCCATTCCAATTCCTGCTTCATCGCCTTCACGCGCGCTGCTTCGGATTTCGCCTCGTTTTCCAAGCGTTTTTCTTTCTGCTCCAGCCAAGACGAATAATTGCCTTTCCACGGAATACCATGTCCGCGGTCGAGTTCCAAAATCCATTCGGCAGCGTTGTCGAGGAAGTAGCGGTCGTGTGTTACGGCAACGACTGTGCCGGGGAAGCGCACCAAGAATTGCTCCAGCCATTCGACCGATTCCGCATCCAAGTGGTTGGTCGGCTCGTCCAGCAGCAGCATATCGGGCTTGCTCAACAGGAGTTTGCACAAAGCGACGCGGCGTTTTTCACCGCCGGACAGATTGCCGATTTTGGCATCCCATTCCGGCAGGCGCAGCGCATCGGCGGCGATTTCCAATTCGTGTTCCGCACCACCGCCCGTGGACGAACCCGCTGCAATAATCGCTTCCAAGCGGCCCTGCTCTTCCGCCAGCGCGTCAAAATCCGCATCGGGATTGGCGTACTCGGCATACACTTCTTCCAAACGTTTCTGCGCGGCGGCTACTTCGCCCAAACCGCTTTCCACTTCCTCGCGCACGGTTTTTTCCGGATCAAGCTCCGGCTCTTGCGGCAGATAGCCGATTTTAATGCCGCCCATCGGCACGGCTTCGCCCTCAAATTCCTTATCCACACCCGCCATAATCCGCAGCACGGTGGACTTGCCCGCGCCGTTCAAACCGAGCAGGCCGATTTTCGCGCCGGGGAAGAAGGAAAGGGAAATATCTTTAATGATGGTTTTCTGCGGCGGCACAACCTTGCTCACGCGCAGCATGGAATAGACGTATTGTTGGGACATGGTTTTCTCAATTCGGTCAAACAAATTTCAGACGACCCATTTTAACCGATTGCACCGATTGTTGCTTGCACGGATGATATTTAGAGGGGAAATAGATGGGATGGATTGATTTGTTTGGATTTGGAAGAAGGTCGTCTGAAATAGTGGTTTCAGACGACCTTTGAGCAAGAAAAATTACGAGTGGCATTTGCCGTCGAAGTTTCAAGGTTTAACCGAACACGTACACCGAATGCTGGATACGGTCATGATTGACAGCATCACACTCAAAGAAACCCGCACTCGCCATTTTACCAGCATGAAAATGTAGCACATGCACCCACCTCCTCGTACGACCTGCACATTAAGCCGCATGAAAACACAAACCGCACAAAGCAAGCCTGCATTTCAATTTCCAAAGTGCAGGCTGCTTTTGGCGTTTCAGGTAGCCCTTGGACGGTTTTCAAACACCGTATCCCGCCCCCATTCTTCCTCCAAAAAATCCACAAACGCCCGGATTTTCGGGCTGACGGCACGTCCTGCGTAATAGACAGCGTTGAACGGGGTCGGCACGGCAAGTCGGCGGTCGAGGAAGAGTTCCGTCAGCCGTCCTGCTGCCAAATCCGCGTCCACCGTGAAATCGGGCAGGCTGGCGATGCCTTGTCCGGACAGGCAGAGCCGTTTGACCGTCTCGCAACTGTCGGCGCAGAGTTTCGGGCGGGCGGTGTATGCCTGTCCGTCGTCGCAGGCTATGTCCCACACGTTCAGCACGCTCGGCTCGCAATAACCCAAGCAGCAGTGCCGTTCCAATTCGGACGGATTTTGCGGCGTACCGTGTTGCGCCAGATAATCGGGCGCGGCGACCACTTTGCGGTAGCTGTCGAACAGGGGGCGCACGCGCAGGGACGAATCGTCCAGCCGTCCCGCTCGGATGGCGACATCAACCCTGCGTTCAATCAGGTCGATGCGGTTTTCAGACGAGGTCAGCGACACGTCCACCTGCGGATAACGGCGGCAAAACGCCCCGATGAGCGGCACAAGGCGGTTCAACACCAGCGCGGTGGCGGCATCAACACGCAGCAAACCCTGTGGCACGCCGCTTGCCGCGCGGATTTCCGCTTCCGCCTGCGCCATGTCTTCCAGAATCTTTTTGGCACGGCGGAAATATTGCGCGCCTTCTTCGGTGGTGCTGATTTGGCGCGTGGTGCGGTTGAGCAGGGTAACGCCGAGCTTGGCTTCCAACCGCTTCACGCTGCGGCTGACGGCGGAATTGTCGGTTTCCAGCACTGCCGCCGCGCGGGTAAAGCCGCCGTTTTCCACCACGGCAACGAAAAAGCGGAGGTCATCTGAATGGGTTTGCATTATTTTTTGATTTTTAAATTTAAAATGTTTAGTTATATTGGCGGCAATCTATAACGATGTTACTTCCTTGCTGTAAAATTCTTGAATAATTTTATCTAAATCCATAGGTAAACAATCCATATATAGATACTGCATTTGGACAATAGGAAATAAAGATAACCCACTTCCATCACACATTGTTCCCTGCAACATTGCATTTAATGTCTGAATTCCATTAGAGTTTTGTACAATTTGAATGAGCATGGGTTCAATATAACCATCCCGCTGCCGATTGAAAGCGTGCATTCCACCATGTATGAATGAATTGGTCGGCTTAATGTGCCGTTCTCTAAATTCTTGAAATAACTGAACTGCTTTTTTCGGTAATTTTCCTGCGTCAACGGCTTTATTCAAATCTGCCAGCATTTCCGTAATATTAGGCATCCAATTCTCTATTTTCTTAACATTCTGTTCAGAAATCGGTTGATGTAAGGCATCGACACGTTCGTCTTTCGCATACCAATATAACCAATACGCACGCAATAATGCTTCGTACTGCAACCGTAACAAACTGGTTGAAGATATAAAGTTTCCATTTCTTGCCAGCGTAAGGATGGCAGAGTGATGCTCTGAAGAGATATCCGCCATAATCAATGTGGCCGATATGCGAGGCTCTGTTTCATCCGTACACGGTATCTTTTTTATTTCTCTAAACATGGCGTTGCAAAATTCTTCAGATTTTGCCAAGAATCGTTTCATTACTGATGTGGTCATTTTCTATTAAAGAGTAAAGATGAAAAAATTGCTGTGATTTTAGCAGAAGTGTTTTGTAGATTGACGGATTTATCGTCAATAAAAAACCGCCGATAATCCTGTTTTCACACCACAACAGGAGCAAAAAATGACCTTGAACCAAGATTTGATGAACGCCGTCCGCACTTTGAGCGATGCAGGCTGCCATTACCGTTTGGACGAATTGGCAGGTTGCTACGAGCCTGATTTGCACATCTTTATCGTCCAGCCGGACGGCAATGTGCTGTCGTTTGACTACGAACAGAACATGGCGTTTTTCCACGAACGCCGCGATGCGGGCGCACCGCCGATTAACACGTCCATTCATTTCAACATCGCCGAAGTGCAGGGCGGCACAGGCTTCGTTACCGCCACCCGCCGCATGGATTTGGGCTACGGCGCGGGCGAGCAGGAAATCGTGTTTACCTTGATGCTGTGTATCGGCAACGACGGCAAATGGCGCGTGTTCCGCGAGCACGCGGTGATTACTTCAGGGCGGGGATAGTTTTGTTTTCCCGCATTTTCAGGTAGCTCTTCAGACGACCTTTCGGTTATTTGATGCAGCCTGCATTTCAATTTCCAAAGTGCAGGCTGTGCTTTAGCTTCGCAGAAACTCCCTTTCAGGTAACCTTTAGGTTTCAGGCAGCCTGCATCACTCCGCCGCCGCAAACACCTCCTTCGCCACAAACACTGCATTCAGCACCTTCGGAAAACCCAGATACGGAATGCAGTGGATAAACGCCTCCACAATTTCATCGCGCGTCAGCCCCACGTTCAGCGAAGCGTGGATATGCACGCGTAACTGGTTTTCACAGCCGCCCTGCGCTGCCAGAGCCGCCAGCGTTACCAGCTCGCGCTGCCGCACATCAAGCTGCGGACGTTGGTAAATCTCGCCGAATGCGAAACCGATGATATATTTGCCCAAATCAGGCGAAATATCCGCCAACGCCTGCATTACCTTGTCGCCCTGTTCGCCGTCGATTTCGTTCAGCTTTTCCAAGCCGCGCGCCATTAAATCCTGATTATTCAACATTTTTCGTCTCCATACTGAAATAGGCAAAATTGCACGGTCAGGTTAAACTATCAAGCAAACTTTATAGCAAGGAGATTTGATGCAGACCAAAGAATTTGCCGAGCAAACGGGTTTGTCCGCCGCCACGCTGCGCTACTACGAGCAGGAAGGGCTGCTGCGCCCCGAACGAAACGCCAACGGCTACCGCGAATACGGTGCGCGCGATTTGGAATGGGTGGGCTTCATCCTTCGGCTGAAAGACATTGGCGTGCCGCTGGCGCAAATCAAGGAATACTCGCGGCTGCGGCATTTGGGCGATGAAACCGTCCCAGAACGTTACCAGATTTTGCAGGAACATCAGGCGGTTTTGGAACGCAAACGGCAGGAGTTGGACGCGCATTGGGCGTTTTTGGAGCGGAAGCTGGCATGGTATCGGAAAAAGATGGGCGGGCAGGAATAGGCAGCCAAAAGGTCGTCTGAAAATCAGTTTTCAGACGACCTTTTATCTTTTATACGGAGGCATCCGTCATCAGCCTGCCGCCTGCTTTTTCCAAGCGACACGCTCTGCCAAATCGGTATTGAAATGCGCGCCGATGTTTTGCCGCCTTGCGTATGCGGCTTGGGCGACGGCTAGGCTGCATTCGAGCAGGTTACGGTTTTCGTATTCGGACGCGGTGTGCGGCTCGGCTTGGTTTTGCTTCCAAAGCCGCAGTTGGGCGATGGCGCGGCGCAGGCAGGCATCGTTGCGGAGGATGCCGAGATGGCGTTGGTTGAAGGCTTGCAGGACGGGGCGGCTGAATGTGTTTTGAAGGTCGTCTGAAAAGATGCCTGCTTCGGCGGAGGGGCTTTCAGACGACCTTTGGGGCGGTGCGGTTTGGAACGCTTGCCCGTCTGCGATGGTTTGGGCGGCAAGCCTGGCGGTCACGACGCATTCGAGCAGGGAGTTGCTGGCGAGGCGGTTGGCTCCGTGCAAGCCGGTGCAGGCGGTTTCGCCTAAGGCGTAGAGCTGCGGCAGGGAGGTTCTGCCGCTGGGGTCGGTTTGGATACCGCCGCAGGTGTAGTGTTGCACGGGGCGAACGGGGATGGCTTGGCGCGTGATGTCCAAACCGCATTGGGACAGGCAGTGCCGATGGATGGACGGGAAATGCCGACGGACGAACTCTGCGGGTTGATGGCTGATGTCGAGCGAGACGAAATCTTGCGTTTGTTTGGCGATTTCGGCGGCGATGGCGCGGGCAACGATGTCGCGCGGCGCGAGTTCGGCGCGGCGGTCGTAATGCGGCATAAACCGTTCACCCGCTTGGTTGGTCAGAATGCCGCCTTCGCCGCGCACGGCTTCGGAAATCAGGAAGGTGCGTCCGTTTTCAGACGACCTTGCCAAGCCTGTGGGGTGGAATTGGATAAATTCGAGGTTTTCGACTGCGCAGCCTGCACGTATCGCCATGGCGATGGCGTCGCCCGTGCATTCGGGCGGCGTGGTGGTGGCGGCGTAAATCTGTCCCAAGCCGCCGCCCGCGAGTACGGTATGGCGGGCGCGGATGCGGTAGGTTTCTTGCGTTCGGCAGTCGAGGACGGTCAGTCCGCACGCCGCGCCTGATTCGGTTTGGATGTCCAACGCCATCTGCCGCTCGCAAACGCGGATGTTCGGGCAGCGGCGTATTTGGGCAATCAGGCTCTGCATGACGGCTTCGCCCGTGTAGTCGGCGACGTGGGCGATTCGGCGGCAGGTATGCCCGCCTTCGCGCGTCAGGTGCAGGTCGTTATGATTCCGATCGAACGCCACGCCCTGCGCCAGCAGCCATTCGATTGCTGGTTTGCCCTGCGACAGGATGGTGCGGACGGCGGCTTCGTCGCACAAACCCGCGCCCGCCTCCAAGGTATCGGCAACGTGTTTTTCGATGTCGTCCTCTCCCGACCACGCCGCCGCAATCCCGCCTTGCGCATGACGGCTGGCGGTGTCGTCCAGCCGGTTTTTGCACAAAATGACGATGCGGAACGATTCAGGCAGCGACAGGGCGAGCGTCAGTGCCGCCAGCCCGTTTCCGGCAATCAATACGTCGCAATCGGTTTGCATGGTGTTATCCTTGTTTGAGAGGTCGTCTGAAACGGCAATATTGACGGCAAATCAGGCGGGCCCCATGCCGTTGAACACATCCCCGCGTTTGAGTCCCGCCGCGAAGTCGAGCATACGCTGTAAAGGCAGTTTGGCGGCTTCGCCCAGCTTCCTGTCCAACAGGATTTCGTTGCGCCCACCTGTCAGGGCGTGTTTGATGCCGCCCAGCGAATTCATCGCCATCCACGGGCAGAACGCGCAGCTTTTGCAGCTTCCGCCGTTGCCCGCCGTCGGCGCGGCGATGAATTCTTTGTCGGGCGCCTGTTTCTGCATTTCGTGCAGGATGCCCAAGTCGGTTGCCACGATGAATTTTTTTTCAGGGCGCGATACGGCGGCCTTCAGCAGTTTGCTGGTCGAACCGACCACGTCGCCCAGTTCGATGACGCTTTGCGGCGATTCGGGATGAACCAGCACCACCGCGTCGGGATGCTCCGCCTTCAACGCCGCCAGCTCCTGCCCTTTGAATTCGTTGTGGACGATGCACGAACCCTGCCACAACAGCATATCCGCACCCGTTTCGCGGCGGATGTAGTCGCCGAGGTGGCGGTCGGGTCCCCAAATCAGCTTCTCTCCGCGTGATTTCAGATACGACACGATTTCCAACGCCACCGAAGACGTTACCACCCAATCGGCACGCGCTTTCACAGCGGCGGAAGTGTTGGCGTACACCACCACCGTGCGGTCGGGGTGTTGGTCGCAAAACGCCGAAAACGCCTCTTCCGGACACCCCAAATCCAAAGAACATTCCGCTTCCAAATCAGGCATCAGCACCGTTTTTTCAGGGCAGAGGATTTTCGCGCTCTCGCCCATGAAGCGCACGCCCGCCACCACCAGCGTACCGGCTTCGTGTTCCGCGCCGAAGCGTGCCATCTCCAACGAATCGCCCACGCATCCGCCCGTTTCCAAAGCCAAATCCTGAATCAGCGGATCGACGTAATAATGCGCCACCAAGACCGCGTTTTTCTCCTTCAGCAAAGCCTTGATTTCGTCTTTCAGACGACCTGCCGTCTCGCGGTCGGGCGTGTCGGCAACCTTCGCCCACGCCTGACGGATTTGGCAGGCGGAAGTCGGCGTTTGGATGAGGGGCATATCGTAGTCGAACGAGCGGCGGGCGGCGGTTTGCATGATGTTTCCTTGTAGCTGGTTTTTGAGGCGGCATGAAGGTTTGCCGTCTGTTTTTCAAACTGTTTTTATATTATGCTCAACTTGAGTATAATATGCAAGGTCGTCTGAAAACAGGTTTGAGATACCGCAAAACCGACCCGCTTCGTTCCGACAAACCGCTTTGGTTTACAATAAAGCCTTTCCCACCCGCAGAAAGCCGAGCATGGACGCCTACCCCGAAGCCGAAGCCCCGCCGCAAAGCATCGTCGAGCTGGTTCCCGTATTGATTGCCGTTACCGACGGCGGCCTGAGGGTGTTGACCGTCGCCCAAGGCACGCTCCTGCCCAACGGCCCGCTCTCCCCCCTGCGCAATTCCTTGCAGGCGGGCGTGAAGCTGTGGGTCGCCAAGCAGACTTCGCAGCCTATGGGCTATGTGGAACAGCTTTACACCTTTGTCGATACCCACCGCCGCAACGAACACGGCATGCCCGTCTTGTACGTCAGCTATTTGGGGCTGGTGCGCGAGGCAGCCGACAGCATCCTGCATCCGGATGCGAAATGGCAGGACTGCTACGGCTATTTCCCTTGGGAAGACTTGCGCACCGATGGCGGGCAGCGCGACGCCATCGTCAGCCGCCTGCGCATTTGGGCAAACTCGGCAGACACGGAGGAAGTGCGCCAAAAGCGGCTCAAGCGCATTCATTTGTGCTGGGGGGTCGAACCAGAAAACTGGTCGGAAGAATACGTTTTGCAACGCTATGAAATGCTGTATGAAAGCGGCATGATAGCGGAGGCCGCCGAGCAGCAGGCAAACTTCGACTTCGCACTCACGGGGCTGCCCATGCGCCACGACCACCGCCGCGTGCTGGCAACCGCCCTGTCCCGCCTGCGCGCCAAAATCAAATACCGCCCCGTGATTTTCGAACTGATGCCGCCCGAATTCACGCTGCTGCAACTGCAAAACAGCGTCGAAGCCATCAGCGGCAGATTGCTGCACAAACAAAACTTCCGCCGCCAGATTCAGCAGCAAAACCTCATCGAGCCGTCGGATACCGGCGTATCGGGCAGCAAAGGCCGCCCCGCGCAGCTTTACCGCTTCCGCGACGACGTCCTGCCCGACAGGCTGATTTCGGACATCGGACTGCCGCTGGGCAACCGTTAGCCCGTTTTCAGATGACCTCAAACGAAGTTTTGCCCATCGGTGCAACATCAATATTTTTCAACAAAGGAAACCCCATGTCGTCTGAAAATACCCTCTTCCCCCTGCCCGACACCCTGTTGCGCCCCATGGTCGAACAAGCCCTGAGCGAAGACTTGGGCAGGCGCGGCGACATTACGTCCGCCGCCGTCATCGCGCCCGATAAAACCGCCAAACTCTTCCTCGTCAGCCGCGAAAACGGCGTCATCGCCGGCATGGACTTGGCACACCTCGCCTTTCAGACAATGGATCCGTCCGTCCGCTTCCAAGCCGAAATCCAAGACGGGCAAGCCGTCCGCGCAGGTCAGACGCTGGCCGCCGTCGAAGGCAACGCCCGCGCCCTGCTCGCCGCCGAACGCACCGCGCTCAACTACCTCACGCACTTGAGCGGCATCGCCACCGCCACCGCGCGTGCCGTTGCCGAAGTCGCCGAATACGGTACAGACATCGTGTGCAGCCGCAAAACCATCCCCCTGCTGCGCGTCCTGCAAAAATACGCCGTCAGGGCAGGCGGCGGCGTAAACCACCGCATGGGTTTGGACGACGCCGTGCTCATCAAAGACAACCACCTCGCCTATTGCGGCAGCATCGCCCAAGCCGTGCGGCAGGCGAAGCAGGCGGTCGGACCATTGACCTGCGTGGAAATCGAAGTGGACACGTTGGCACAACTGGACGAAGCCATCGCGGCGGGTGCGGAACGGATTTTGCTGGACAACATGGACGACGAAACCCTGAAAGAAGCGGCAAACCGCTGCCACACGCAAACCGCCCACCCCCACACCGCCTATTGCGAAGCATCGGGCGGCATCGGCTTCGACCGCCTGAAGCGCGTGGCGCAAACCGGCGTGGACGGCATCGCCCTCGGCTATCTGACCCACAGCAGCCGCTCGTTGGACATAGGCTTGGATTTCGTAGCGTAAATTTTGCCGAAGACAGCGGCGCAGAAAGAAAATCCATTCAAAAACGCCCGTTTCGTCATTCCCGCACAGGCGAGGTAAAGATGACGAAACGGGCGTTTTCTGGAGTGGATTAAAATTGCAATGATAAGGCGTTGCCAACGCCCTTATGTACTTTAGCTAAATTACTTTATTTTCGACACGCAACTTACCGCTTGCCGTCATTCCCGCGCAGGCGGGAATCCATTTTTGAAATTCAGAAACCTTTTTTTAAACCAAGATTTCTCAAGTTTTACAATGGATTCCCGCCTGCGCGGGAATGACGGAAGAACGTATCGAAACTGGGAAGATAAGCGATATATGTGATACGGCAAACAAGATTACAGTTGCACAAAGGTCGTCTGAAAACCCGTCACATGGTTTTCAGACGACCTCAAAATCGGATACCTGCTTATTCGCTTTCAACCTTCTCTATCTTGCGGCAGGCAATTAAAGATTCGCCGTCGGTGATGCTCATGGAAGTTTGGTTGATATCGAGAATTTGGTAATCGGTGGATTTAAAACTTTTCTTCGCAGCCATTTGTTCACTGAATTTCATATAAGAACGGTCTGCTTCGCGGCCTTTGGTGGTTTTTAAGTCTTTGACGTCAAACAAACGTTCCGAGCCTGCGCTTTCAAAAGTCATGACGATATGCCTGTCGTCTTTGATGCGCCAGAAGCCGTTGTACCATTCCCGATAACGCAAGGGAGCGGCTTCGTTCAGGTTTTCTTCTTTCCATTCAATCTCGATATACCCTGCCCACAAATGCGCCGGCAGTTTGTCCTTTTGCTGAAACTCAATAAATTTCGGTGCAAACGAATGGATATCGCGTTGCGCTTTCAATTCGCAGTTCCATGCTCCGAAAAGCTGTTCTTCCTGCTTTTGCAGGGACACTTCGGATTTCGCGGCAGGCGGCGTATGCGTTCCGCAGGCAGTCAGAAGCAATAAAGACAAGAATAAGGGTTTTATTGGTTTCATTTCCGTTCCTCGTTCTCTAAATAACTTACTTATCCAATTCATCTACTTACGATTCAAATCGCCCGACAGGTCGTCTGAAAAACATATCTCAGGTTTTCAGACGACCTCAATCCATATCGCTTTCAGGCAGCTCCGCCGAACCCATGCGGCGCAGGATGATGTTGGTTTTGTTGCGCAGGCGTTTGCTTTTGGGGTTGTCGGCGTAAAACAGCGGCGCGGGGACGCGGGCGGCGAGTTTGGCGGCTTGCTGTTTGGTCAGGTTGGCGGCGGGTCTTTTATAGAAATATTGGGACGCGGCTTCTGCGCCGAATACGCCGTAGTGCCATTCGATGGCGTTCAGATACAGCTCGAAAATGCGGTCTTTGTCGGTAACGGCTTCCATCATCGCGGTAATCGCGGCTTCTTCGCCTTTGCGGATATAGCTGCGGCTTTCATTCAAAAACAGGTTTTTGGCAAGCTGTTGGCTGATGGTCGAACCGCCTGCTTTGACTTCACCGCTTTGTTTGTTGCGTTTGATGGCGTATTGGATGCCGCCCCAGTCGAAACCGCCATGTTCGGCGAATTTGGCGTCTTCGGAGGCAATCAGGGCTTTTTTCAGGTTGACCGAAATGCGGTCGTAAGGTACCCAGCGGTAATCGAGCGCGACATCTTTGCCTTCGCTTTGAAACTGCCGCATCCGCATCGCCATGAAGGCGGTTTTGTTCGGCGCGACGGCGCGGTAAGTGATGATGTTGCCGTACACATAAGCGTTGAAAAAGATAAATGCGCCCAAAGGCAGGGCAATCAGCCATTTGATGATGCGGAACATTTTATAACTCTCTCATATATTGGACGACGGGCAGGACATCGGGCGCAAAGCCGCGCCAAAGCCGATAGGAAGCTGCCGCCTGTCCGACCAGCATGCCCAATCCGTCGGCGGTTTGTTTTGCACCTGATTGTCGGGCAAACGCTAAAAACGGCTCTGCCGCTTCGCCGTAAACCATATCGTAAGCCAAGGTGCAATGTTCAAAGATTTTGGGCGATACGGCGGGAAGCTGTCCGCTTAAGCCGCCGGATGTGCCGTTGATGATGATGTCGAAGCCGCCTTCCAGTTCATCCAAAGGTATGGCTTCAATACCGAAATGCGCCGCCATTTCCGCCGCTTTGGCGTGGGTTCGGTTAGCGATAACGATGCGCGCGGGGCGGTATTCTTTCAAGACGGGAATGACGCCGCGCACCGCGCCGCCCGCGCCGAGCAGCAAGACGGTTTTGCCCGACACTTCCACGCCCAGCCTCTTTGAAATATCGTCCGTCAGTCCGATTCCGTCGGTATTGTCGCCGCGTATTTTACCATTTTCCAGCAAAATCAGCGTATTGACCGCACCCGCCGCCAAAGCGCGTTCGGAATGTTCGTCCGACAAGGCAAACGCTTCCTGCTTGAACGGTACGGTAACATTCGCCCCGCGTCCGCCGTCGGCAAAAAACGCTTCAACCGCCTGCGCGAAACCGCCGATGTCGGCGCAAATGCGTTCATATTCGATTTCAACGCCTTCCTGCAAGGCAAACTGCCGATGGATTTGCGGCGATTTGCTGTGTGCGACGGGGTTGCCGAAAACAGCATAACGGGGAGCAGTGTTCATAAAAATCCTATCCGGCAGGACAAATGCAAAGACCGCCCATTATAACCGCCTTTGCCGCCTCATACCGCTGTTTTCCAATAAATCCAAATACGCATCGGATTGTTGACAATCAGGTCGTCTGAAACTATATTCCGCAAGTCAGAAATTTAACGGATTTGCGGTTTCAGACGACCTTCGGCGTGATAAAATGCAGCAGATTTTCCGCGAGATTCCGTATCCGTTACTTCCCATTTAGGAGCCGAAAATGTCTATCAAAGACGCAGTAAAACTGATTGAAGAAAGCGAAGCCCGCTTCGTAGATTTGCGCTTTACCGATACCAAAGGCAAGCAGCACCACTTTACCGTGCCTGCGCGCATCGTGTTGGAAGACCCCGAAGAGTGGTTTGAAAACGGTCAGGCGTTTGACGGTTCGTCTATCGGCGGCTGGAAAGGCATTCAGGCATCCGACATGCAGTTGCGCCCCGACCCTGCGACTGCCTTCATCGACCCCTTCTACGACGACACCACCGTCGTCCTCACCTGCGACGTCATCGACCCCGCCGACGGTCAAGGCTACGACCGCGACCCGCGCTCCATCGCCCGCCGCGCCGAAGCCTACCTCAAATCCTCCGGCATCGGCGACACCGCCTACTTCGGCCCCGAACCCGAATTCTTCGTCTTCGACGGCGTAGAGTTTGAAACCGATATGCACAAAACCCGTTACGAAATCACGTCCGAAAGCGGCGCATGGGCAAGCGGCCTGCACATGGACGGTCAAAACACCGGCCACCGCCCTACCGTCAAAGGCGGCTACGCCCCCGTCGCCCCGATTGACGCCGGACAAGACCTGCGCTCCGCCATGGTGAACATCTTGGAAGAACTCGGCATCGAAGTCGAAGTCCACCACGCCGAAGTCGGTACCGGCAGCCAAATGGAAATCGGCACGCGCTTCGCCACCTTGGTCAAACGTGCCGACCAAACCCAAGACATGAAATACGTCATCCAAAACGTCGCCCACAACTTCGGCAAAACCGCCACCTTCATGCCCAAACCCATCATGGGCGACAACGGCAGCGGTATGCACGTCCACCAATCCATCTGGAAAGACGGTCAAAACCTGTTCGCAGGCGACGGCTATGCCGGCTTGAGCGACACCGCGCTCTACTACATCGGCGGCATCATCAAACACGCCAAAGCCCTGAACGCGATTACCAATCCGTCCACCAACTCCTACAAACGCCTCGTGCCGCACTTCGAAGCGCCGACCAAGCTCGCCTACTCTGCCAAAAACCGTTCCGCGTCCATCCGCATCCCTTCCGTGAACAGCAGCAAGGCACGCCGCATCGAAGCGCGTTTCCCCGACCCGACCGCCAACCCATACTTGGCGTTCGCCGCCCTGCTGATGGCGGGTTTGGACGGCATTCAAAACAAAATCCACCCGGGCGACCCTGCCGATAAAAACCTCTACGACCTGCCGCCGGAAGAAGACGCACTCGTCCCAACCGTCTGCGCCTCTTTGGAAGAAGCCCTCGCCGCCCTCAAAGCCGACCACGAATTCCTGCTGCGCGGCGGCGTGTTCAGCAAAGACTGGATCGACAGCTACATCGCCTTCAAAGAAGAAGACGTACGCCGCATCCGCATGGCGCCGCATCCGTTGGAATTTGAAATGTATTACAGCCTGTAATCCGCATTTCCTGTCGGGCTAAACGAAAGGTCGTCTGAAAACCTAGAAACAAGGTTTTCAGACGACCTTTTTTATTATAGTGGATTAAATTTAAACCAGTACGGCGTTGCCTCGCCTTGCCGTACTATCTGTACTGTCTGCGGCTTCGTCGCCTTGTCCTGATTTAAATTTAATCCACTATAACGTTTAACGCAAACCGTCAGAACGTTTTGCTGAATTCGACAAACATTCTGGTTTTGCCGTATTCGTAGTATTTGTCGTTGCTCCATGTTTTATGGTGGGCGACGGTCAGGCGCGGGGTGATGCCTTTGAAGTGGAAAGCGCGGTGCCACACGGCGAGCGAAATATCCGCTTCTTTATCGCGGCGGTTTTCTGGCGGAGTCAAGAGACTGGTAAAAAAACTCGGAGCATGATAACGCCGTTGTGCGGCACTCAGGCGCAACATGGTGGACAGCCCTTTGCCCCATTCCTGCCCCCATACGGTACGGAGGCTGTAACGGTCGAAGCTGTCTTCCTTATCTTCTTTATTGCGTTCCTGATAGATGTCGAAACCGCCGACCCAGTATTGGCGGGCGTTTCGGTAATAGACGACGGAATTGCTCAACAGGCGGTTGTTGTTGTCGGATTTGGCGCGGCGGGTGTTTTTCAGACGACCCATTTCAACGGCGCTCAAGGTTTGCAGCTTAGGCTGCCACCAGCGGTTGATGTGCAGGCGCGCACCGCTGGAGTAGGTGTACGGGTCGTTGCCGTAGAAGCGGCGTTCATGGAACGGGGTCAAGCCGATGTCGTTGCGCTGGTCGGCGTAGCCTGCGCCTACTGAGAAGCGGGTGGTTACGTCGTTATATTTGGTTTGTTCGGGATAAATTTTGCCGTAATTGTCCGCGCCTGCCGTAACGTACCAGCCTTTGGGCAGCGACCATTTTTTCTCTGCGCCGAGTTGGTAGTTGATGGCGGTGGCGTCGATAGGCTCGGGGAAAGTCCAGTTTTTACCGTATGTGCGGCGGCTGGGGGCTTGGTTGATGTTTTGTTCGCGGGTAACGCTCAAGCCGGCATTGAATTTCCACGAATCGCGCTCGCGCAATGCTTTGCGGTAGGATTCGATGCCTTTGACGAGCGGCTCGGGCAGGTTGGCTTCTGTTTTGAGTTTGTCGAACTGGTCGGCGGCGGCTTCGTTTTGCTTGTCTTCAAACAAAGCGGTGGCAAGCTGCCAGCGGACGACGGGGGCATCGGGGTTTTCAGCGATAAATTGACGGTAATACCCGATGGCTTCTTTCATTTTGCCGTCGTCTTGGGCAACCAATCCGTGCGCGTAGAGCGCCATGTTTTTATCGTGTCCCGGCCATTGTTCGTAAATCGGCAGGACGACTTTGATGCCCGCGATGTTACGCGAAACAACGGCGGAATACATGGCGCGGGAAAGCAATTGGGGATTGTCGAGCAGGGTTTTGGCATCGACGTTGACGACTTTTTCAGACGACGTTTCGGCGGCAGGCTTGGCCGCTGTTTCTTCGGCGGGGGCAGGTTCTGCCGTTTTGACCTGCAACTCGGGGGCAGGCTGGTTTTGAGGCTCGGACGGCACGTCAGCGGCTTCCGCTGCGGACACGGCGAGCAGGGAGAGGAGTAAGAATGTTTTCATGATTTCGTAAGACGTTTGGGTTGCAATGGTGCATGAATCTGCGTTTTTTATTTGAGGCGAAACCATATCGGGCATTTGGGTGCTTTCGGGCATGGTTTTGCTTTATATAGTGGATTAACTTTAAACCAGTACGGCGTTGCCTCGCCTTGCCGTACTATCTGTACTGTCTGCGGCTTCGTCGCCTTGTCCTGAGTTAGTTAATCCACTATATTGTTTTGAGCGCGGATTTTACCGTGTTTTACAGTAAAACAAAATATTGCGGTGGCAAATAAAACGATACGGCATGATTCGGCTTTGACCTAAACCACAGTAAATGCCCTGCTCTACCGTTTGGTTCTGTTTGTCCAACCAAACAAAAAGGTCGTCTGAAACCTCTTTTCAGACGACCTTTCCGGTATTTTTCGATTTAGCGTTTGTCCAAGTCTAAATCAGCTTTGTATTCGATGCGGCCGTGTCCTTTGTTTTCGATGGACACGTCCAATTCTTGTCTGCCGCGTTTGAATTTCAAATCGGCATCGTCGTGTTTGATTTCAGATTCGACCACATGAAAACCTTTGCTGCGCGCGTGGGCGATGACTTTTTTAGCCAAAGACGGAATCGGGTTGCCGCGTGCGGGCAGCTCGGCTTCGTATTCGAATTCGCCGTTGCCCTGACGGTCGGCTTTAACCGTATGCGCGCCTGCGGGAAGGTAAATTTCGGCAGGAAGCGGGGCGGCGAAGGCGGTGGCGGAGAAAAGCGCCAAAATGCCGGTTGCCAATAAAGATTTTGTTTTAGCCATACTGTATCCTTTCGGGGAAGGCATATAAAAACGCCGCCATGTTATCGGCAAGGCAACACCCTATCAAGCAAATAAACCTTGTTTTACGTATGACAGTGTTTTTGCAAGAAGCGTTTACGCGGTTTTGCGATAACCCTGCAAAACCCTGCGCCTTGCCCTGTAATAAAAGGTTTTCAGACGACCTTTTGAAACACGGCTTTTGCGCTTTCGGGTAAAATAGCCGCTTTGTTTTTATTCAGGCAGCTTCAACCAAATGTCTTCCTCCCTTTCCAAAAAAACCGCCTACCTGCTGATTGCGCTGACCGGCATCGCGCTTGACCAACTGACCAAATGGGAAATCCTCGCTCACTTCCAAGAAGATGAGCGACTCAACATCATCCCTTCCTTATTCGACCTGACCCTTGCCTACAACCCCGGCGCGGCGTTCAGTTTCCTTGCCGACCAAGGCGGCTGGCAGAAATTCTTTTTCTTAGGGCTGGCACTCGTCATCAGCGCCTATCTCGCCCGCGCCATCCTGCGCGACGAGTTCCGCCTTTCGGGCAAAATCGGCGCCGCCATGATTATCGGCGGCGCGCTCGGCAATGCCATCGACCGTTTGATTCATGGTCATGTGGTTGATTTCTTACTGTTTTACTGGAAGGATTGGAGTTATCCCGCGTTTAATGTTGCCGACAGTTTTATCTGCGTCGGTGCCGTTTTATTGGTTTTGGACGGACTGTTCCACAAAAAACAACCCAAACCGACCGACGAACCAACAACCGACAACCCATAAGGTCGTCTGAAATCCGGACCATACACATGACCCAAAAAACCATCATCCTTGCCAACCCGCGCGGCTTCTGCGCCGGCGTTGACCGCGCCATCAGCATCGTCGAGCGCGCGCTGGAAGAATTCGGCGCACCGGTTTACGTTCGCCACGAAGTCGTCCACAACAAATTCGTCGTGGACAACCTGCGCGAAAAAGGCGCGGTATTCATCGAAGACCTCGCCGACGTACCCAAAGGCGCCATCCTGATTTACTCGGCACACGGCGTGTCCAAAGCCGTACAGCAGGAAGCCGCCGAACGCGGGTTCCGCGTATTCGATGCCACCTGCCCGCTCGTGACCAAAGTCCACAAAGAAGTCGCCCGCCTCGACGCGCAAGACTGCGAAATCATCATGATCGGACACAAAGGCCACGTCGAAGTCGAAGGCACCATGGGACAGCTTCCGCCCGGCAGGATGCTGCTGGTCGAAACCGTTGAAGACGTCGCCGGTCTGCAAGTCAAAAACCCCGACAAACTCGCCTACGTCAGCCAAACCACCCTGTCCGTCGATGAAACCAAAGACATCATCGCCGCGCTGAACGCCCGTTTCCCCAACATCCGCAACCCGCACAAAGAAGACATCTGCTACGCCACGACCAACCGCCAGACCGCCGTCAAAGAATTGGCGGAAGAATGCGACATCGTCATCGTCGTCGGCTCGCCCAACTCTTCCAACAGCAACCGCCTGCGCGAAGTCGCCGCCCAACGCGGCGTCGATGCCTATATGGTCGACAACGCCGGCTACCTGCAACGCGAATGGTTCGAAGGCAAACACAAAGTCGGCGTAACCGCCGGCGCATCCGCACCCGAAGTTTTAGTCAGAGAAGTCCTGCAAACCATACAGCAATGGGGACACGAAACCATACGCGAAGGCGAAGGCGCGGAAGAAAGCATCGTCTTCGTCCTCCCCAAAGAGCTGCGGCGCGAAGGCGAAAACAAACAGATACTCAATAAAGGTTAAACTGTTTACCCAACCTTTTCATCCAAGCGGCAAAACAAAAAGGTCGTCTGAAATCTGTTTTCAGACGACCTTCTTTATTTTCCAAGCCGAATCAAGGCATCAGCATACCGCCGTTGACGTGCAGCGTTTGACCGGTGATGTATTTTGCTTGGTCGGAAGCGAGGAACAAGACCGCATCGGCAATATCCTGCGCTTCGCCGAATTTGCCCAGCGAAGTTTGCGCTTCGAAGGTTTTGCGGGTCTCTTCAGGCAGGGCGCGGGTCATATCGGTGTCGATAAAGCCTGGGGCGACGCAGTTGACGGTAATGCCGCGGCTGCCGACTTCGCGCGCCATGGATTTGGAGAAACCGATCAAGCCTGCTTTTGCCGCGGCATAGTTGGTCTGACCGGCATTGCCCATCACGCCGACGACGGATGTGATGTTGATGATGCGGCCGGCGCGCTGCTTCATCATGCCGCGCAATACGGCTTTAGAGGCGCGGAACACGGATTTGAGGTTAACCTGCATGATGTCGTCCCACTCTTCTTCTTTCATACGCATAAGGAGGTTGTCGCGGGTGATGCCGGCGTTGTTGACCAGAATATCCAATTTGCCGAATTCTTTCTCGATGTCGGCAATCAGGTTTTCGATGGTTTCAGGTTCGGCAGAATTCAAAGCACGGCCTTCGCCGCCCCATTGCGCCAAGCGCTCGCTAATCGCTGCCGCGCCGCTTTCGCTGGTTGCCGTACCGATGACTTTGGCACCAGCCGCCGCCAGCGTGTCGGCAATCGCCGCGCCGATACCGCGCGATGCGCCTGTTACCAATGCGACTTTGCCGCTTAAATCTTGTGTGCTCATGTTTACTTCCTTGTTTTGGGAATGGAGTCTGTTAATTTCAGACGACCTTATAGCATAAATAGTGTGATGAATCTAATTTTTGAGGTCGTCTGAAAACATCAAAGGCTTTCAGACGACCTCGAAGAGGCTTACTCGGGTAACGTGATTTCTTGATACGGAGGCAGATCCAATATGTATCTCAACCAGTTGTCGAAGCTGTATTTTTGGTAGATTTCGGGCGGCAACTCGCGATAGGGTTTGTCGAGAAACGCTTCCATGCCGTCAAAGGTTTTACCGTCCCAAATATAGATATTGTCGGGATGATAAAAATCGTATTTGGCAACTTCAGCATTGGTGGTAATGAGCTTTTTCCGATAGCCGACCGACTCGATTGTCCGAAACGATAAACCCGTATGCACCGCCGCTTTAAAATCCAGCAAGACGCGGCTTTGCATTTCGCGCTTGATGTTGTCCTCGAACGTGAGTGGCTCTGCCGTCGCTTTGATACTGTCGGGATAAACATCGGAATGTTCGTTCAAACTGCCGTCGTTGACATGGAATATCGTGAAATCGATTTTCCAGCCTTTCTTTTCAGCATATTCGGAAAAAGTCGAAATGGCTTTGTCCCTGCCAAGATCGGGAACATGCGATCCCAGAAAATAAAAATCGTAGCGGTTGCCGGTATCGGTTGGTTGGTCTACTTCAAAATAAAAATTGGCGGCGGGAATGACTTTATCGCGATATTTCCGGTTATCTTCAGGATCGAAGGCATACACTTTGTCGAAAATATCGATGCTCTCCCATATTTTGGGAAATCTGTCCAACCCGTCCCATTGGTAGGCCACCATCAGCTTTTCGGTTTTTCGCTTGACCTGTTCCAGCAGATACTTCGGATAGATTTGTCCGTTTAAAAACAATGCGTAATCGAAATACTCGTATGTTTTTATTTTCTCCATCATTTCTTGATAAATTTTCGTGAAATGCCGAAGCCGGGCTTTTTTCCTCAAAATTTCTTTTTTCTTCTTCTGTTTCAGGACTTTTTTGCACCAGAATGCCCCCAGCCTCATTTTTAAAGACGAATATTTGAAAGGGGGCGCGATATGGTTGTAGCTGATATCGACAACTTGAAATCCTTGTTTTTCTAAATTTTGGATAAGCAATTTATAAATGTCGTTAACTTGGTACATGCCTAATAGGATAATAGGTTTCCGAGACATGGTGTGTGTCCTCCTATTGATTTTAAAATCATCAACTTATTATTGTTATACAGATGAATAAATATCTTGTTGCCCTGTTCAAACTGACCTTTGAAAACAGGATAGGTTTCAGATTCGGGGAAACGGCAAGCGGGAGAAGGTACGGCAAACCGTACATTCTCGATGTGAAAGATGTCTTTTAACGGACAAACCGCCTGTGTTTGAACAGCCGGCGTCCGCGCTGCATCGTTTATTGTGAATAGACTTTGAAAGTGCTGAAGCACTCAGTGAATATTTTCCCTTTTATTTGTACCGCCTATCCCGCAAATCTGCTTCTCCGCTACATCTGTTTAATAGCATCCCTGTCGATATGCGGCAGCCCGATCGGTATGTTCGGCTCAATATCGAATGCGCAGTTTATCCAGTTGCTGAAGCTGTATTTGCGTTTCAATTCCGGCGCGATGGGGACGAACGGTCGTGTCAGGAAGTCTTTGAGTTCGTCGAGATTGCTGCCGTTCCAGTAGAACATATTGTCGGGATGGTAAAAATCGTAATGCACGATGGTCGGATTGGTGGTAATCAGTTTTTTATCCAAACCAATGGCCTCAAAAATCCGCAAAGACAAGCCGTAATGCTTGCGGTTGAGGAAGTCAACCAATACGGAAGATTTGGCGGCTTCTTCTAAATTCTGGCGGTAAGACAACGCGTTGGCAAACGAGAAGAACTGTACTTCGGAGATGCCCAGTACGGCTTGCTCTTCGGCGATTTTCTTGCTCGCCAGTCGGAAGTCGATATCCAAACCGATGGCGCGTGCGGCGTCACAGAATGCGCGGATGTCGCTGTTGCGGTCTTCTGCGTACGATCCGATAAAGAGGATTTTGTTTTCGGTTTTTTCAGACGGCGTAAAGCTGTCGAAATAGAAACTTGTGGTCGGATGCAATACATGGTCGTATTCGGGCAGCTTGTTTTGATCAAACGGATCGAAGAAATAAAATTTGTCGAAAAATTCGATATTTTCAAAATCTTCTTTCAAGAAAGTCAGTGCTTCCCAGTTGTAATAGACCATCAGTTTGGCGTGGTTGCGCAGCTTGGAAATAAACTCTTTCGGATATGCGCCCAGCCAAATCATGAAACAATAATCCGCCTGCTCGGGATATTGTTCCAACAACGCTTCCAGCCGCTCTTCCACCAAACGGAACATCACCCGTTTCTTGAAATCCATTCGTCCGAGGACGTTGCGGTACCAGATTTTCTGCATGCGCTGGAAGATGCTTTTGTATTTGAATTCTTTTTCTTCGTAAGTCAGGGACAGCACGTCGAAGCCGCATTTTTCCAGATTTTCAATGATGAGCTCGTGGATTTTAAACAGCTCCGGCATAGCCAGGATAACGGTTTTCTTTTTCATAATCTCGTACGGTAAAGAGGAAGGGTCGTCTGAAAATATAGTGGATTAACTTTAAACCACTATACAATCAGGCAATGATGAAATTCTTAAAACGGCTACGGTACAGGTTCGCCTTAACTAATTGCCGATACCGAGCATACGGTTAAGCCATTGGGTAAACGAATATTTTTCTTTGATATCCGGACTGACCGGCTGATATGGACGCGCCAAGAAATCAGGCAATTCGTCCAAGCTGCCGCCATCCCATAAAAACACATTGTCGGGATGATAAAGGTCGGTATCCCGTATGCTTTGGTTAGTCGTAATCAGTTTTTTATCGAAACGCAGTGCATCAAAAATGCGGAACGACAAACCATAATGGTCAAACTGGGCAAAATCGACCACTGCCCCGCAGCTTTGTACCTTGCTTAAATTGTTTTCAAAACTCAGGATGCTGCTGCGGTCGAGATATGTGATGCCTTTTGTGCCGAAGGCTTTTTCGGCGCGGTCGTCTTTGCAGTAAATATGGAAATCCAAAGGCAGCCCGAGGCGTTCCGCTTCGCTGATGAAATGCTTGGTCTGCCCTTCCCTCCTCAATTCGTAGCCGCCGAGGAAGTAGAGGCCGTCGTTTGATGGCAATTCGGGAACAGGCAAATCGAAGTAGAAGTTGGTCGTGGCTTTGAACCCGCATTCCGGATACTGCTTAATATCTTGCGGGTCGAAAACCCAGCATTGGTCAAAATAGTCCAAATATTCCAAGATATCGGGAAATCTCCCGATGCCGTCCCATTGGTAATTGACGCATATTTCACTGTGCGCACGAATGGCAGCAATGATTTCTTTGGGATAAATGTTGGCACGGATACACAAGGCGTAATCCGCTTTTTTACCGTTTAACAAACCCAGCTTGCGCGCAATGTCATCCCGATAGCGGCTATATTTCAAAACTTTTTTGTAGTCGCCGTCTTTGGCAACATATTTGTAATATAGGTTTTTCACCCTGCTCGCCATATTGGGATAAAAAGAATCCCTGTCGTCGTAACAAAGGTTGACGACGTCGAACCCCAAAAAACGCAGATTTTTTTCGATGCACTTGTCGAGTTCGTACATATAGGGAACGGCAAGGATGATGGTTTTATTCATGATTCGGGTGCGGGGCGGTTAATCTTAGGTACTTCAACTTATTGGATATTGGCTTGGCGGCACAACGCTGTACGGATTTAAATTCATTCGCTGTCATTTTCAGACGACCCTTTGCTGCCATCGAAAGGGTCGTCTGAAAACATCAATCTGCTTGGTTCGACAGTATTTCTTGATATAGGCCTGCCAATTCGTCTTTTTGTTCCGCAAAAGTCCGAATATGGCTTTTCGGCAATTCAATGACTGCGCCGTCGTCCATTGCTTGATAGCGTTCGCAAACTTCGGCAATGGCGCGGCTCAATTCTTCCACGCCGCTGTCAAACGGAATGACCGTGCCGTTTTCGCCGTCGATAATGTCTTCGGACACGCCGCCTGCATCCGTGGCGATTACCCAAACATCACGCAACACCGCTTCCCTAACCGTCAAGCCGAAACTTTCTTTCCATTGGGTCGGGAACAGCAAAACATCGATTTCCGAGAAGAAATAGTCGATGGTGTCTTGGCTATAAGCAGGTTCGATGCGGAAGCGTTCCACGCCGTCGAAATCGCTGTCAAAAAACGAACGTGCGCCGACATTGAGCATATTGTCCACGACAACCAGTTCGGTATTGGGGAAACGGTGTTTCCTGAAGGCTTCTAAAATCAGATGAACGCCTTTGATTTTGGTTTTTCCGCCGACATAGCCGAAGCGGATAACGTCTTTTTTCCGTTTGGATATTTGACCCAAGGGGCGGGTAACACCGTTTTTGTTGACGAGGACGTTCCTGCCCAAGGTTTTTTCATGCAGTTCGGCAAAATATTTGCTGGGCGCAAGCAACATATCGATTTTCGCCAAGGCGCGGGCTATGGTTTTGCTCCGTTCGTCTTCGGTATTCCATTGCTCGCGGAAGACTTCATTTTCGTCAAGCATGAACTGGTTCGGACAAATCCACCATGCGTCATGCAGGGTAACGAGGGTTTTGACACCAGCTTCCCGACAAATATCGACCATACCGACACCCATGCTTTGAATGCAGTGGATATGGGCGATGTCGGGCTGTACGAGTTCGATGATGTCTTTGACAGCTGCATCAAAACGCGGGTTTTCGTGGGCGGCTGCATCTTCTGAAGGAACGGCAACGCCGAACACGGTCACTTTGCCGTATTCGTAACGGATGACGCTGTACGGCGGCAGCCAGCTCTTCATCGGCAAAGTCGTTACCGCATATATTTCGTAGGCTTCTTCATCGGCAAGCAGTTTGTTCAGTTGCTCGGCAACAATAGTCGCCCCGCCAAACGATTGCGGATGATAGTAAACATTAAACGATAAGACTTTAGTTTTCCCTTTTGCGGCAGATTCAAAACGGACGGCGGGTGCAAGCTGCGTGCTGCCGATGGCTTGCGGGCTGTATGTTTCCATGACCGTACGGTATGCAGCCTGCGCCATACTGTCGCGCAACTCGGGATTTTGAATCAGGGTGTCGAACGCTTCATGCCATTGCTGTTCGCTGTCTGCCAGAAAGCCGTTTTCACCGTTGACAATCACATCGGCGAAAGCCGCCCTTGGCGAACATACGGACGCCACTTTGGTAATTGATGCTTCAAGGTATTTGATATTGCTTTTGGCATCGTTGAAAACGAAATTTTCCAAAGGCGCAATGCTGATGTCGCATTCGGACAAATAAGCCAGGTATTCCGTATAGTTGCAAAACGGGATGCGCTCGATTTGGCTTTGTACTTCGTCAAAATATTCAGGAAGCTCCAAATAGCCGATGATTCTGAACCTGACATTCGGATTTTCTTTCAATATGTTGGCAAGCGCGGGAGCGGCTTCCAAAAAGTCGATATTGTGCGTTTTGGTGCCCGAACCGTAAATAATCCGAATCAAACCGTCTTCTTGTTTTTTCAGACGACCCTCGATGCTGCGCGCCGCTGCCAGCGTTTCATCATCCAGCGCGTTTTCAACCACATAAACGGTTTCCAAACCTGCTTCCTTCATGGCTTTTGCCAGTCCGGAAGTCGAAGCGATGCCTTCGTCGCACGCCAACATGGCTTGACGGTAAAGTTTCGCGCCGTTAATCACGCCTTCTCTTTCTGCCGGTTCAAGCGAGTTGATGGTGCTGCTGGTTTTCAGGACATCTTCGTCAAAAATCAAATCATCGACATCCCATAATGTTTTGATGTTCAGACGACGGCATTCCGCAATTAAATCCATTACGCTGTCAAAACCGGGAACGCGGTAGAAAATCACCAAACTTGCCAAAGAAATCTGTTTCTTGGCTTCGTTGCTGTCCGTCCATGAAGTTACGGAACAAGGAATACCCAGCTCTTCAAGCATTTCCTGCTTTTGGATAACGCGGTATTTTTTGCATTGCGGAATACTGAGTTCGGCAATGATGGCAACTTTAGGCGCAAGCGTGTCGGCAGCGTGTTTGGTCAGCCGCTGGATAAACGTTTGCGGAATCGGGTCTGCCTGAACGCCGAGAACTTCCTGTGCAACAACAGGCGAAGAACCGACCATTTTTAAAAGCTGTTTCACGCTTTTAATCGAATGAGTTTGCTTGTAATGGCGGCGTAAAAACTGATATGCCTTGCCGATACTGCCCTTCTCGCGCACCAAAAGACGGAAGCCTTTGCGGTAGCGGTTGGCAGAGCTGATGGCCTGTTCGGTTTTAACGAACGGCTTGAATACCTTAACCGTCCACAACCCTTTGTATTTTGCCAATCGTTGGCTTTCCTGACGGATGTGCTGCTCCAATAAAGCACGGTTTTCATTGAGTCCGCGTATGGTTTGCTCGAACGATTGCCTGTTTTCATTCAAGGTATGGATGGTGTGTTCGAGCGACTGTTTTTCCTGCTGCAAGGTATCGATTTGTTTTTTCAGCAGTTCGATTTGTTTTTCTTGTTCTTTCGATTGCTCTTCTGCTGCCTGGCTGCGCACCATCAACTGCATCAACATGTCGATTTGCTGTTGCAGAGACTCGGTCTGCTTGGCAGACAGTTCGGTTTGTTGCAGCAGTTTTGCCATTACATGCTGCAATTCTTGGTTTTGATTTTGCATATTGGTATTGTCTTCTCGCAATTGAAGGTTTAATTCGGATAAAGATTGGATTTGTTGTTCTAGTAAGGATATTTTTTGAATACAGTCGGAATATCCCAAATGATATTGCATAAACAGCGCGCGGTTTTTCTCATAGACTTTTTGCCAGTCTTCGCGGTTTAAATCAGGATTTTGCTCCAAGCGGTTAATCAGCGATGACCCGTCACGGCGTTTGCGGTAGCGGAACAACACTTCCGGAATACGGATAACGGTTCCGCCGTTGCTTAAGAGGCGTATCCAAAAATCCCAGTCTTCATGTGTCGTCAGGTTTTCATCAAATCCACCCAAGGCGGCAAAATCTTCGGCGCGGTGCATGGAGACGGATGAAGGAAAACGGTTGCCCATCAACAGGCTTTCCAAACCGTCATAATCCGGCAGATTCCATAAGCCTTCTTGCGCATCGAAATATTCCGCCAACGGATACACCAGCTTGCAGTCGGGATTGTTTTCCAAAACCGTGACGCATTTTTCGATGTAATCCGGCAGGATGAGGTCGTCTGAATCGAGAAACAGGAAGTATTTGCCCCCCGCTAGCCGCGCCGCATGGTTTCGGGCGGCGGCAACGCCTTGATTGTTTTGTACGGCGTAACGTATTGCGGGCTTGTCCGCCAGAAACTCCCTCAAATAATCGGCGTGTTCAGGGTCAGAACCATCATCAACAATGATGATTTCAAAATTCTGATAACTTTGGTTAAGGACGGACTGGATGGTTTCTACAATGTATTCCTTACAGTTGTAGTAAGGGATCATCACGGAGACGGCGGGGGACTGGGCTTGATGATTCATGCGGATAGTTCCTTTCTGTCTGTTCGGCAGCCTTCCTTGTCTTTCGGCTCGGTGTTTTCAGACGACCTCTTAGGCAAATCGTCCTTCAACTGACCGACAGGTCGTCTGAAAATCAACCTGCTGCCTGCTTCGGCATATTGCGCAGCATCGAGTAATAGCCATTTTGCGCCATCAGCTCACTATGCGTGCCTTGTTCGACAATATGACCTTCATCCATAACGATGATGCGGTCGGCTTGTTCGACGGTGGTCAGGCGGTGGGCGACGATGATGCTGGTGCGGTTTTCCATCAGGCGTTCGAGGGCTTGTTGGACGAGGCGTTCGGATTCGTTGTCCAGCGCGCTGGTGGCTTCGTCCAAAAGCAGGATGGGGGCGTCTTTCAGAATGGCGCGAGCGATGGCGACACGTTGACGCTGACCGCCGGAGAGCTGATTACCGTTTGCACCTATCGGTTGATTCAAACCGTATGGCGAGCTTTCAACCAAATCTTGCAAATTCGCGGCTTTGAGGGCTGCCAATACTTCTTCTTCAGTAGCATCGGGACGGCTGTAACGGACGTTTTCCAAAAGGGTGTCGTCAAACAGGAAAACATCTTGGGAAACAAGGGCGAATTGGGAACGCAGGTTGTCGAGTTTGATGTCTTCGATGTTGGCATCATCCAAATAAATCGCGCCCGAGCTTGGTTCGACAAAACGCGGAAGCAGATTGACGACGGTGGATTTGCCACTGCCTGAGCGACCGACCAAAGCAACGCGTTCACCTTGGCGGATGTCAAGATTGAAGCCGTCCAAGGCTTTTTTACCGTCTTCGTGGTAGCGGACATCGACGTTTTCGAATTTCAGACGACCTGAAACGTTTTTCAGATGTTTGGTACCCTTGTCTTGTTCAGGCTCGGTATCGAGGAATTGGCAAACAGCATCCGAAGCAATAAACATGGTCTGCATGGGGATGCTGATGTTCGCCAAGTTTTTGATCGGACCGAGCATTTGCAACATGGCAACGATAAATGCCATAAATTCGCCGATGGTGGTATAGCCTTGCTGACTCTGCCAAAGGGCGATAAAGATGACGACAGCCAAAGCAAACGACGCAATCAACTCGCTGAACGGAGAACGCGCCGCGCTGGCTTGTGTGATTTTTTTACCAAGACGGACGATGGTGTCATTGACTTCGGCAAAGCGTTCGGACGCTTTCTTCTGACCGCCGAAGAGTTTGACCACGCGGTGTCCTTGGTGGACTTCGTTAACGACGTTATTGAGCGTACCGATACTTTGCTGCGCACTGGCAATAATGTCTTTCAGACGGTTGCGGTAATAACGGGACAGTAAAGACAGCAACGGAAACATCAGGGCGACAATCAGGCTGAGCTGCCAGTTCAAATACAGCAGGACGCAGACCAAACCGATGACAATCATGGTGTCGCGGGTCAGGACGATAAAGACATTACTGGCGTTGCTGATGGATGATTCCGCCATTTGCACCATGTTCATCAACACCGTACCGGACGGGGTTTCCTGATGGAATTTGGAAGAGAGTTGCAGCATCTTGGCAAACATATCGCGGCGCAGATGGCTGATTGCCATGACGGAAACCCAAGTCAAGAGATAGGTACTGACATAGCGGCTGATGCCTCGAATAATGACCAAAAAGATAAAAAATACCGGCACGACCCAGACTTTATTGGGTGTACCCCAAATCAAGTATGTAAATTGGTCTTTCCAGTTTTGCAGCGTGGCGACGATGCCGCCTGCGGTATTGAGTTCGGGCGGTGCAGAAGGCGGGGCGAAGCCTTGGTTGACCAAGGGGGCAATAAAGGCGGCAAGATAGCTTTCGGTGGCGGCGACGCCAAAGATAGCAATTAACGCAAAAATGATGCGGACTTTATAAGGACGGATGTAAGCCATCAAGCGCATGAAGCTGCGCGAATCTTCTTGGGTAAACAGGCCGAAGGTCAGTTTTTCTATCATTGGCTCGGTGTTCCGGAATAATGCAGATTGAATATTTTATCAATCTGTCGGATTGGTAAAGCCTATGATTATATCGCAACGAAGTTACCGATGCGACGAAATTGCTGTTTTTAAATGAATAACGATTTTTATTTCTGTAAAGTTTTTTCAGACGACCTTAAATGTTCAAAATAAATTGATAGTGGATTGGAATAAGAAACACCCTCCTGCTGTCTGCACCTCCCTATGCGAACACAACCGACAGACATTAAAAAACGACCTTTCGTTAAGAAAGGTCGTCTGAAACATAAAAGGCGGCAAGTTTAATGCGCTTCGATAAAGGCAGCGACTTGTTCGAAATTGGTCAAAGCGCTGCACGCGGCTTCTTTGTTGATTCGTTTTGCCAAACCTGCCAACACTTTGCCCGGTCCGCATTCGGCGGATTCGGTAATGCCTTCTGTAACGAGCGCGTTGACGGTTTCCGTCCAGCGTACAGGGCTGTAAAGCTGGCGGACAAGCGCGTCTTTGATTTTCTCTGCATCGTCGTAAGCGGCAACATCGGCATTATGGATGACGCGGATTTGCGGCTGTCTGATTTCGACGGTTTTGAGCGCTTCGGCAAGTTTTTCTGCAGCAGGCTTCATCAGGCTGCAATGCGAAGGAACGGATACAGGCAGCGGCAGCGCGCGTTTGGCTCCCGCTTCTTTGGCTGCATTCATGGCGCGCTCGACGGCGGCGGCATTACCCGCGATCACGACTTGCCCGGGCGAATTGAAGTTGACGGCTTCGACCACTTCGCCTTGCGCGGCTTCTGCACAAATGGCTTTAACCTGTTCATCTTCCAAGCCGAGGATTGCCGCCATCGCACCTACGCCCTGCGGCACGGCAGACTGCATCAGTTCGGCGCGCAGGCGGACGAGTTTGACTGCATCCGCAAAATCCAATGCACCGGCGGCAACGAGTGCAGTGTATTCGCCGAGGCTGTGGCCGGCAACGACAGCAGGCGTTTTGCCGCCCGCTTCAAGATAGGCACGGTAAACGGCAACACCGGCAGCCAGCATGATGGGCTGCGTATTCACGGTCTGTCCGATGAGTTCGGCATCCGTACCGTTAATCATCGCCCACAAATCTTGACCCAAGACGGCAGAAGCTTCGTCGAAGGTGTTTTTTACGACCGATTGTCCTGCAAAGCCGTCCATCATATTGAGGCTTTGTGAACCCTGACCGGGGAAGAAAAATGCAAAAGACATGATATTCCTTTGTTTCAGTTTAGTTTTTCAGAAAATTCGTCAGAGGATTATCGGCGTAATGTATCAGCAGGGCATAGGTAATGGCAACATTTATTGCCACTGTCAGCCAGAAAATCTGAACAAAAGGAACTTTCTTGGTTTTATGTCGGAACGCGGCGCGCGCAACCAATGCGCCGGGCCAGCCGCCCAGCAGGCTGAATGCGTGCAGTTTATTTTCTGGGATACGGTTTTGGTATTCGTTTTTACGTCTGATTTTGCGCGCGGACTCCATCGCCGTCTGCTTGTCCTGTTGATAGAGGATGAAGGCGGCGATACTGATAAGGACGTAAATGAAAAACAGTTTATTGGAAAGTACGGCGACAACGGTCAGGAAAACGACGGCGATGACGCTGTTGATCAGGAGTGCCTGCATATCGATATTGAGCCTGTTGTAGTCGGGTGGCAATTCGTCAAACAGGAATGCTTCGTCGCCCAACCGGACAACCTTGACGGCTTGTTGACGGTTGCCTTCTATCGGGCGGTTGCAGTAGAAGCTGACGCGCTGTCCTGTTTGCGGACGGCAGGTATTGTAATGGTACGCGCTGATATGGAAGAAAATATTTTGGGATTCGTCGCCGAAACGGATGAAGCCGTAGCCTTTGGCATCATCCCATGTAGTAATCGTACCGCTCATGACCTGATTGGGCGGCAACAGATTCTTTTGGGCGGATTTCGGAGCGGGATAGCGGGTTTCGGCAACCAACGGCTGCTCAATTTTGACTTCAACTTTAGGACCGTGCTCCGGACGGAAAAAGTGTACGGTTTGACCTTGCGCTTTTTGGGCGGACGCAGCGTGTATCGATTCAGGCTCGGGTTCGGACTCAGGCGTACTGCGGATAACGGCATTGACCAGCAGCCATTGTCCGTTGGGATGGCGGCGGAGCGTGCCTTCAAGGCGGTCGCCCGCCCTAGGCGTACGGGTTTGGTCGGCAAGAAACTGTCCCAGCACAAACACCGGCTGCCCTTCGTTTGAAACATCCATTCCATAACCACCATTCTTCGACCAATCCCAGTCGGCCAGTGTAATGACCGCGCTGTCATTGTTTTTATAACCCGGATTGACGCGCTCGACATCCCTTGCGACGGCGCGGTTGTTTTCCGTTTCTATTTGAAAGCTGACACGATGTCCGGTTTCAGGTTCTTGATAATCGGGGTGGAGGGATTGGCGGTTGGCAAAGATTCGTTGCGAAGATTCGTCGCAAATAATGGAGCCGCGGCTCATTTCCCCGAACCAATGGGCGATTGTCCCGTAATGTTTATTATGGTTCATTTTATTTTTATATTAAGGAAAAAATGTATTGAATAATCAGTTTTGAAATTATACCAATTTATCATAATCCATGTGGATTTTAACCATAATAAATAAAAGGCCGTCTGAAACGGTGTCGGTTTGAAGCAACGACACATTTTCAGACGACCTATTTTCAATGCTCGACAGAGACAGCGCCCTTCCCCCTCTGCCTAGCATACTTTTCAACTACCGCCCTGAATCTTCTACACTTTATAGTGGATTAACTTTAAACCAGTACGGCATTGCCTCGCCTCGCCTTGCCGTACTATCTGTACTGTCTGCGGCTTCGTCGCCTTGTCCTGATTTAAAGTTGATCCACTTTAAACAACTAACCCTATCCCTCAAAATACGAATCCCGGATTTCCTATCAAAAAGGTCGTCTGAAACCGCACCAACGCAGTTTCAGACGACCTCTTAAGTTTTTCAAACAAACAAAAAGTCAGTATTTCACCAACACCGCGCCCCACGCGAATCCGCCGCCTATGCCTTCGAGCAGCAGGTTTTGTCCGCGCTTGATTTGACCGTTTTGAATGCCGACATCCAGCGCGAGCGGGATGGACGCGGCGGATGTGTTGCCGTGTTCCTGTACGGTCAGGATGACTTTTTCCATGTCCAGACCCAAGTGTTTGGCAGTTGAGTCGATGATGCGTTTATTGGCTTGGTGCGGCACGAGCCAGTCGATTTGATCGGGGGTATAACCTGCCTCGCTGATGACTTCGTCGGCGATTTTTGCGAGCATTTTGACCGCGAATTTGAACACGCCCGGTCCGTCCATCGTAATGTAGGGCGAGCCGCAAACTTGTCCATTGGCGATTTGACCGGGTACGTTGAGCAGGTCGAGGTAGTTGCCGTCGGCTTTGAGTTTGCTGTGGATGATGCCCGCTTCGTCGGATGCGCCCAACACTACTGCGCCTGCGCCGTCACCGAACAAAACGCAGGTCGTGCGGTCGTTCCAATCCACGATGCGGCTGAACGTTTCTGCGCCGATGACCAAAGCCTTTTTCGCCATACCGCTTTTGATGTAGGCGTTGGCGGTGGACAGGGCGTACATAAAGCCCGCGCAGACCGCCTGTACATCAAATGCGGGGCAGCCGTTTGCTATGCCGAGCTTTTGTTGAACGATGGTCGCGGTGGACGGGAACTGCATATCGGGGGTGGCGGTCGCCACGATAATCAAATCGATTTCATCGGCAGCGACACCGGCAGCAACCAGCGCGCGGCGCGATGCTTCGGCGGCAAGGTCGCTGGTTTTTTCGCCTTCGTCTGCAATATGGCGGAACTTGATGCCGGTACGGGTGGTAATCCACTCGTCGGACGTATCGACTTTTTTCGCCAAATCGTCGTTGCTGACGCGGTTGGCGGGAAGATAGCTGCCGGTACCTAAAATTTTGGCGTATTGCATGTGAAGGCCTTTGAGCGTTGATTCGGATAATCGGCTATTGTAAGCGAAAAAGGATGAATTGCCCAACGCCGTAAAGGCGTAAAACAGGTAAAGCAGGCAATGGCTTGAAAAACAAATATAAACCCATGATTTCAATAAAACTGACTTTTCAAACCATCTAGGGATTTACGTTTCCTATCCCGTTTTCAGACGACCTCGGTTACACAAAATCCCCCCAAAGCGTCTGCATCGCCGCAATCGCCGCCAGCGAAGCGGTTTCCGTCCGCAACACCCGCTTGCCCAGCGTTACCGACTGGAATCCCGCCTCAAACGCCATTCTCTCCTCCTCATCCGTCCAGCCGCCTTCCGGCCCCACCATAAAAATCAGGTCGTCTGAAAACGGCTTGACGGTACGCAAACTTTGGGCGCGGTTCAAACTCATCAACAGCTTGGTCGTTTCAGACGACATCTGTTTCAAAGCCTCGCAGTAAGGCAGCAGCGGGCGTACCTCCGGCACCATATTCCTGCCGCTTTGTTCGCAAGCGGACACCACAATTTCCTGCCAACGCGCCACCCGTTTGTCCGCCCGCTCGCCGCTCAGGCGCACGACGCAACGTTCGCTGATCACCGGCTGAATCGCGACTACGCCCAACTCCACGCTTTTCTGCAAAGTAAAATCCATACGTTCGCCACTCGATACCGACTGCACCAGCGTGATTTTCAGCGGCGATTCGTTATCCGCCTCCTCCTCGCGCAACACCTCCGCGCAGGCACGGCGTTTCTCCAAAACATCCAAACGCGCGGGATACGCCTTGCCATTGCCGTTAAACAAAACGACCTCCTCCCCGCAGCGCACGCGCAAAACATTCAAATGACGCACAACATTATCAGGCAGTTCAACGACTTGCCCCGCATATAAAGCATCAGGCAGATAAAATCTGGACATGGTTCTTCAAGTGAAAACGGATATAATAACGCGATTATACGATTTCGCACCCCAACCGCAAAAACAAGGACAAAAAGTGTTACACCGATTGCAAAAAGTCGTCCGGCACATCGCGCAAACCGAAGTCATGCCGCGCTTCCTGAATACCCCGTCGCACCGCAAAGAAGACGGCTCCATGCTCAGCGAAGCCGACCTTGCCGCCCAAACCGCCTTCGCCGCCGCCCTGCCCTTGTTGATCGACAGCCCCATGCTCGGCGAAGAAATGAGCGTACAGGAACAAACCACTCTCTGGAAACTGCACGCGCATACCGACGGGCTGTGGGTCGTCGACCCCATAGACGGCACCAACAACTTCGTCAACGGACTGCCCCATTTCGCCGTTTCCGTCGCCTTCGTCAAAAACGGCCGCGCCGAACTCGGCATCATCTATAACCCTGTCAGCGGCGAATGCTTCTACGCCGAACGCGGCAAAGGCGCATACCTCAACGGCACACCACTGCCCCTGCGCACCGTCGATAAAAAACTCAGCGAAGCCATCGCAGGCGTCGAAATCAAATACCTGCGTTCCGGCAAACTCACCAGCCGCATGAGTACGCTCGCCCCCTTCGGCACCATCCGCAGCATGGGCAGCAGCACGCTCGACTGGTGCTACCTCGCCAGCGGGCGCTACGACGTTTACGTCCACGGCGGGCAAAAACTGTGGGACTACGCCGCCGGCGCGCTGATTTTCGAAGAAGCAGGCGGCAACCTGTCCACTTTGGAAGGCGACGACTTCTGGAGTGGCGAACATGTTTTCAAACGCTCCGTCATCGCCGCCCTGCAACCCGCCCTGTTCGAGCGTTGGGAAAAATGGATACGGGAGAACCAATAAACCCGTTTTAACAAAAAAGCATTAATTGAACAAAACAAAGATACAAATTATGAAAAGGTTTTTCAGACGACCTTTTTGATATCCATCCACCCATTTTGAAGCAATCAAACTGATGAGCAGACCTTCCGTTATTTTTATAGTGGATTAACTTTAAACCAGTACGGCGTTGCCTCGCCTTAGCTCAA
>ERZ1674236.48-NODE-48-length-34438-cov-11.913940_pt1 | contig 34438 bp, 36 predicted proteins | sample MGYA00581210_ERZ1674236 | MGnify/ENA primary metagenome ERZ1674236 (study PRJEB41354, sample SAMEA4873328) | human saliva metagenome | biome: human-associated habitat [ENVO:00009003]; feature: mouth environment [ENVO:08000002]; material: saliva material...
GAGCCACGCCAAGAACTCATCCAGATGCTTGGCCGTGGAGTCGATTTCGTTCAGCATCGTGATTTGACAGGGTTTACACCGCCAGCGTTGACGACCTGTTGACGTCTTACCGTGACGGATCATTGGGCAGCCACACACGGGGCACGATGCAGTATTCACAGGAACGAGGCAAACACAACCAACTAAAATCGTGACTTTCCCGCGCAACAAAGCCGAAACATCACCCTAGCAGCAACACGATTTGTCCATCCTCATAGTTGGTCCCAACCAACTAAAACACCGACTTTCCCACACCAATAAGCCGAAAAGTCACCCTTCCAGCAACACGTAGTATCCTATAACCCCGGTTTACCGCTTCAGCTGCTACAGGTGTTGCGCTCGCGCTGCTTGTGCCTGCACCGTAGGGGGTGCATCAAGACGGCGCGGCCGGGGGTTGACTCCCGGCCGCGCCGCTCTGACTACTCTCAGAAGATGAGAGCCAGGTGTTTCTGTGGTGTACCGCGTGGGCACGGGTTTACTCCCCGAAGGGAGAGCGATTGATTCCCAGCTGAAATACCTGGTATCCATATCCTAACCCGTTAGTGTGTTGTGCACAACACGTTTGCGGGTTAGACGTGTTCGACGGATGCGTCCTGCCTGTTGCTGAGCGCAGGCCGCGATGCTTGCGCTCAGCAACAGGCAGGCAAGGGGATTTTCCATTAGTGACAAAATGTCACATATGGGATAGGTCCCCGCCCGTGCGGGCGGGGACCTATTGGGCGCTAAATTTGGTCGCGTCGCTGTTCGTCTATGATCTCTTTGAGGTCTCGCTGGTATCGAGCCTCCCGTTCCTCATCAGTGAGCTGATCTTCGATGAAGCCGTGTTGACGAAGCCAGTTTATTTCGTCTTCCTCTGTCCATTTCGGGCGCTCGCACTTGCATTCGAGTGTTTCGATGAGGTCGCATGCGATGCGGATGACTGTGTAGCGGAGCTTTTGGAATTTGCAGCTACACCAGGCTTGGCCTCGGGGCGGTCGACAATCGCAGAGGAGTCCGGCTCTCACATATTGCTTCTTGTTCCACATTGTTTTGCCTTTCGATTCTTTAGCTTGCTTGTTGTTGCGGTTTGTTGGGGGGTGGCCCCCACCCTGTTGGGGGTGGGGGCTGGGGCTGTTAGTCGGTGTAGGGGTCAAAGTGGTTGTATTGTTCGTTGCCGTCCCAGGGGTAGGCTCGGCCCCACCAGTTGGCGATGCTTCCGTCTGCTTGTGAGACTTTGCGTCGCTTTTCTTCGCCGATGTACTGGCCGAGCTTGGGGCTGTAGTAGCTGCCGCCGTCTCCCAGTTCTCGTGTGTAGTCGAGCTGGCGCACGGTGACGGTTTTGGGGGTGGCGGCGACGACTTCGTAGAACTCGCATGCCTTGGTTGCGTAGAAGATTGTGCCGATCTTGTATGCGGTGGTCATGGTGTCCTCCTTTGGACGGGTGGGGCTGGGGACCTTTTCCCCTGCCAACATCTATAGTGTACACCCCTTAACGTGAGATGTCAAGGGGTGTACACTATTGTGCGTTCACCCCTTTGTGCGAGGTGCGCTGAAGTTGCGATGATGCTCAGCGGATGTTGACCTACCTAAAGTACCCACCCGTTTTTCGTTGCTTTATCAAGGCTTTTTATCGTTCGCTACCTAAAGTCCCCAGCCCGTGCATGAAGCTAGCTAACCCGCAAGCGGAGTGCTCCGTGACGTTCGTGCCACGTCAGCGTCGATAGGTGTCGGAGACCCGCGGCGTGTTCTTTGGGTGGACGCAGATGTGGGTGTCTCCGCATACAGTGGAAGTGTCAGTATTTTTCGATCCCAAGGGAGGGAATCGTGTTGAAGGTTCATGTTGATGGCTGTTCCCCAGTGAGCGCATGGGAAGTTGTCGATTTGTGTGTGCGCCACGCTGCTTTAGCGGTGGCGCAGGTGACAAAGGTGGTGGTTACTACTTTCGCCTTGCTTGGCGTTTTCGCGACATGGGACGCCGCGGAAGGCTCTCTGCTCACTGATGGTGAGTTCATGAAGCTCGTGCCGCTTGCGGCGTGCTTCATCACGGCTTTGTTCGTGATATGGGAGGCGATCAAGCTTGCCTCCCATAGGCATAGCGCCATCACTGCGAAGGTTACTCGCTTAGTAGCATCGTTACTGATGTTCGTGCCGGCGGGTTTCCTTGCTCATTCTCTGGGTTAATGCCGTGGAGTGAGTTGTGGGGGCTGGCAGTCAAAGACTGTCAGCCCCCACAATATGACTACACCCTCAGAATGGGGCTGTTAGCTGTCAACGCTAGGATCAATGGTGAGGCGTCGGCCCGTGAGGATGAGGAGGCGGGCGCGGATGGCATGCAGAGGTGTTGTAGCGGGCACAAGGATCGCCGGCTTACCCGCTTCTTTCTTGATCTCTGTTTCAGGAATTCCCAGAGTGGCCGCCTGCTCAGTAATCCATACGGTCCATAGTTTCCACATGTCAGCGCATGCACCGATGGGTGCGGGGCGGTGGTCATTTTCCCAGTTTTTTGCTGTTGATTCAGAGATGTTGAGCACGGTGGCCCATTCTTTGCGGGTAAGGCCTATCCCTGTTCGGATCGCTTCGATGATGCAGCCCGGCAGGAGGTCTGCCGCAAGCAGGAGGTCCTGCTTTTCTATCAGTTCGGCGCGTGCATGTTTCCATGCTCTGGCGAACTGATCTGCAAGTTTAGTTCTATCTGCGCTTTCATCGATGGCAGCGTATGCGGCGCGCATGGCATCTAGTCCCGCGGCGGCTTGAATGTATGCAAGGCATGCGGTTTTTTCGGTGAGGCCATGAATCTTACCCATGTCGCTCAGGGCTTGATCGAGGCGACTGCGTGTGAATTGCTCGACGAGATAGGGAGAAAGTATGTGGCGGTAGTTTAGTTCGTGGGCAGGTACATTGGCCGTTAGGCCCACTGAGAGTTCGATGCCGAGATATATTCCAGCGCCGTTGTATTCGTCCATTTGGGCGCCTGCTTTGGCCCAGGAGGAAATATCATCCACGCACATTTTGATGTAGGGATCATCGTAATAATCGCCGGAGTACCAGGCGGTGAGCACGCCCTCAACATCTTCGATAGGGACTGCAACAGCGCCGCCGCCGTCGGTTGTGCTTGTGATAGTGATGATGCGTTCCATGATAGGGGTCCCCTTCCTTGGGACTTGTGGGCGGTGAGCTTATCTCATGCCTCGTACCTCACACGATAGTGGATGATGACGTTACTAGCAAGATCCCATCAGCATTAGTGGGCACACCTACCTAAAGTCCCCACCCAGGTTTCGCTGCGATTTCAACGTTGCATGGTTGTTGCTACCTAAAGTACCCACCTCATCAACAGATACTAGGATACTTGTATCCTAGTAGCCTGACATCCTTGTTGACATACATGCTAGTAGACTAGTATCATTGCATGTATGTCAACTAGTAATGGTCGCATTATTGCGGTGGTGAACACGAAGGGTGGCGTCGCAAAGACGACGACGTCGATCCTGTTGGCGCATGCGCTCAGTGCGCATGGCAGCGTTGAGCTGCGTGATGCTGATCCGCAGGGGTCGGCAACTGAGTGGGCGGATCGTGCTAAGGATGCCGACACTCCCCTGCCGTTTGATGTGGTGATCGCCAATCAGCGCTCCCTCGGTTGGCCGGCACGTTCGGATTGGGTGATCATCGATACTCCTCCTGGTCATGCACAGATCATTGATGCCGCGATTGCGGCGGCGGATTTCGTGATCATTCCTTCAACTCCGACAGGTCTCGATATTGATCGCATGTGGGCAACCCTGGAGATTGCTGAGAGTACCCCTCATGCTGTTCTTCTGACGCGCGTGGGGACGGGAACGAATACGCTGGCAGCGGCGGTAGCTCTGCTGGATGAGGAGAAGGTGCCTCGTTTTGAGACACTAATTCCGCGGCGGGAGGCTATCGCTGCGTCGTTTGGGGCGATCCCCCATGATTTGTATGGCTATGAGAATGTGGCCGCTGAGCTTATGGAGGCTATGGCATGAAAAACCAATCGACAGCGAAGGCGAAGGCCTCGATGACGAAGCGCACGAAGAAGGCGTCTGCACCGTCTGCCGCGGACACGTTCCGAGCGCCGGCGGATGAGGCTGGCGCGAAGAAGGTGGCGCGGAAATCGGTGATGGTGTATTTAAGCGCGGACGAGCACAAGGCGTTTAAGCGGATGGCTTTCGAGTCCGATGAGTCGATGAGTTCACTGGCTCGCCAGTGGATCCTAGAACATCTGAACTAGTCCATTTGCACACTAATCCCCTAGCAGGCAAGGCTGCTAGGGGATTAGTGTTTTAGTGCCATTTGGCGTCACTGACGGCCCATGTTCCATCGTCTTGCTGGGTGAGAGTGAGGAAGACGGTTCCTCGGGCAGGTTCGTGGGAGTTGTCGGCGTAGGTGCGGGTGTAGGTGGCGATACGGAGCCATGTGCCAGGGATGCGGTCTGGGGCTGGGTTCATGCCTTCGGTAGTGAGGTTGTCGATGGTGACGGTTGTGTGGGATTGTCCGGGCACGAGGGGGAGGAAGTCGCCTTGGCCTTTTTCAGTGTCCGGTGTGGGGGTGTGGCGCCCTTGGAGGTCGGGGGTTTCGTAGACGCTCGCGCGAATGGAGGCGTAGGCGGTTGTGACGTCTGTGGAGGCGTCCCAGGTGTCGTGGGTAATGACGTATGCGGCACACACGGCGTCGGGGTCGGTGCGGTCGATGTCGCGCGGGTCGGGTAGAAGGTCGGGAAGCCACTGAACGGTTGCGGGGTGGAGGCAGGTACCGTCGGGCGCTTGGGTTCCGTCTGCGCATACGGGCGCGGGCGCGGGGGTCGTTGGTTCCTCATTGGGGGTGGGTACTTTAGGTAGGGGTGAGCTTTGAGGTTCTTGCACGGGGGCAGAAGAGGCGGTCTCCGGGGTTGCCGTGGGAGACGTCGCGCTGCGGCTGGGGGTGAGGTGGCGTCCGATCATGACGCCTACGATGGCGGTCACGACTGTTAGGGTGAGGATGCAGATAATGGTGAGAATCCGCGTTTTTCCAGTCTTTTCAGGATGCTTGTTTATTTGCATGTTAGTATCCTATTTCGCTTGCACACTAATACACTAGGGTGCTAGTGGATTAGTATCGTTTGATGAGTGTGGGGGTTCCCCAGAGGGGTTCTTCGTTGATGCCGCTGGCTTCACTGTCGGCGCTGATCATGGTGCCGTTGCCGGCGTAGATAGCGACGTGCCAGTAGTTGGTGGCGTCTCCCCAGAAGAGAAGGTCACCGGGCTGGGCATTATCGAGGCCGTCGATGGTGGTGCCGCCCTGAGCTTGTTGGTGCGCTTGGTGAGGGAGGGTGATGCCGATTTGAGCGAAGGCCGCTTGGGTGAGGCCCGAGCAGTCGTAGTGAGGCCCTTCGCCGCCGTAGACGTACTGGTGGGTATCGTCGGCGGCGATTTGTCGGGCGAAGTCGATGGCAGGGCCTTTATCACCCGGTGTGGCCGTGCCGGTATTGAGGGATCCGTCGTCGGCGGTGTAGGTGGCAACGTTGGCCGTGATCGTGGTGACGTAGTTCTGCGTCTCGTCGAAAGGTGGGATGCCGCCGTATTGTTGGACGGCTCCCAGGCCGGCGTTGTAGGCGGCGAGCGCGAGGGAGGGCAGGTCTCCGGTGACGGCTCCTGATTCGATGAGGGGCTTGATGTTGTTGACGTTGTCGCACATGTACAGGCCCTGCGAGTAGATCGCATCGTGGGGGTTGTTGACGTCGGCGACGCCGTCGCCGTCGCCGTCTTTGCCCATCGATGCCCATGTGGAGTCAATAAACTGGGAGATGCCCTTGGCGGCTGCGGTGGATTCTGCGTGTGTTTGCCATCCGGATTCTTGCTGAATCTGGGCGGCGATGAGCGGGGGAGTGATCTCTGGGCACAGGCTGCCGGCGCGTTGGACGTCCGCGACATATTCCGCGGGCACAGCGCCTTCGTTGAGTGCAACACTGGCGTGTGCGGGTGTCGATGAGTCCTCAAGGAGGAAGAGTGAGCAGACGCCTCCGACAATGAGGATGACGGCACCGCCTGTGGCGATCCATCGTAGTTTGCGCATGAGAAAAACCCTCCTGTAGAACACGTATCGTGGGAGGGTGGTAACTGGCTGGCCGCCTGCCTCAACTGTACAGGAACACTTAGCATCGCAGCCATTGATAATGACTCCATGGTGAGGGTTTGACACCATGCATACGAGAGCTAACCCGTGAACCTTCTGTCAGCAACGGCGAATGAGCGGCAGGATCCATCGTTGTCGTTGGCAACTGTGTGCAGGCCCCGGAGGGGGCTGTGCACAGGCGGCAGAAAAACCGATACGATACTCAGCCCCTCGATGACGCACCGTTCCCGAGAGTGTCGGTGTTGAAGAAGGACCTTCTGGGGGATGGAAACTCTCTGACTTTAACTGTGATGTCGCACACTGCAATAGGTGAAAGGCGCTCGCGCGGGCCGAACACCCGAAAACCTCGCGCGTATTTGAAGAAAATACTTGCTTATTATTTGGTGCAACACATGCAACAGGGACTTTTCCCAGTGAAGAGTATGGCAAAGTCCCTGTAGAAAACAAGGGCCTTGGTGTAGCGTAGTACCCCCCTTGGTGTAGCGTAGTACCCCCCTTGGTGTAGCGTAGTACCCCCCTTTTGGGGTCTGGCACCCCTGTTGGTGTAGCGTAGTACCCCCCTTAGTGTAGCGTAGTCCCCGAGTTATGCACACACTATCCACAGGTTATGCACAGGTGTATCCACAAGGTTGGTTGCAACATGTTTCTAATCGTGGGATTATAAAAGGTTTGCGTGTCCGCATAGTGAGCGTTTTGTGGGTGTTTGCGTTGAAGAGGGGTTTTGGCCTTGCGCGCGCATGAGTGCCGGGTTAGGGTGGTGTTTGACAGAAGGTGCGCATAAAAAGCGCGCCGACCCGGAGCTGACACTCTCGGATCGGCACTTGCGCACCGCACCACCCTTAGTACAGAAGGGGGGCGATGGCCAATGACCATCGTACCTGACAACGATCACAATGACCTGACAACGCTCGGCCTCGACGCGAAGGAATTTGCGGCGCTCAAAGAGCTTGCAGCCTTGGAGACGACATCAGCTATCGAGCGTGGTGACCTCGCCGCCCTGTTCACGGGATTCGTGAACTTCTCTCTCCCTGTCGATAGTGTGGACGCTGGCGTCTACGAATGGGAGCGCATCAATGGCAATGCGGTGATGCGTATCAACGCGGCAAAAATCGTCGATCCCGCCACTGGTGCGCGGGTCTATCAGATCCCGTACGGCAAGATGGCGCGCGCAATCCTACTGCACATCTGCACCGAAGCCGTGCGCACGGGCGATCCGACCATCGACCTGGGATCCTCTGCGGCCGAATATCTGACGAAGCTCGGCTTCTCGCTCGGTGGCAAGCAGCGGTACAGCCTGTATCGGCAGATTCAGGCCGTGGCCGGCATGCACGTCTCCATCTCGACAGACAGTTCAACAAGCCGAGGTTTTGGCTATGAGGAAGCCGAGCTGATGGTCTCCAAGGCGCGCAGTTTGTGGTTTTCCGCGCGCCCCGAAGACGCTGACCAGGATTCTCTCCTGACCTCCACGATCACCCTCACCGACGACTTCATGAACGCTCTCGTCGGCCAGGGCCACGCCATGCCCGTCGATGAGGGCGCCTGGCGCTACATCAACACGCATTCAAAGTCTGCGTTCCCTCTTGACATCTACACCTGGCTGGCTTACCGCCTGCGCGCATGCCCTGACTCGGGCATCAAGGTGACTTGGGAGCGACTGCGTGACCAGTTCGGGTCCACGATGACGACGAAAGAGTTTGCGCGGTACTTCCGCAAGCACCTCCCCCTCGTCCTCGATGTCTACCCGCAAGCGGAGTGCTCCGTGACGCTCGTGCGCGGCGGGGTCATCCTCCGCTACGCCCCCTCGCCTATCCCCGAACTCCCACAGTCGGACAGCGACACGTCCGGCCTGCTGAAGGATCTCAACGAGGATCGCTAAGGCACTGCGCCCTCGCGATCCTGCGCGCACATCATCCCACCATGCGTACCGATCACGGCAGAGTGTACGCAGATGCGCATGGCAGGTGGAAGAATTAGGACGAAAATACCCACACAACGCAGGGGGTTAACACGTCATGAATGTGCGCATCTATTAGTAAAACCAGTCAATTTATAGTTGGTCAACAAGTACGGGTGGTAGCAGGCTGGCCGCCTCCATTGCCCGCACGCACCAGGAAGGAAGAATCTCATGATCCCCACCGCTGAGGAGGTGCGTCGCATGAGCATCGACGCGCGCGGAACGCAGCGCCCGCCCGCGCCCACACCGCCGCCGGCGCAACCCGTGCCCGCTGTGCCTCCGGCCCCCGCTCGGGCACACTCCGCATCGAAAAAGCCGGGAGTCACGGGGGGAACGTGGCTGGTGCCCGTGGCGATTATCGTCCTGATCGTCGCTCTCACCCTCGCCGGTGTCCTCATTATTCGCGGCATGCGCCGTGCTGCGCATTCGACGTCCGCCCCTGCTCCGACCTCTGTCGTGAGCGTTTCTGCAATCGATGGTGGTGAGCGGCTATGAGTAGCCCCCTGTGGTCTGGCAGTGGCTATCAAGGGCGCCACGGTGGCGACAGCCTGCGGCGCATGGCAGCGATGCCTGCCCCTGACGGAAACCCGATCCCCAAGCCTGCGCCTGCTCCGACTGTGCCCGCTGTGGAAGAGCAGTCTGGCGAGGTGGCTGCGCCCGTGGCTGAGGAGATTCCCCAGCCCGTCCCCGCGGTCCCTGTCCCATCCTCGCCGGGCGTGCGCATCCCTGATCGCGGTGTGCGCACCGATATGCGCGCCCGCGTCCTACGCACCCTGACGGGCGGTCGCGCTGCCGGTCTGGAAGATGAAGCGTCCTGGCGTGCGCGTGTCGATCTGGCCCGCCTCCAGGCCCCCGTCCCCCTCGGGCACTGCGGAGCCATCGTCGTTGCCCAGCCAAAAGGCGGGGTCGGAAAAACTCCCACGACTATGCTCATCGACGCAACCTTGCGCGCAAACACGCGCTGCGAGTCCCTGGTGTGGGATCTCAATGACAACGGCGGTGGCCGCTGGGTTGTGCCGGCATCAACGTCGGCGGTCGGGCGCCTGGTCGATACCGCTCAACGCGGCGCGGTCACCCGCTCCACGATCACCTCCTCGATGGTGATCCAAGATGGCGGGGCCTACACAGTCCTGCCCTCACGTGAGGGAGCAGAAAACCTCACCTCAACCGAGTTCGCCGCCGTATGGGGAACCCTGCGCGACTGGTTCGACCAAACGATCATCGACACGGGCAACTCCCTGGCCTCCCCGAATTTCCTCAACGCCCTCGACATCGCCGACGTCGTCGTCATCCCCACCGACTATTCCGAGGCCGCGCTGGCTCCCACCCTGGCGCTCGCGCGACGCCTCGAAGCCAAATGGGGCGAGGAGTGGGGGAGTCGCGTCGTCCTGGTGCCCACCGGGCACGTCGGAGACATGGGACAAGTATGGCTCGAATCCGTGTGCGCACACACGGTTCCTATCCCCTATGACGCCCATATCGACGCGCGCGACACGCTGCGCTACAGCGACCTCATGCCCGCAACCCGCGCTGCCGGCATCCGCCTGGGCGCGGCCATCATGGACATCTATCGAACCATCAACAACTAGGAGACAACATGTTCCCCACCATTTTTTCCGTCGTGGATAACCCCTTCGACAAGACGAACCCCGACATTAGCGTGTTCGGTATACCTTTGAGCGAAAAAGGCTTCCTGATTCTTGGTGGCATTTGGGGAGCTGGGATGCTCGTGTGTGCCATATGGCTCGTGATCGGCATTGTGAAATTCGGTCAAGCTAAGCGTGTTAACCACAACCCTGACGCCCTCTCCGATGCATCTAAGCTGATTTTCACCCCTCTCATCTCTATCGCCTGCCTTGGTGGTATCGGAACTATCTTCGGTGCCGCTGCTGGCCTATTTGGCTAACGGGAACAAGTCGTGAAAAACAAGAAAATTATCCTCGTCGCCCTCGTTATCCTCGTGGTTTTGCTAGCTAGTGTGCTAGTAGGCATGTTCGCTAGTGGGCGCTCCGACGTGGAAGAATCCGCATCTCCAACGGCGAAGCCGACGGCCCCTACTCCGGTGAACACCTCGATGGATGACGTCGTCGCAGGCACTGGCGCAACAGCAACTAGTACCACCCCCGGTTTTGAAGGAGTAGGCACACGTTACCCGGCAACGTGTGTGGGCGCCATTCAAGCTGCCGCAGAATGGAGCCAAAAAGTATTCCAAAATACCGAACGTCGAGAAGCGATGCTGCGTGATAGCGATACGGGACTGCGGGAGTTTGCTAACGAAATTTCCGTTGCGCCGGGCGCAATGGATTGGTCTTCCGAAGGTAGAACAGTCGGAGAAGATACTATCATCCAGATGCTCCATGGTACTGGTGTTGATGATCCGACGCCGGTTGCATCTCCGCGTGTTCAAGATGGCGTTGTTCAGGTCATTAAGTGTGCCCCGGATAAGGATAAGACAGCTGTGATCACAGTCATTTCACCTCTTGACGACACGGAACATACGCAGGGCTTGTCCAATGAATTTTACGGGTGGCTTAACCGCACTTATCAGCTGCAAGTCGTCGATGGAACGTGGCGTCTCGTGCACATTATCGATGCGCGGGACCAGACAAGCTATCAGCAGCTTTTGCAGCCGCCCACATTTAAGGAAAGCCCTGAGCAGGCCGCAGAGCTGTTGAAGCGTCCGGCAACTGATGGGGGGCGTGACATCATTGGTCAATTAACTCTCAATGGCCAGGGTGTCCACTACTTCCAGAATAAGAATGGCGCGTGGGGTGTGGCATCATGAAAGACCAGTTTCAGCGTGCGCTACGAGGACTTCTCAAAGGTCTTGTGCAGGCGTTCGCCGTAGTCCTTGTGGCTATCGGCGCGTGCTTTATGTGTGTATCTGCGGCACTTGCAGCGCATCCTGACGGATGGCCAGAAACGTTGACTGCTGACATGCTTTCTGACGCACAGAAAGCGCAGATTGCAGCAGCCTATTCAGACAAGCCTGAGCAGGGAACCCCAGAAGCATTTGTTGATATGTGGGGTGCCTGGTGGGCAGCGTGCCTCTCATCAAACGACAGTGCTGAAAGCGTCGCACTATATAAGCAGGATTGGCTCTGTGAGAAGCATGAGGAGTTTCATGAAACGTCGGGTAGGACATCGAAAGATCATGAGACCTTCACTGACTGGCAAGGCGGCGTAGGGCTGCTACAGGCACTTGTCGGCAACTATTCACAAGGAATTAATTCCCGTGCTAGTAACTCGAAGGTTGCAGCTGCGACAGCGTCTATGAACACTAAGGCGGGTGGCGGGAATAAGGATGCTCAGAATGCATCATGGGCAGTTGCAGGTGCTGCTACTACTGCTGGTGTTGATAAGAATGTTGTTGAGGCGGTGTCGAATCCGTCAGGTCAGGTGGCGAAGTTTGTTAATCAGCTGAAAAAGGATGGTGTTGGTGCTATTTCCGAGGCTATTAAGCTGATGAACTCTGCTTTTCGTTTTGAGGCGGATGCTGACTGGTTCCGGTCAACGTATGCTGCGGCCGCGGGTATTGGTCTGGTCTTGCTGGCGGGTAATTTTGTTGTTGGGATTACGCGCGCTGCGCGCGGTAATCTTCCAGCGTCGGAGGCGTTTGGGCGTCTAGGGGCTTCCCTGGTGTTTGGTATGGGGGGCCTGTTGTTTACTCCGGCGCTGGCGTATTCGGTTTCAACCTTGGTGGACTCCGCGGGAGATGGTGTAGCGACCTTGGTGGGCGCGTCCCAGGATTCGCTCACGGGGTCGCTGCTGAATCCGACGACGGCGATGACGACAGATTCAACCCCGTTGGGTTGGATGGGCGCCATCCTGGTGTTTGTTCTGTGCTTCATTGCGGGCGTGATGCTGATGTTGTCGCTGGCAGCCCAACTCGTCACAGCCTATTTCAGTGCTGTCGCCCTCGGTGTTATGTGGGGCTTTGCCACGTCTGAGAAGGGGCGGGAGCGCTTGAAGCGCGTTGGCGCGTTCTTCCTGTCCGCGTTGATCGCGAAGCCCGTTATCCTGTTTTTCTTGTGGGTGGCCATGAAGATATCGGCGGCGTATTCAGCCACGGTTGATGGCTGGAGCGAGAACCCGATGGAAACCCTCATGCGCGTGACCTTGTCGTTGATCGCGGTGCTGATGGTCGCGGTCTCGCCGGCGTGCGTGGCGAAGTTTATCCCGGTGACCGGCGGCGCCTCGGGTGGCTTCTCGCGTGGCGGTTTCCTGTCGGGAGGCCTCTCGGGCTCGGTTATGGGCGGTGCGGTAGCGTTCCTGGGGGATCGCATGCGCCGGTTCTCGCCGGTTCGCCCGCATCGTTCGGCTGGTGCAGCATCGGGAGGGTCGGTTGTGTCTGCCGGCGCGTCCGCGGGTGGCGACTCTGGCCCTGGTGCGCCTTCTGGTGGTGTGGTGCGGCGGTCGCCTCGCACGGGCGCCGGGTTTGACCGGGGTCCTCGGGCTGGCGGTTCGGGAGCGCCGGCGCCTGGAGGCGGCCAGGGATCTGGTGGCCGCCTGAATGGCGATACGCTGCGTGGCGTCGCTCGGGGGATCGGCGGCCCAGCTGGCGCGGGCGTACGCGGGGCTGGAACGGCGTTAGGCGCAGCGGGCCGGGGCGTGCAGAGTGCGTCTCGCGCTGTGTCCTCACCGCTGCTGGATGCGGCGGCAGGTGCTGCTGATGCTGCTGAGAGGAACCTGTGATGAGCGAGAAGATAGCAACGGTGTCTGAGACGAATGCGGGGCGTGTGTGGCTGGGTGGCGACACGAAATCACGGTCCCTGGTCCGCGTAGATCGCATGGAGCGCCCCGAGTGGGTGATCCTGTCTGTGTTCGGGGCGTGCGCTGCCGTGGTGATGTTCATGCGGCACTCGGTCTGGTCCTTTCTGGTGGGTGCCCTCATTGCCGGTGTGGGCTGGGGCCTGGTTGTCCGCGTGAATCTACCGACGGTGGGGCTAGACAGCTCAATTTCCTTGTGGGTCCGAACGCGCATCTCATGGGCGGTGCGCGCCTGGGCTGGCGTGCGCGCCGGCACGGGTGATGTTGCGCCGGCGGGGCTGGGATCGATCCTGTTTGAGGACGTGGAAACCCCGGTTGGCATCGTTGGTGTGGGTGAGCATGCAAGTGTCGCTGATGGTGGCTCAGTGGGTGCATATTTCACGGCCACGGTTGAAACTCAGGGGCGTGCTCGCACGTCGGGAGCGGCCTGGAGTTCGCTGCTGGCGCATCTGTCGTCTGAGTCCTCCCCGGTATCTCATGTTGTGCAGACAGCGCGTGTCATGGCCTGGGATTCAACCGATCATGTGGCGTGGGTGGCGCCGTTGGCAGCAGCCTCACCCAGCGCTGACCTTGTGAACTCTTATGCGGAGGTCGTCGATGAGTTGGCCCGCCGGGCGTCAGCGCAGCGCACATGGGTCACCTTCCGTATTCCTCTCGAAGAGGTCACGGCAATGGAGCGCACGATGACGCCGGCTGCTCTCGTTGCGCGCGTTGTGGCAGATGTTGTTGAGCGTGCCGATGATTTCGGGATTGCGATGCGCCCGCTATCGGTGCTTGGACGTGGAGCGCTAGCTCGACACATGATGGACCCTTCAATGTCTCCTGACGACCTCGATGGGATCACTGAGTCGTGGGTAGGTGTGTGGCCGTCGTGGAAGGCAACTGACGATGGCTGGTGCGTCGATATTCACGGAGCTGCGGGCACCTGGCGAGCCTCGCTATGGGAGGTGCCCGCCTCGCATATCGTTCCGGGCTGGATGAGCCGAGACTGGCTGTATCAAGCACTGCGCGATGTGGAACGCGTACCTGTGCGCACATTCGTCGTTGCAGCAGAAGTTCAACCACGCTCTGAGGCTGCAAAAACCGCTCAATCTGACCATACAAGCGACTTGGCGCATCTCAACAAGACCCAGGGCACGGTGTCAACGGGCCAAGAAGATGCGCAAGCCGGATCGAGCGCGGTGCGCGTGAGTGACCTTGCCCCGGAAATGCAGGCCGGCGGCGTGCGGTGGAGCATGGCGATTGGTTTCCACGCTTCCCCTGAGACATGGAGAGATGCTGCCCGGCGTATGGCGGCGACCCTTGAGGACTGCTACATCAAGAACCCGGTGCGACTGCGCTACCGGCAAGACCAGGTGTTGCCGTGGATTCTGGGCATGGGCCTGGCATGGAAGAAAGGCCGCTAAATGACTAGTATGCAAGTATGCCAGGATACTAGTAAACAGGTATGCCAGGATGCTGGTATACTAGTAGGCATGGATGAACGTGTCGATGAGGATGCGAAAACGGTTGTGCGCGGCGCAACGCCACGCTGGCCAGCACTGGTGCGCCGTTCCATGCGGTCACGTCGCATGGACCCTCTCGCCTCGACCACGCGACAGATGCGCGGCGTTGCCCTGGCGGAGGCACGCCCCTCCACAACGACAGCCGGCCTGGCCCTGGGTGTCGATGTGGAAACAGGATGCCCCATTTTCCACGACCCGTTCACCCTGTATGGCAACGACGGATTCTCCTCTCCGAACATCGTGACGTTCGGAGACTTGGGGTCGGGCAAATCAGTCTCGGCAAAAACCTGGGTGCTGCGCAACCTGATGGTGGGCCGCCGCGTGGTGATCGTCGACAAGAAGCTGCAAGCCCTGGATGATGGAACGCGCGCGGGGGAGTATTCAACGCTCGCTCGCACACTCGGGTACACGCCAATCACCCTGAAAGTGGGCGGCGGCGGTACCCGCATCAATATCCTTGACCCGCTCATCGCAGGCGAGAGTATCGACGGCGTTGCCGGTCAGCAGCTCCTGCTGGAGACGGTCGCATCCGCAGCGGTCGGCCGCTCACTGAATGAGCGCGAACGCAAGGCGCTGCGCGTAGCCCGAGCAAGCGCGACGCGCGCGGCTGAACAGCAAGGCCGCGTCCCCCACGTCGGGGACGTGACTCACTTCCTGCTTGAACCCGTCGAGCAGCCGATGCCCGGTATTTCCGGTGCTGATGTGCTAGCGGAATGGGGCCGGGACGTCGCTTTCGCCCTAGAGCGCATCGTCACCGAAGAGCTGGCAGGCCTCATTGACGGTCCAACAAGCGAGGGCGTGAACGTCTCGGGCGCCCTGACGGTATTCGACATCTCGTCCCTGCCCGATGAGGGCGCGGCTGTCGGCATCATGATGAGCGTGCTCAACACATGGTTGCACGCCATGATCGCCCGCTCACGCGAAACGGTGCCCACCCTGTTTGTAGTCGATGAGGCCTGGCACGTCGCCGAAGGCAATTTCGCGCGCATTGCCCGCAAAAACGCCAAACTCGCGCGCGGCCTGGGCATCTCAAACATGACGATCTTGCAGCATCCCGGTGATATCTCCCCGGATTCACCGGCTATTTCGATGATCAAGGAATCGCAGACCGCGTTCGTGTTCCGGCAGGATAAAGCCGATGACGCCGCCGCTGTCTGCGAGCTTTTCGGCTGGGACGTAGGGGAGTGGGCACCGCTCCTGCAAAATCTGGGGACGGGAATCTGTGTCGTCAAGATCGGTGGTGGCCGCCCGCTCGTTTGTTCGTGGATGGTCAGCGATTTTGAGCTGAGCGTGGCAACGACCGACGCCGCCATGAAGAGCCGGGCCACCTTGACCGATACGTTCCGCGCGCTGAATGAGGATGAGGAGGCTTCTCGTGGACAGTGAAGCGAAGATGCTGCGCAACGTGAGCATCGTGCTGGTCACACTGTGGATCTATGTCGGTTGCGCCGCGTTGGCGTGCTGGCTGACGGGTGCGCGCTTTCCGGGCATGATGCGCCTGCATCAGATCGTGGACTTGCCGCCCCTGACATTGACTGTCTCCCTGGTGATCTTCCTGATCCTCATGGGAGGCATCCTCTGGCTGTGGTTCGCCCTCTCGCCGCGCACGGACAGTAAGGGTGGGGAGCATGACTCCTTCAAGGACATGCGCAAGAAGGCGGCCACTGCGAAGGCGAAGCGGATTTTGTCCGACGCGCTCTTAGGGGAAACGTCGGGTGCGCGCGATGAGATGCTGGTGCGCTTGATCGGGTCCCTGCGTGGCAAGGAACTGTATGCGCAGCAGGAAGATTCGGAGCTGGTGGTCTCCCAGACGCGCGGCGGTAAAACACGCTCGATTGTGGCCCGGCGCGTGATTGAAGCTCCCGGCGCGGTGGTGGCCACCTCGACGAAAGCGGACGGCGTGTACCTGACGTGGCGGGCACGCCTGGAGGCTGCCCGTGGCTCGCGCATCTACTCCTTCGATCCGCTGCGCGTTGCGCATGGGCCGGCGCGCGTGCGGTGGAACCCGATTGCGGGCTGCGCTGACTTCGATGTGGCCCGCCGGCGCGGCGCGGCGCTGGCCCTAGGATCCACCAAAGCCATGGGGGAAGGAAACTCCAGGTGGTTTGCTGAGCGCGGCGCACAAATCCTGGGCTATCTGTTCCATGCTGCTGCGCTGGGGGATCGCACGATTGCCGATATTCAGGCCTGGGTGTCCGACCCGCGCGAAGCGGTAGCCATCCTGGAGCGCGCAAAAGGCCCCACCACGGTACGCATGGCGGGCGCCCTCAATGACCTCATGGTGGAGATGGCTCCCGAGACCGCCGCCGGCTTCATCGGCACGATTCAAGGCGCCCTCGAACCGCTCATGATCCCTGCCGTCTACGAAATGCTCACCCCAAGCATGGAAGACTCCTTCGACGTCGAAGCCTTCATCTCCTCACGCGACACCCTCTGGGTCCTCTCTCCCGATTCTGAAGGTGCTTTGGCGGCGATTACCACGATGTTCGTCAACGACATCTACGAGGTCGCGCGCGCCCTGTCGGCCCGCAAGCCGGGCGGCCGGCACGTGCCGGCCATCTCCTTCATTCTCGATGAAGCCGCGAACATCGCGCCCCTACCGAACCTGGGAGCCATGTTCTCCGAGGGCGCGGGCCGCGGCCTCTTCATGTGCGCGATCTTCCAAGACGTGCACCAAATGGAGGCCCGCTGGGGCGCCATTCAAGCCAAGACTATCTTCCAGCAGGCCCGCTTGACCTACATCATGGGGTCAAGTAAAGATCCTGAATGGAATGAGCAGATCGCGGCACTCTCGCGTGAATTTGAGGCGCAACGCTCCTCAGTGTCCACCTCGAATCAGGGACGCAGCGTGTCCACGCACACGGAACATCGCCACGCCCTGCGCGCCTCCGACATTCAAAACATCGCCGTCGGGCACGCCGTGCTCCTGGCTCCGGGCCATGAGGCCACGATGATTGACCTGCCCGATATTGCCGAGGACCGCGACTGGGGTCCCCTCGTCAAGGAAGGCACGGTCATGTACAACGAACGCCTGCGCGCTGGCGTCGATGACGATGAGTGGATGACGGTGCCATGCTGAGCGAGGAATATGACGCCCTCGATGAGCGCGTGAGCGAAATTGAGCGCTCCTTGTGCACCGCGATGGAAGCGCTCACCGATCTAACATCCGCGCCCGCCTCTGCGCCGGCGGATGAGGATGCGCCGGAGCCAGGCCCATCGGCCAATGGCATGCTGGTGCGAGGCTTTGATCCGCAGGCCATTGCTCACCCCGGCGCGCGCCGGCAGGCCTGGGAACGCCTCTATGCGTTTGTCGAACAGCTCAACGCCACATGGGGTGCGCTGCGCTCGATGAACGGCATGGCGGACTACTACGTGCGGGCGCGCTGGTGGGAAAACCCGCTGACGGTCTCACACCTGGCCGCCCTGGAGGCAGCTTACGCCGAAGCATATGTGAGCGAGGATCTGCCTACCGTGGGCACATCCCTCATGCTGCGTGTCCTGGAGGATACGCCGCGGGTGCTGGCGTTGGTCACGGGCAATCCGCCGGCACCGTGGGGGCAAAGCGCGACTGATAAGGGCGCGCATTGGAGTCGGGAGGTTCCCTCTGCGCTGGGGTCGGGTATCGACGTCGAAGATGAGATGCGCCGCCGTGAACTTTTTGAGGTCTTCCTCCAGGCGAAAAACGGCGGCGAAAACCCCGTAACGGCAGCCTTCATTGCCTCCCTCCTCGATGCGCCGTAACGCTCGCGCATTGCCCCCATGCACACAAGTGTCCTAGCAAACTAGTTTGCTAGGACACTTGTGTGTTAGTGGAGTGAGGGGCCGCGTTGAGTAGGATCGTCGGGTCGGCGCGGCCTGTATGGCCTGGGGGGCGGGGCTGGCGCGGGTGGGGGAGTGCGTCGCTGCGGCTTAGGGGCTGCTTGGCGCTCGCGCATTGCCTGTTCTAAGCGCGCTCGCGCATCACGCAACTGCTGCACCTTCGACGCTTCCTGGATGCGAGAGACGGGAGCCTGGTTGGTGATCGTGACAACGTCGCGTGGGTCGGACGCTAATTGTGACAGGAGTGTATCGTCGCGGTTAGCGTGCATGCGCCCGGCTAAGGCGACCACGTCAGCTGCCCATAGAATTGGGTCTGCTCCCTGGGATACATACCTGAGTCGGGATTGAGGTTCAAGAACTAACGGATGATTGGTCGCGCGCCGCGCGTTGGCAATCATCCGCATATCATGCGTCATGATCGCTTCACGACGCCGTTCACTCATCGTTGGCCCCGCTGTAATCGCGTCGGCGACAATCAGAGGGCTTGGTTTACTCAGTTGACACAGTGCCCCTTCGAATGATCGTATGCGGGCGTCAATATAGGTGGCGTCACTTTTAATTAAGTTCTCCGCACACGAAGTAACGGCAACATGGAAGTCGCAGTGTTCATTGATGGCAGCACAGATTCCCTGAAATGCTTTCTCGGATCGCTCCATCAGTTCATCATCATCTCCATACAAGTGTCTGAGCGCGTTTGTGCTGTGCCAAAATGGATCTCCGCGATCAAAGAGGAGGCGTGATGAATCTACGAGTTGTCTGCGCAGTTCTATGAGGCGTTCCTGTGCGTCGCTTGTGTTCCCCTCGTCGCTGCGGATTTGCACGGCACTGACCGCGTAGAGAAAGTGATTGTTCGCCCGTTCGAAAGGGGTCATTCCCTTCCAAACTTCCGGTGGGTAATGTGCTTTCTTGATTGATTCATCAACCATCACAATGAATGGACCCAGATGCTCCAGGTAACGTGGGAAGTCCTCGTTACTCACTACGAGCTGCTCTACGTCAAACATGGCCACTATCGTAGTTGCCTACTCTTGCTCGGGCGCAGCGCGGCGCGTACACTGGATATTAGGACAAGGGCTGAAACGGATACTTGGCAGCGCGAGCTGTTAGATGATGACCGCGAAACCCGGTGATCAAGTGCCCAAGGACTAATAGCCTTCGCGGCGGCAGACTGATACCGCGTCCTACAAACCCCCTCCCAATTGCGGCAGGGGGTTTCGTGTATGCGCCCTACTCCTGCACACTAGTTAATAAGCACACTAGCGGACTAGTGTGCTTGTGTGTTAGTGGAGTGAGGGGCCGCGTTGGGCGGGACCCTCGGGACGGTGCGCCGGCGCAGGCTGAGCGGTGTTCCGTGCGGCTCGGCTGCGCTCTAGGCGTGCCCGTGCGCGCTCCAAGCGCTCGCGCGCTTCCATCTGGCGCTCACGCATCGTGTGCGTGCGCACCTCGCGCGCCCCGGTATCTTCGAGGGTGCGGCGCATCCCCTCTTCGGCGCTCGTTGCCTCCGGGATGTCGCGCGTGAGGGTCGTGGGCGCGGCCTTGTGGGCATCACGCCATGCGCCGGCCTGCCCGACGGCACGCTGCCAGTCCTCCTGAGTGATGTGTCCTGGCTTGTTGGCAGCCCATGCTTCCGTCTGAGCCGCGTGTCCGCGCGCATCGACGGCTCGCGCCACTTGGGCGCGCTGGCGCTCCAGGGCCTCGCGCAAGTCCGCCGGCGTCGCGGGGTCTACCAGGGCGGCGCTGGGGGCGATCCAGTCGGTGAGGCCATCGTCGATACGGCGTGGGTCAGTGTCCTGGAGGCGGCGGCGCAGTTGCTCGGCCATCAGGCCATCACGCAAGACGCGCGCGCTTTCCCAGCGCATTTCCACGAACTCGTTGGGCTGGCGCGCTGCCGTGTCGTCACTGTGGGTGCGCTGGTAGGTCTCCACTCCCCAGTCGTGCTTGCTCATGGCTTCGCGCAAGTGCAGTTCATTGGTCAATGCGCGTAGCTTGTGGCGCTCGGCGAAGGCTATCGGGTCGTCGATGGCGTCGGCATGGTTTTCCGCCATGTAGGTCTGCGCGATCTGGCGGTGCAGCTCCTCGTTGCTCAGCGCCCCGTACTCGCGCTCGCGCCACCCTGGGTGCTGCACCCCATCGATGGTGATCGGACCGTACTTGCGGGCAATGCCGGCCTGGATAGCCAGGTCATGAGCGCGCTGACGGGCGTCCTCAACCTTGGCTGCCAGGTCCTCATCGCTCATCGCCCCGTAGTGGTACACGTTCGCCTGGGCACGCTCCAGGGATTTGCGGCCTTCCCCGTCCATGTAGTGCTGGATCTTCCAGGCCAGGAGAGCGCCCGGATCACGCGCCTCGGTCACGTCGCCCATGAGGTGCGAGACCAGGGCCTCGGGCTTGATGCCCGCGGCTTCTGCCTGCGACAGACGGGTGGTAAGGGTGTGCCACGCCGCAGAGTCGGGGGCCTGGGCAACGATGGCGGGAAGGGTCCCGTCCTGAACGCCGGCGCGCAAGCGCTCGCGCCACCGCTCGCTGTTGGCCATGTCGTGCACGTCCATGTAGATGTCGCGTTGAGCCAGGGGGTCGAGGTGGCGTGCTTCCTCATCGGCGCTGGCCAGGTGCGCCGATGCGTCGGCTTCCTGGTGCGAGGCGATGACGGCAAGGACCTCGGGCACAGACTGGCCATCAGTCTCGGTGACGATCCACCCGTTATTGGAGGACTTTCCTCGCGTGAGGGCCACGTAGGCACCCTCACGGGACGTGGTGCCGTCCATGATGGCGTGCGTAGTATCAACGGTGACGCCCTGTGCACGGTGGATGGTGGCTGCGTATCCGAGTTGCACGTGCTCTTCGACGTAGCGTGCTGGCAGGGTCAGCGCGTATCCGCCGGCGGCGTTGACCTCCAGGGAACCGTCCTCGTGAACGTTGGTGACGGTGAACAAATCGCCGTTGGTGACGAACGAGTTTCCGTAGCGCAGCTGCGCGTCGTTGGCGCGTGCCAGGATCCGCTCACCCAAGTAGATGACGTGCCCATCGCGCGTGACGACGCGCTCGGGTGCCTCGAACAGCTCACCGCAGTTTTTGCGCCATGCTTGCGCCATGTCGTTGAGACGTGCGACGCGCTCATTGGAGGAGGAGATGAGGATGGACTCCATGCCCGCGTCCTGGTCGCGCTGCCAGGCGGCGAACGCTTCGGCGGTGATTTCCTCGTCGGTGCCGCCCTTGATGCGCCCATTGTCCACGTACCATGCGAACGGATCCGCGCCCTTATCGCTGGCGCGCAAGATGAGGGAGGCGGCGGCTTCATCAGGGTTGATGAAGCGCCACACGGTTTCCAGCTCTACGCCGGCGGTGGCCTCGTGGATGAGGCGGAAAGCACCGGATGCTTCGACGGCTCCGAGCTGGTGCGGGTCACCGACCATGCGCACGCTCGCCCCGGCCTCCACCGCGTGCATGACGACGTCGTGGAGGGTGTGTGCGTCCACCATGGCGGCCTCGTCGATGATGAGCATGTCCCCGGCGTTGAGCTTTTCCCAGCCGCGCCGGCGCAACCACCGATGCGCCGTCATGGCCGGCACGTCGAGGCTATCGGCAAGAGCGCGCGCTGCGACAGCGGAAGGAGCCAAGCCGACCACGGTGTGCCCGTCGGAGCGGGCGGCGTCGGACAGTGCTTTCATGGCGGTGGTCTTACCCGCGCCCGCGGGTCCCACCGCGCTCATGACGGCCATGTCGCCCAAGGCGAGGTGTTCGACCATGCGCCGCTGGTCATCTCCCAGCGCTCTGCCGGCATTGGCCAGGTTCTCAGCGACGCGCTCAACACTGGCGCGCGTGGCTGGTGCCGGTGCGGTGCGTTCGGTGGCCTCCAGCAGGTCGGCTTCCAGATCCACCATGGTCGTCGATGTGTAGGTCCAAGCGTCGGGGCGCTCGTACACACTCACGCCCTCGCTGTCGGACAGGCGCGTGGCAAGAGCGGGTGCGGGGGTGGCCAGGCGAACGACGCTGGGGTGTTCCATGACGGCGCGCGACACCTGCTCGATAGTCTCGGGCGTGCCGCCTGTGCCCTGGCTGGCGAGTGCGATTTGGCGGGCGGCTTCGGCTTGCACGTGGCGCTTCGTCCACGTCGAACGGCGCTTTTCCAGCCCTGCGACCGTGGCACTTGCGAGAGCTTCGACGTCGATACTCTGCGCGCCCGTGTCGGCTGGCGCGAAGTCCTCGATGCGGTAGCGCGTGGGCGTCTGCGCGCGCCATGCGTGCATGCGATCTGGCAGCGATACGTGCTGCTTCTTGCTGCGCGTGTCGAGCGTGGCTTGCTGCGCAAGCTGCATGCGGATCTTCTTCGAGGGGGCGCGCCCATGCTCACCGTGGTACTGCTCCACCAGCTCCTCTAGGCGTTCCTGGATGCTGGCACGGCGTGTGGAAAAAGCGTCGATGAGGTCGTCTCCGACACCGGAAATTTCCATTTTGACGGCGCTCTCACCCTCGCCGCCGCGCGCCTCGAAACGCACTCCGAGCCGCTTGTGCAGTGCCACCATGAGCGCATCGTTGTAGCGCTCTGAGGATGCAACGACGGCTTTGTAGAGCGCTCGCGAATCGAGGGTGCGCCACTTGCCGCCGCCCTTGCCGTCGGGGCAAAACGCGCGATTAGCGATGACCAGGTGGTCGTGGAGCTGTGGGTCGCCGGCGCGCGAATCGTAGTGACGAAAACGCGCTGCCATGACGCCGTCCACGCTCACGCGGCGCACACCGTTCTTGCCGGCACGCGACGCAAACACGTCCTCTTCCATGAAGGACAGCGCCGTGCTGATTGCCTCCAGGTGTGCTTCTTCGACGGCTTTGCGCACGCCCGCGTCCCCCAGCGCCCACATCACGCTGACGGATTTCGGTGCGCTGAATGTGCAGTCGAAGCCTGCCACGCTATTGCCGCTGGGGCGCAGGCGAGCTGCGACATATCGGGAGAGTTCTTCACTGTTGAAGGGGGCGCGCATCTTCTCGCGCATGAATTCACCGCGCCCAATGGCGAACCGGATCTGCTGCTTTTCTGTGCCCGTGGGTGCCCGTCCTTCACGCGCAACGAAACGCTCAATGCTCTCGTTGATCTGCGCGCGGAATTGGGTATCAGCCTGCGAGTGCGCGCCCATTTTCTGCCCGAGGAACAGCGCTTCTTCATCCACGATGCCGCCTTTAGCATCGCGGATCTGCTGGGCATCGGGGCGCTTTCCCTCACCGAACAGGTCACGCATTTGATCCTCGGTGACCTCGCCCGTGAGCTGGAAATGAGCGCACCCGCTGCCCATCCACTGCCCCGCCGGCGCACCCGAACTCAGGTAGTAGTCTCCGACCTTCTGGCCCCTGGCGAGGCGTTCATCGGCGCTAGCAACTTCGCGGGTGTAGTACTCATACCCCGCGCCGCTGCTGACCCGATGAATGCTCATCATGAGTACCACTGTACCGCCTCGTGCCCACCTTTTCGATCAAAGATGCCAGATGTGTGAGGATGTTGGAAGGGACTGGCAGGCGAAGGAACTTTGTGGGGAGTCTGGCAGGCCATTCCAACGGCCTGTAGACAGACGCATGCGACTGTCTACGTGGCGGGGTGTGCGGCGCGATGAGAGCGACGGTGTGGGCACCCGGAAGGCCCTTCGGTGGCCTGGAGGAGTGTCCACACCTCGCGCGCGCCGCACACCCCGCCACCGGCCCGCCCACAAAAGAACTGCGCGCCACATTGCCCGGCCCTTCCAAAAAGTGCGTGCGGGCGGTTAGACTGATGGCATGAGCGACAATGATGCATCTGCCCAGACCATTCCGACCGACGCTGCGCGTGCGACGCGCTCGCGCCTGGAAGCAACTGCGCGTGCGGCGCGCATCGCGCGCTCGCGCAAACTTGAACAGCTCTCCGCGCGTTACCTCAGCCATTTGGCGAGTGTTGAGCGCGTGCATGAGCGCTCGGCTGCGCGGCGCGCGAAATTTGAGGAGGGTGAGGCCGCGCGCGTCGCCTCCGAACTGGCTTCCGTCGAAGCCAAGCGTGCTGACATCTTGCACAGCGTGCGCGCCCTGGAGGGTGTTACCGCTCGCGATGTTGCCGACTACTTCGGTCTGTCACGAAAAGAGGCCGCCGCCCTCCTCGCATCTGAGGAGTAGGCGACGGCCTCTTTTCGCGTGATGTGGGCGTGCGGTTAGACGGCTCGGCGCGTTAACGCGCAAAGCAGCGCGATACCGAAAGCAACGAACGCAATAGCGTGGAAAATCGTGGCAAGCATGAGTGCCCCTAAGCCGATGAGGGGACGCATGATGACAGTTGACCATGGGTGCCCCTGTGCTTTCAGGATCGCAGCCCAGATCAGGCAGATTGCGAGAGCAATGATTGTCCACATGGCACCCTCCTTTGGGTTTCTTCTTTCCTGCTTTCATGGTACGCGCATGCGCCTACATGTGCGTTCGCTTGGCGCATTGTGAGCATGATGATGCCGGGGGGCGGGCACCTCAGTGGTTGCCCGCCCCCCGGCGTGTCTATGTGATGGTGATGGTCAGTCCCACCAGGCTCGCCACATGACTTCCCTGTCGGCGTTGCGGTATGAATGGAACTCGTCCGGGGGGATCACCTCGTCGCTGATGCCGAGGACTCGGCAGAAGGTGCTCCACTCAATGGGCAGGAGTGCTTCGTCGTCGTTTCCGGCGGGGTCGGGTGCGAAGAGGTGTTCGGGTGCGCTGATTGCGTCAACGGTGACTCGTTCGTCGCGTCGGGGTGCGCGAATGATGTAGCCGCTGAGCGTGACTCCGGGGGTGGTTGCCGCGATGCGCAGGAGGGTGAGAATCGTCGGCGCGTTGTTCTGTCGATCCTGGCGCGCCGGCGGCGTGAGGAGGCGTGCGAGTTGCGCGGCCACGTCGCCTTTGAGGCCGTCGAATTCGATGTAGTCGCCGTTGATCCAATCGTCCTTGGTGTAGGGCGTGAGCATGGGGATAATGGTCTCTTCGAGCCAGCGGCTCGGGCCGTACATTCCCTGGATAGCGTCGGTGATCGTGGTGGTCATGGTGTCCTCCTTCGGACGGGTGAGGCTGGGGACCTTTTCCCCTGCCAACATCTATAGTGTACACCCCTTGACATGCAATGTCAAGGGGTGTACTTCTTTTTGTGTCCTTCATCCGTTAGGACAATGGGGGCGCGGTGGTGAGCATGTCGATGCTGTCGAGGAGGTTGCGTGCTGATGCGGCGATGATGTTGCCGGTGGTTCCGTCGGGGCTGGTGCGGTGGGGTGCGCGCATTGTGGTGATGATGACTTGGTTCTCTGCGTCTTGTGCGGCGTCGATGAGCGTGCGGCGTATCTGCGTGAGGGCGTGGTCGTCTCCTGAGAGGTAACAGCTGATGTCGGGCGCGAACTGGGCGGCGATTATCTCTCCGTGGCGTTCTTTGCGGGTGCGCACGTCGGCGTCTGTCCATTCGGGGTGGTGGAGGCTTTCCCCGGTCGCATACAGATAGGCGGCTTGGTCGATGATGGCGTTGATGATGCGCAGGTTGTCGATGCGTGTGGGAGTGTGCGCGTCGAGGCGTAGAGGGAGGGTCGCATCTCTGATGGCTTGGGTTTGACCGTTGTCGTCGAGGATGGCCCATGTGGTGCGCAGATGAATGCGGTCGTCGATGGGGTCGGGGTTGGTGAGCGCGCGGGCAATTCCGATAGGGAGGGGTGCGCCGGTGTCGATGAGGCAGGCCCATGGGGTGATGGTGCGCCTGGATCGTGGGATGGTTTGATCGGGGGCGTTTTTGGTGCGCCCGTGAGTGCGGTAGAGCAGGCCGTGGGGTTCGCATGTGTCCCATGTGGTGCCGCGAAGGCGGTCGCCATTGGATAGCAGAGCGCCGGTGATGGTCTGGTCGTGGGCGATGGCCAGGGTGATGCGGCGCGCGGGGTAGATGAGAGCGCGCCCTGGTCCGATGTCGCTTGTATCTTGGGTGCGCCGCGCGCGTGCGGGTTCATCGTCCCAGATGGGTGCGTCGTCGAGGCCGGCGCGGGTGGGGGCTTCTGGCATGTTGAGGGCGATGGTGCGTGCCAGGGTGGAGGCATTGGCGATGGTGGTGGGCACGGTGGCGAGGTATGCCGGTCCGATGGGCATGGATTTGCCTCCGCGGTCGCCTGTGATACCTGAGCGGATTCCGCTGTCGTCCCATAGTAGGCGTGTGAGTGCTAGGCGGATGGCGCGCGCGGGGGTTGCGGGGGTGTTGTCCTGGTGGGGTCGGAACATGTCCGGGCTTCCGAGGTGGAGGCGGCTCATGTCGATGCGGGCGCGGGGGCTTGCTGGGGTGTCTGCGGTTTGGAGGAAGCGGTTAAGGTCGAAGGCGTGGGCGCGGGGCTGTAGGTAGGTGTTGATGGCCTTGATGTCGATGCCGTCGTGGAGGAGTCGCCTCCAGCGCGTGGGCGCGGTGGTGTGGTAGACGATGGCGATGAGGAGGCGTTCGATGGCGCGCGCGGTGGGCGCATCGTCGGCGATGGTGCGGATGTGGTCGCTGTGTGTGAGGGTGTCGAGGATGCCGAGTTCTGTGCGGGTGTGGTCGGTGTATTCGACGGGGATCCAGGGGTCGGTCAGTGCGTTGAACATGAGGGGTTATCGCTGTTCTTTAGGGGTGAGTCGCTTATAGACGGTTTGGCGCGTGATGCCGGCTGTTGCCGCTAGGTTGGCGATGGGCCGGTTGTTGGCGCGCTCGGCAGCGAGGGCGCCGGTTGTTGCGTCGCATGCGTGCACGTAGGCGGCGTAGGCGCGCTGTTCGGTGGCTCCGACGTCTTCGAGGGTGGTTTCCCCGAGGATGACCTGGAGGGCGGTGCTCAGCGCTCGTTCGCGCCCGTCTGTGTCGTCGGGGTCGTAGAGGTCGGTGATGGTGGTGGCGCAGGTGATGAATTGGGTGAGCTGCGCGTCGCTCATGTCGAGGGTGGCCGGTCCGAGCCACGCTTGCCATTCGCGGGCCTGTTCTATCAGGTTCGTGGGGATGCTCATGTGCCGGTCCTTTCGCGTGTAACAGGTAGTATCCCCGCCCCCCTGGGATGGCCGTAGGGGGGCGGGGCTGGTGGTTAGTGGTTGGTTATGTCGAGGTGGAGGGTGGCCAGGCTGTTTCCTGCCATTACTGCGTCGGCGGCGCGTAGGTAGGCGGCGTGGACGCGAACGGCGCGGTTGGCTTCCTCGATGAGGGCTCGGTCCTCGTCTGTGAGGTCTTCCTGGTTTTCTGCGACGTAGTCGCCTGCGATGAGGGCTACTGCTGCGTCGATGACGGCGATGCAACCGAGGGTGTCGGCGCTTTCCTGCCATTCACTGTCGAGCTGTCGGAGCTGTTCGCATAGTTCTTTGACGGTGACGTCGCCGGCGGCGACCGCGTAGGCTGCGTTTGTTGCATCGTCGGCGATGATGCCGATGCGGTTTTCGGGGGCGTAGTCGTCGATGTAGTAGATGTCGTCGAGGTGTGACCAGGCGGCTGCGACGGATGCGGCGGCCTCGTCGTCGAGGTGCGCGCTACCGGCTTCGTAGTATCGGACGTCGTCGATGGTGTAGTGCATGGGGATACTCCTTTCGGCTGTCCGGCGGGCGACTGTGCCTGTCGGGGTGTTGCAGGGAGGCGGTCCCTCCCTTGCTCACACCTCTAGCATACACCCATTTACACATAGTGTCTAGCACTAGACACTATGTGTGTATTGCTTGTGTCATATTTTCGGGGTATGGTGGGGGTGTCGAGCATTCCGGCTGGGAATCAATCGGACCTATGAGGTCGCTTTCTTACATCGCCATATGGTGTTGTTCAGGAATGCTCGGCTTTCCTCATCCCGACTCGTGCGGGATGGAATGCATGATGGCAGGGCCGGGTGTTCAACACCTCCGGCCCCGCCGTTGCTTTGATGGTCGCTGCTTGCTGTTAGGTGAGGATCCATTGCAGGAGTCGCATCCAGGCGACAATACCCAGTATCGCCACTGCGACTGTGCCCGTGAGAGCTAGGAAGTTCTTGGCGTTCTTATTGCGAAAGAAGGCGTGTAGTCGTCGCCTCGACTCACAGATCGCATAGGCAGTTGCGACGCACACAACTACCCAGATGAAACAGGCAATGCCAACGACAGCATCCACGGTGCCCCGGGCTAGACAGGCCATGCCTGCACAACAGACCAGTAGGAAGATGTGAATGCAAACAATAGGAACCCGGTCTTTAAGAGACTTCCACCGCACGAACACAATCACCAGCGCCAGAAGTCCAGTAAGGGCGCACAAGAACACCATCGCATGAGCGATAGCAATCGTAGCTGCCACGATATGCATCGTCATTTCTCGCTTTCGTCTCGTTGCGGGGGCTGAATGTTGGCCATGATGGTGAGGGGTAGTGTGCCGTCGTTGTCGATGAGGCGCACTGTGGTGTTTTTGGTGGCGGCGTGGATGGTGGCGCGCCACCAGCGGGCTGTGTGGGCGGCGTGTGGCCAGCGGGTTCGGTAGGCAGTGTCGGTGGTGGGGGTGATGATGGCGAGGTCGCCGGGGTCACACTCCTGGCGGGCGGCGATGGCGCTGCGCACTGTGGCGATGATGGTGCCTGTTTCGGCTTCGAGGGCGTCGAGGATGGTGCGGATGCGCACGGGCACGGGTTCGCGTCCGGATTCCCAGGCGCGGGGGCTGCGGTTGTTGACGCCTGCTGCTTTGGCGATGTCGTCGGTGGTGTATCCGAGGGCTTCGCGGCGCGCTTTGAGTTCGGCGGGGGTAATGCGTAGGACATCGTTCCCTCCGATTCGGATGACGATATCCTCCGGTGCGATGGTGCCGTTGAGCGACCATGCGAGGTATTCTCTGAGGTCCGCGGCGGTGATGCGCGGGGGGATATTGTCGCTGCCTCCCATGATGTCATCGAAGCGGAGCCATTGGTCGGGCTCCCAGTTCCATTCTTCGACATCATCGTCGCCTTCGACCCATTCCCAGAGGGGGTATGATCCAAAGTTTTGAAGCTCCATGATTTGACGTTCTGCGTCGTCGGCGTTGGTGGCGACGATGTGGCCGGTTGGCCAGGTGATTTCGATTGTCATTGTTTCTAGTTCCTGTTCTTGTTGTGTAGCTGGTCGTTGCGGGAATCGCATGAGGCCCCCGCTCGTCATGTGTGGCGAGCGGGGGTGGAGGTTAGTCCGGGAGAATGTCGACGCGGGTGGTGCCGCCGATCATGTAGATGAGGTCGGAGTGGTCTTGCTGGCCTTCGCAGGCGATATTGATGATGGTGAGCATGTTGTCGAGGCCGTAGGGCACGCTTACGTCTGTTCTTTCGGCCAAGTTTGAGATGGCTTCGATGTTGCACCCGTCAGGTTTGAGGTATTCGGCGATTGTTTCTTCCTGCATACCGTCGTACATGTGCCAGTAGCGCAGACGCGTGTTGGGAGTGATGTGGCACTTGACTGTGCGGAGGGTGATATTGCTGGCCTCTAGGAGGGTGTGATCTTCTTTGTTTAGGGTTGCGCCGGCGGCGGCGCGTGTGAGGGTGTTGATGATGCTGCGGGCGATTGCTTCGTCGATTTCATCTACCTCTTCTTCGGATGCGAGGTAGGTGGTGAGGTCGCATTGGGGGTCGTTGAACATCCAGCTTGTGATGGAGATGTCGGCGTCCTGATCATCTGCGAAGGTCAGGGGAAGCGTTTTCCATGTGGGGGCTTCTGCGACGAGGATGCAGGAGTTGTTGGTGGTCATGGTGTCCTCCTTCGGACGGGTGGGGCTGGGGACCGTTTCCCCTGCCAACAAGACCATAATACCCCACAAAATAGGGGGATGTCAATGCATAATAGGCGTCTCACTTTAATACTGCAACGTGAAAACGATCACATTAAGGCATGAAACTGTGCCTACGATAGCTAGAATCGTTGATTTTATGCCAAAAAATGGATAGCGCCATAGCATTTGACACATGTCGCATGCTATGGCACTATGGAAGATGGTGAAAGAGAAGGTGGGATCTTCTTCTTTCGCTGTTTTATGTGACGGCTCCAATTTGAGGAGGAGGCATGACTATGCATGCAAATATGCACCCTGATGAGGGTGCGGATGACCGCGCCACCAATCTTGGCGGCGCCGACGTTACCAATTGTAACGTCGATGGCGGGAGAAAGCATCCCCCACACACACTAAATGTGATACACATAACCCGCTTGGGGATAGGCTCGTGGCTCTAGTAGGAGTCCTGGCGATACTGACACTATCTACTATCGCCTTCATTGCACTCCATACCTGGGGGATTGGCGATTCCTATTCCGTGAATTTCCTATCCGCTTTCGCTGGCGCTGCGTTAGCTCAGCTGAGGTAGCGTTTACTGCTGGATTGCTCGCCTGATTGTTGAGGGTGAGACTTCGAGGATTCGGGCGATGGTGGCCACCCCCTCCCCCTGTTCACGTAGTCGTTGCACATGGCTTCGTTGTTCAGGGGTGAGGGCTGGTGGTCTGCCGATGCGTCGGCCGGCGGCGCGGGCTGCATCGAGGCCGGCGCGGGTGCGTTCTCTGATGAGGTTGCGTTCGTATTCGGCGAAGGTGGCGCATAGTTGGAAGAAGAGTTTGCCCATGGTGGTTGTTGTGTCGATTCCTTCGTCGAGGGATTGAAGGCGTATTCCTCGTTGTCCGAGGTTGTCGAGGAGGTTTACGAGGTCTGGTAGGGATCGTCCGAGGCGGTCGATGCGGACGACTACGAGGGTGTCGCCTTTGCCGAGTCCGCGGCTGCATTCGATCCATTGGGGTCGTTCCATGGTGGCGCCGCTGGCGTGTTCTGTGTAGATGGGGTCGCATCCTGCGGCCCTGAGTGCGTCGATTTGGGAGGTAAGGTCTTGGTCGTCGGTGCTGACGCGGGCGTATCCGGTGGTGCTCATGGTCAAAACCATACGTGGTGAGTTTTGCTGCGAGGTGTTTTTGATAGGGGTTTTTGACTCGGCGTGTCGATGAGGGTACCCCTGTTTTGTTGACGTGTCAGAACCGGTCGGTTCTGACATGTCTAAGTCAGGACGCAAATGTGCATGGTGTTCGTACAATCGAGCTTGACGGGTTCCTCATCCCAAGGAAGGACAGGGTCAATGAGCACAATTTCGCCCGCACGTGAGCAGGCTGCTGGCCTGTCAAAATATCTACGCCTCGCGCTCCCCCAGGCTGCGCGCGTCGCTGTCGTCGGCTTTGCTCTGTTCGGGCTGGCCGCCGTCGTGGCGGCCTCGGCCTCGGGCATGGTGAGCTATGGCAAACTGTGCTCACTCCTGGCGACGAGTATGACTCTCACAGGATTTCTCTCAGCTTTTATGAATGGTGTGCGCATGATTGTCATGCAGGAGCCGTGGCACACGTTCGTCATTCGGTTTACGGGTTATAGGACATTTCGTGTTGCTGGGGTTAGTCCCAGGTGTTGTGGTAGGGGGTGGTGTGGTGGAGTTCGTTGAAGCAGATTGCGTCGCCCCAGCCGGGGATGGTGCCGGTGGCTTGGTGGGTTTGACAGGCCTGGTACCAGGCATTTTCGAGGGCTGCATCGGTGGGCATGGTCGCCAGAATCCTCGCTGCTGGTTGCGGGTGAGGAGAGTGGATGTAGCACCACCAAAACACGGCTTTCATGCGTCGGGTTAGGCGCATGCCGCGGTGGTCGCGCAGCATCTGGCGTAGGCGCGCGTTCGTGCTTTCGATCTGGTTGGTTGTTGCGGGCATCTGATGTGTCCAGGTGGGGTCCAGGTAGGTGAACAAGAGCCCCTGGGAGATGAGCTTGTTGAGGCTGTTACGAGCCCGCACGAGACGTTCGTGGGTGTATTCCCATCCTCCCTCAGGCCTGCGTGTTTTCTCCTCCAAGAAGCCCTTCCAACGCGTGCACCACCCCTGGTAGGCGCCTATCCATTCCTGAGCACCTTCGATGTCTGTCACGTGGGTAAGTTGGCGTCCCAGAGCGTATAAGCTGCGCGAGGCCTCCAGTTTGGGGCGCGTTGTGGTGGCTTGGCGGATACGGCAATACGCGTGGAAGGTGCAGCGTTGAACGCGCGTGGTCGGCCAGATTCTCTTGCAGGCTTTCGCGAACCCGCTGCCCCCGTCGGTGATGACCAGGGCTGGGGGCGCGATCCGGCTCATGAGAGCTTCCCAGGCACTGGAATTCTCACTCCTGGCCGCGTACCAGCCCAGCACGCAATCGGGTGTTTGGGCGATGAGGACCACCGCGCCTCGTCCCAGGTGGATGCCGTCGACGAAGATGACGTCATGAACCTCATCGATGATCGGACTGAAGGGCCATAGCTGCCACAATGGCTCACAACGCCGACGAAACGAACGACCCCCGCCAGGCATGTCCGCCTGACGGCGACGGCCAAGGAGCCACGCCAAGAACTCATCCAGATGCTTGGCCGTGGAGTCGATTTCGTTCAGCGTCGTGATTTGACAGGGCTTACACCGCCAGCGCTGACGACCTGTTGACGTCTTACCGTGACGGATCATGGGGCAGCCACACACAGGGCACGATGCAGTATTCACAGGAAAGAGGCAAACACGACCAACTAAAAACATGACTTTCCCGCGCAACAAAGCCGAAAAGTCACCCTGCTAGCAACACGATTTGTCCATCCTCATAGTTGACCCCAACCAACTAAAACACCGACTTTCCCGCACCAGCACACCGAAAAGTCGGGTTAAGGGTCAAAAAGTGTGTCCGGAATCGCGGATTTTCACGGATTGACCTGTAGGTTTCCGGAAAGTATATGCTCCGGAAGCATATATCTAGCCCCCGACGGGAAATCCTCGGTGTGGCAGCCGTGATGTGCTATGCGCGGCGTGGTGTGGTGTCGCAATGTCGAAGAACCAACCACGCTGCCACTGCGGCGGTGAAATGAAACGCAACGGCACCACCAGCAAAGGCACCACCAGATGGCGCTGCAAACAATGCGGCGCCTCCAGCGTCAAACGTCGAAACGACATCACCAACGCGGCAGTGTTCACCCAGTTCATCGAGCATTGCACCACCGCAATATCACTCGACGACCTAGCCAAACGAAACGGTGTTAGCCGCGCCACCATGAAGCGGCGCTTCAAGTGGTGCTGGCTCGTTGATGTGCCTGACCCCACCGCCGGCCACCACAAGCGGATCTACGACCAGGTATTTCTCGATGGCACCTACACCGCCGGTGGCTGCCTGATCGTCGCGGCGACCATCGACCACGTGATCGCCTGGCACTGGTGCAAACACGAAACCACCCGCGACTACCAACTGCTGCTTGAACGCATCGAAGCCCCACTCATCGCCGTCATCGACGGCGGCCAAGGCGCATACAGCGCAATCAAAAAGTGCTGGCCGACTACGAAAATTCAACGCTGCCTCGTCCACGCCCAACGCGTGGTCCGCCGCTACACCACCACCAACCCACGCACCGATGCCGGGCGCACCATCTACCGACTTGCGCTGAAACTGACCCGGATCACCACACTGGATGAAGCCGCCGCGTGGGGTGTGCAACTGCACGAGTTTTCAACGATCTACCGGGAATGGATGAACGAGAAAACCATGATCAAAGACCCCAAAACAGGTGCATGGACCCGCGTGTGGACCCACCACAACGTGCGCAAGGCCTACAACAGCCTCAACCATCTTTGGCGGTCCGAGATGCTGTTTGTCTACCTCAACCCGCCAGCAGGAGTCCTTGCGCCCGAGCGGATCAAATCCACCACCAACAGCTTAGAAGGCGGCATCAACGCCCAGCTCAAACTGCTCGCCAGAACCCACCGCGGCAGATCAGGCGAACGACAACGCCGCATGCTGGATTGGTGGCTCTACTTAAAAACGGAACTGCCTGACGATCCAGTACGAATCGCCAGGCAGTCCGACTGGGGCCAGGGCCAACTCGCCAAAGTATCCACCCTGACCCAAACCGAGAACCAAGCCGACCACGAAACAGGACGCCCAGCCCTCTACGACAACGCTATCGACACCGACTACACCCACTCAATCGGCATTCAAAAAGGCCAAATCTAACCCCCGCGACACGCCGAGCCAGACACACATTTTGACCCTTAACCCTTCTCTCCCATGCTCGTTGCGATACGATCTACACCCTGATCGTTTATCGCATCACCAACATATTCTCCAAAATAGTGGCCAGCCACCCCGCCGATGACGCCGCCGACAAGGCCAATAACACCTGCCTGAGGGGTATCGTTGCCGTTCATCACCATAGATCATTTTTGTTGGCGTGGTGGTGTGTCCACGCCTGTTGGTCGATGTTGCCATCGTCGTCTAAGAGCCCATGGCGTTTGGCGTACTGCCAATCGG
>ERZ1674236.50-NODE-50-length-33599-cov-6.426365_pt1 | contig 33599 bp, 31 predicted proteins | sample MGYA00581210_ERZ1674236 | MGnify/ENA primary metagenome ERZ1674236 (study PRJEB41354, sample SAMEA4873328) | human saliva metagenome | biome: human-associated habitat [ENVO:00009003]; feature: mouth environment [ENVO:08000002]; material: saliva material...
GTGGTGGAGCAGTGTCGGCGTTGTCGGGGTTAAGGGGGATAACGTGTTGGTTTTGTAGTGGGTTTTTCTCGCTGGTGGGGAAAGTCGGCGTTGAAGGTGATTGTTTCATTGTGGGGGCGTGCATGCCCCCATGTGCCTGATGTGTGATCGAACGCGTGGCCTGGTATGGATACTCAGGTTTAGGGGGCGCAGTGTGCCGAGGTGTGCTAGCGGCTTGCGTTCCTCGCCGCGCACGCGGGCCGGCTGATTCGCACGTGGGCCTGACACCTTGCGCGTTAACCCGATGACATGGAGGTGGGCTCGCTGATTCGCACGTGGACCCGATGACATGCGCGTGGGCAACGCCGCCCACGCGCATATCTAGAGGTTTACGTGCGTATCAAGGGGTTAACGCACAGATTCAGTGGTACGCGCGCGAGGTATACACCAGGCCGGGCGCCGTTGTGCCCAACAAGTAGACCGCCTCAGTGGCAACGCGCCGAAGGGAGGGTTCTCATGATGCAAAACCCCAGCATTACCCCTGGTGTCATGCTCTCTTACTGGCGCAAGGCCCCTCACTGGTGCAGGGTTGCCCGGCGGCGCACCGAAAAATGCCGGTGGGGTGTCGTCGGCGATGACGGGGGAGGTCACGGGCTGTAACCTCCGCGAGGGCGCTTGTGGCCGACGAGGTGTGACACGTGATCGGGAAGAGTCAACCCCTTCTGATCGGGTGGAATGCTCCCGATCAGGTGGAATCTTCGCGATGGAGTCGATCCTGTCTGAGGTGCAGCGGCGCGAGCTCGTTAGCCCAACGACACGGTTCTCGACGTTGTCAGGGGCCGAACCACGACCAATGCGTTGTGTCCTATACCCCGTGTGTTGTGGGGTGGTGGCCTCTGAGTACGAGCCTCGGGCTGGTGCGTCTTGTGGGTGACCTCTGCCGTATTCGTATTTGCTGAACGACTGGTGAGTTTGTCGGTGTTTTGGGTCAGTTGTTCGCTCATCGGACGACACGCCCGAGTAACAAATTGTGTCAGTCTATAAATCAGTCCGCCAAAGTGGTGATGTTTGCTTTTGTCGCTCGTGTTAGTTGTTGTGCCTGTGGAACTAATCGCTCTGATTCTTGACCAAAGTGCAGGTGGTTGGCATAAAATGGTGCAGTATGAGGCGACGCCGTCGCACATCCCGTTGACAGGAGTTTTCTATGGTTGCCCTGAAGCGCCGTGACTTCGGTGTTCTTCTTGCGATCTTTGCATTGGTTGTGAGTTTCTTTGGCCTGGCCCAGTTTATTGGCGCTCAGGCTCCTGCGTCCGCGGCTCCACTGAGCTGCCCCGAGCCGACTACGGATGTGAGCAACAAGGTCACCTTGGATTGGGACAATGCTCAGCTTGTCGACCACACTGGCCGTGAGACGAAGGCTGTGGGTGACTGGTGGGACCTCGGTATGAAGCTGCCGTGGAAGACCGACGGTCGCGTGAAGGCCGGTGACTACTTCACCTACGACGCCTCGATCGTCAACACTGCGACGGGGGAGAGCGTCCTCCGTCCGAACGTTGCCCGTAAGTTCGAGGTCATCTCCAACAATGGGGTCGTCGTCGGCTGCGGCACCTGGGGTGCTGACGGTATGGTGACCGTCGTATTCAACGAGAAGGTCGAGTCCGCTGCGCAGTGGTACGGCCACGTCTCCACCAACGGCCTGACCTACTACACCGGTCCCGGTGGTGAGAAGTACACGGTCAAGCTCGGCAAGAAGGTCGAGCGTGAGATCGACATGCTGCGCCGCACCCCCGGCGTCCCTCGCTACCAGAAGGACGGCTGGCTGACCCTCGGTGAGAACGAAGATGGTGACGAGAACAAGGCCATCATGTGGCGCGTTGTCTTCCCCGCTGGCGACAAGGCTGTGACCGGCGCGTCGATCGTCGACGAGGTCCCCGCGGGCTCTAACTGGAGCTTCAACTGCGACGTCGTTAATGAATACACGAAGAACCACACCTACCTGGTGACCGATCCGACGACCTACGAGGGCCTCCGCCAGGACAATGACACCTCGAAGGGTGCCTTCGGTGCTGCCGCGCAGGTCGAGTGCTCCTCCTCCAAGGTGACCGTCACGCTCGCCGAGATTCCTGCGAACCAGTCCGCCATCATCCTGCTCCCCGCCCACATCGACGGTGCGAAGCGCGCCGGTGACGTCGTGGGTGTCTTCTCCAACATCGTCAACTTCAACGTTCTCGGTGGCAAGGTTGTCGAGCCCATTACGAAGACTCTCCACTACGGTGCGGCCGCCGACGCGTACGCCCATCAGACCTTCTCCGTGACTAAGAAGGTCGAGGGTGACCTGCCCGAGTCCGCACAGGACCTTGAGTACCCGCTGACGATCACCTTGAAGAATGACGCCGATCCCTCGGTGAATAAGACCTTCGAGGCCTCCGTTAAGGCTGGCGAGACCTACACGTACCCCACGTCTCTGCCGCTGGGTACCGTCGTGACGGTGTCGGAGGGGGACCTGCCCGCCGGTGTGGGCATCACCTGGAACGACGGCGAGAGCCGCGTCTTCGAGGCCGTCGACGGCGTGACCCTCTCGGCAGATAACCGCGAGGCTACCTTCACGCTGAGCGATGATCAGGTCTACTCGCTGACCCTCACCAATGTTCTGGCTCCGACCCCGACTCCGTCGGCCACGCCTTCGACTCCCTCTCCGACCCCCTCGGCAACTCCTTCGCCCGCTCCTCAGCTGGCCAAGACTGGTACCGATGCGGCAGGCCTGGGTGTCCTGGCTGGAATCGTCGCGATTGCGGGCCTGTCTCTCGTGGCGGCCAAGCGTCGTAGTCACTGATGACGAAACACCTGAGGTGCATGAGTGCCTGAGGGTGCACAGTGGGTGGGATGAGCAGTGCTCATCCCACCCACTTCTTTACGTGTGCTTTCTTGTGGCGGATGATTCGTGTGGTGGGCAGGGCGAGCGGCGTGCGGACAAAAGTCCTGTCAAAAGATGAGTGGGTGAAAAACCTGCTGTCGATACCGTGCAGGGGAGTGGTCGACTATGTCGTCGTAGCTCATCGTGTGCGGTTGCTCGTGATGCTGATTGTGGCTTGTCGGAGCCGTTTGGTGTTGACGCCCAGCGGTGGGGCACGCGTGACGCAAAAGCGGGTGGCTCATGGTCGCGTGAGGTGCAAATGGACAGTTTCGCACAGAAGGTGATGAAGAGCACTATTTTGCAAAATCTGCATTGTTGCTGGTCAAGTGTGTTTGACCTGCTGTGCAGGAAGTTTAATTGGGTTGATTGCGGATTAGTTTTCTCTTCTTTATATATGCAGATTAAGGCGGTTTGGCAACGATATTTTATTTGAATAGTTCTCTGCTAATCCTCTGATGGTCGATCTTATCCCGTAGATACTCTGTAATTATGCGCTTAAGGAGACATCGCCTCATGCCCATTGACAGGAGTATTTTATGGTTGCGTTGAAGAACACTCGGCTTAGCGCACTTTTTATAGCTTTCGCTCTGGTATTGAGCTTCGTTGATGCTTTGCAGCTGTTGACGACCCGCACGGCGTTGGCCACGGCGCTTGCGTGCCCGGCCCCCACGACCAACGTCAACGACAAGGTTGACCTGGACTGGGATAACCTGCAGCTGGTCAATCCCCAGGGTGCGGAAGCGAAGACAATCGCGAACATGTGGGATACTGGCGTTAAGCTGCCGTGGAAGATCGACGGCGCCGTCAAGGCCGGTGACTTCTTCACCTACGACGCGACCGTCGCCGAGGCGGACACGGGCCAGTCGATCCTGCGCCCCACCGCCGAGCGTTCCTTTGATGTTCGTTCTGCGACCGGCGTTGTCGTCGGCTGCGGCACGTGGCGTACCGATGGCAATGTCACCGTCGTCTTCAACGAGAACGCTAACTCGGCTGCCGAGTGGGCAGGTTCCGTGACGACGAGCGCCATGATTCAGGACACCGGCGAAGCCCGCACCGTCAAGGAAGGCTGGATCGGCCTGAGCGACAGCGAGGATGGCGATGAGAACAAGTCCATCATGTAGCGAGTGATCCTGCCCGCTGGCGATTCCGCAGTGACCGGTGCGTCGATCGTCGACGAGGTTCCCGCCGACGAAAACTGGAGCTACGACTGCGACACGCTGGTCGACCACGTCAAGAAGCACACCTTCGTCGTCCTCGATCCGACCACGCCCGAGGGTTAGCGCGTGAGCAAGGACACCTCGAAGGATGCCTTCGCCGCTGGATCCACGGTCGAGTGCACGCCCCAGAATCTGACTGTGACCTTCCCTGAGATCCCCGCGAACCAGTCGGCGATCGTCGAGATTCCGACTCGCGTTGAGGGTGCCAAGCGTGCCGCTGACGTCGTCGGTAAGTTCTCCAACACCGTGAAGTTCAATGTGCCCGGCAAGAAGGTTTCGCCCGTCACGAAGGCGATGCGTTTCGGTGCGTCCGCGGATGCCTTCGCGCACCAGAGCTTCTCTGTGACGAAGAAGGTCGATGGCGAGCTCCCCGACAACGCGAAGGACCTCGAGTACACCCTGACCATCACGCTGAAGAACGATTCCGATCCGTCGGTCAACACGACCTACCAGGAGACTGTCAAGGCGGGCAAGAGCGACAGCTACCCGGGTGCCCTCCCTCTGGGCACCGAGGTCACCGTCTCCGAGGGTGACCTGCCCTCCGCCGACGGTGTCACCTTGAACGAGGTCGAGAGTCGCGTGTTCGATACCGCTCAGGGCGTCACCCTCAAGGCTAACAACCGTGAGGCCACGTTCACGCTCAGGGAGGATTACCTCTTTGCTCTCAACCTGAACAATATGCTGATGCCGGCTCCTAAGCCGGCTCCTAAGCCGACGCCCACGCCGATCCCGACGCCTTCGACGCCTCCGGCTCCGCGCCTGGTGAAGACCGGTGCTGATGCTGCGAACGTCGGTGTCCTAGCCGGAATCGTGGACCTTGCGGGTGGATCTCTCGGTGCAGTCAAGCGTCGTCAGCACTGAACCCGATGAAGGTTGCTCTCGCGGCTCCGAAGTGGTGACGCGCATGCACACATCATGCGGAACACGCGGGTGGGAAGACATGGTCTTCCCACCCGCGTGTTCAACGTGCGTGAAGCATTTGTACTGAGACCGGAAACCTCTAAGCGTGCAAAAAGAACGACGGTCATTCGCCGAAGGTCGGGGTGCTGCTTACAGAGCGCAGCGCCAGCTTGCATTGAGCCCGACGTTGCTTTGGCCAGCTCCTCGATGCTCTAGCCAACGAGGAGATACACACGAGCCTCCCACGGCTTCATCGGTGTGGTAACAGTGGGTTCGCTACCCAGGTGGTTGCCGGCCTCATCGCTCTTCGTCTGTGACGCTTCCGTGTTGCCCAAGTAGAGGCGCCACGGTAACGAAGCCATGGCCTCGTCCTCTGGAGAGAACAGGGGAGCGTGGCGTTGCCCGGACAGATTGACCATCACGAGAACGTCCGAACCTGGCGTGCTGCGGTGATAGACGAAGAGCGCGGGCGCTGAGGCGTCTATCCGTGAGAACGTTCCATCGGTCAGAGCGGGAATGACGTGGCGAGCACTGATGAGCGCGCGGTAGTACGTCAGAATGGATTGGGGATCATGTGCTTGTGCTGCGACGGTGATGTTCTCAGCGGAAGTGGGTACGTCAATCCAGGGGACTGCTTCAGAGAAGCCGGCAGCGGGGGAGGAGTCCCACTGCATCGGGGTCCGGCCGTTGTCTCTCGACATAGCGGCGAGTCCCTCGGGGACCTTATCGATGCCCAGGCGCTCCATGTACGACACGGATTCGACGTCGCGGAAATCGGCTGCCGTCGTGAAGTCTCCGCCGAGCATGCCGATCTCTTGGCCCTGATAGATGAAGGGGGTTCCGCGCTGGAGGAAATAGGCGGTTGCCAGGGCTGTTGCTGATTCGTACCAGTAGCACGAAGAATCCCCGAAACGGGATACCGAGCGTGGCTGGTCGTGGTTCTCCAGGTACAGGGCGTTCCATCCGCTCGTCCCGAGCGTGTCCTGCCAGCGAGTGAGAACATCCGCCAGCTCCCCGGGCGCCAGCTGGCGGGGCGAGAACTTGCCGTTTTCGAGGCCGAGGTTGACGTGCTCGAACTGGATGAGCATGTTGAACTCGCGGCGCTCGGGATCGCAAAACAGCAGTGCTGTCTCGGGCGACGCGTTGGAGGCCTCTCCGACCGTAAATGACCCCGGATGGTGGGCGAACGTCCGTTCGTGCATCTCCTGCAGGAATTCGTGCAGACGAGGCCCGTCCGCGAAGCACTCGTGGCCGACGCCAAACGGCGGGCGGGCTGGGCCGCCATCGGGCAAGCCCGGCAGCTTCGAAATGACGTCAATTGCATCGACCCGGAAGCCATCGACGCCCCGGTCGAGCCACCAGTTCATCATGTCGTAGACGGCGTCACGAACGTGCGGGTTTTCCCAGTTTAAGTCGGGTTGCTCGCGTGCGAAAAGGTGGAGGTAGTACTGGCCCGTGGACGCGTCGTACTCCCACGCCGGCCCCCCGAAAAACGACTCCCAGTTCGTCGGCTCAGCTCCGGGAGTGCCAGGCTCGAAGCCAGGGCGTGGATCCCGCCAGTAGTACCAGTCTCGACGCTCCGAGTTCATGCTCGATGCCGACTCAACGAACCAGGGGTGCTCGATCGACGTGTGGTTGACGACGAGGTCCATAACGATGCGCATACCCAGGGCGTGGGCGCGCGTGACCAGGGCATCAAAAGCGCCGAGATCACCGAATAACGGATCGATATCGCGGTAGTCCGAGATGTCGTAGCCGTTATCCGCCTGAGGGGAGCGATAGATCGGCGATATCCACACGATATCGACCCCGAGATCAGCTAGATAGTCCAGGCGGCGGAAAATCCCCTCAAGGTCACCGAGCCCATCCCCGTTCGTGTCCTGGAACGAACGGGGATAGACCTGGTAGAGCACGGCGTTCTTCCACCAGGGCTGTGCTGCGTAGAGCTTGCCAGGAAGCAACTCGGGGTGGATGATCATCGCGCGTGTCGGTTGTACGGTTTAGTAGCCGTCGAGGGCAGCCCAGGCCTCGTACAGGCCGTTGTCCTTGTGGTAGACGGCAGTGCACGTGAAGTTGAAGGTGCCGCTCTTGCCCGTGAGAAGTGTGCCGTTGAACTGACCCTTCGAAATGTACTGGGGGTTGCCGGAGGCATCCACACCGTCGCGCTCGACGATCCAGTTCTCCATCTTGCCCTGCACGACGGTTGAGGAAATTGCGTTCTTGCACTCCAGCTTCACGCCATATTCCTCGTCGGTGCTGACGTCCCCGGAAGAACCCGTCCCCTGAGTCGGTGCAGGGCTGGGCTTCGTGCCGACGGGAGGCGCGGACTGGGTCGGTGCAGGGGCGGGAGCCACGGGGGCAGACGGGCTTGGGTCTGCGGAAGGAACGGACGTGGGCGCTGCGCTGGTCGGGGCGCTCGGCGAGGCCGATGCCTCGTCGTTGGAGGAATCGTCCTTGGTGAGTGCCCAGATTGCAACGCCAGCGACCAGGATCACGACCACGACGGCCGCGATGATGCCGATGATCAGCCCGGTCTTCGACTTCTGCTCCGGCTGTCCACCGTAGGGGGCGCCCTGGAACTGGCCCTGGGGGTAGTATCCCTGCTGAGGCTGCTGGGCGTAACCCTGCTGCTGATATCCGCCTGCCACGGGCATCTGCTGGGTGTACTGCTGCCCGGCCGGATACTGGCCGTTTCCGCCAGCAGGCTGCTGGTTGGGACTGTAGGGGTTTGACATAGGTGTTCCCGGTATTGAGTGAGTGAGGATCAGCCGGTTTTACACACAACGAGTCGTGAGAGCCAGCTCGTGATCATGACGGTCTAGGCGTTCTTGTATGTGAGAAGAGTATCGAACGAGTCAAGGCTCTTCACGTAGTAGCCCTTGCATTCGAACGACCAGCGCCCGGTCTTGTTGGTCGTCGTATCCGTTCCGGTGACGATGCCGGTGTAGACGTGCTTCTCTCCGTTGGGGAGTACCTCTGGCTGTGCGTAGTTCTCGTTCGACACATTGGCGTTCGACCACTTGCGATTGATTTGTTCTTTGCACGAGGCGAGAACTCGTTCCTTCATGTCGCCCTGCCCGCCGTTCCCATTCCCGGGCGCTGCCCCCTGCGTGGGGTTGGTGCCCACTGGCGGCTGTGTGGGGTTGGTGCCCACGGGTGGCTGCATCGGGTTGGTACCCGCCGCAGGGTCAGAGGCCTGAGAGGGAACTCCCGGCATAGTGGGTGAATCAGCGTCGGAGTCCGAGTCGTCCTTGTTCAGTGCCCAGATCGCGATGCCGGCGATGATGGCAACGACCAGGACGGCGGCGATGATGCCGATGATGAGGCCCGTCTTTTTCTTCTCCGGTGCTCCGCCGTAGGGAGTGCCCGGAAACTGCCCCTGTTGGTAGTAGCCCTGCTGAGGCTGCTGTCCAAATCCGTGATATTGGCCGTAGCCGCCCGCGCCAGGCATCTGCTGGCCGGGCTGCTGGCCGTAGGCCCCGCCAAGCTGCTGCCCGGCCGGGTACTGGCCGCTGCCGGGCATCGGCTGCTGGTTGGGGTTGAAAGGGTTCGACATGGGGACTCCTCCGTCTATCGGAAGCTGTCAGCGTGTGTCAGCGCTGTGTTTCAGTAATCTTCGGCGATAACGAATGCGGTGAAACTCTTCGTGCTGCCAAGGTAGAAGACAGAGCAGGTGAAGCTAGTGTTGACGTTCTTCTTCGTAATCTTGTCCGTACCGGTGAGCGTGCCGGTGTAATCCCACCACTGGGTGTCGCCGTAGCTATCCTTCAGCTCAAGCTTTGCACCTGAGACACTCGCGTTCGTGTACTCGTCGTTGATTTCCTTGGTGCACTCGGCGATGGCCTGCTGTTCCAGATCGGAGTTAGAGCCGCCACCGGGGGCTGCGCCCTGCGAGGGGTTGGTGCCCACGGGCGGCTGCGAGGGGTTGGTGCCCACGGGCGGCTGCGAGGGGTTGGTGCCCACCGGGGGCTGCGAGGGGTTTACGCCAGCGGAAGGGGCTGCGGTGCTCGGGGCGCTCTGGGCAGCATCAGCGTCGGAAGAGTCGTCGCCGGACACGAACCACCAGATGGCGACACCGGCGGCAATAAGCACGACGACGACGGCTGCGACGATCCCGATGATGAGGCCCGTCTTCTTCTTTGCCGGCTGCCCGCCGCCCGGGGCGCCCTGGAACTGGCCCTGCTGGTAGTAGCCCTGCTGGGCCTGCTGACCGTATCCCTGAGACTGGCCGTAGCCGCCCGCTACGGGCATCTGCTGGGTGGGCTGTTGCCCATAGCCTCCCATGGCGGGCATCTGCTGGGTGGGCTGCTGCCCATAGCCGCCGGCTACGGGCATCTGCTGGGTGGGCTGCTGCCCAAAGTCACCTTGTGGGTATGCGCCCTGCTGGGGGTACCCACCCTGCTGGGGCTGGAAGGGCTGCTGATTCTCGGGAGAATAGGGCGTGCTCATAGTGTACTTCCGTGTTGGTGAGAGAGGTCTCAGGGAACGTTCTGTATCCTACCAGGCGCTAGGATTGTGGCATGACGATCGACTATCTGACTGAGACGCGACCGCTGATGCCCCGCGAAGACATCCTGCCCGTCATTATCGGAGGAGACTTCGGCGTATACGGAATTGGGCGTTGTTTCAACGAAGCATTCGGTTGTCGGTGCATCTGCGTAGGATCGCAGCCGACCGAGTCGATCACCCGTTCGCACTTTTTTGATGTCCGCCACGTGAGTGCTCATGCGAGTGACGCACAGCTCCTGGACATCCTCATGACCATTGCGCGCGAGCATCCGGATAAGAAGCTGATCCTGATGGCCAACCACGACATCTTCTCGGCGTTCGTTGCTCGGAACATGGAGACGCTCTCGCGCCACTACGCGCTGCCGTTCCCCACCGAGGAAGTCATGGAACGACTCACCGACAAGGCGGAGTTTGCTCGTGAGTGCGAGCGGGCAGGCATTGCCACGCCGGGTACTGTCGAGGTCGATTTCTCTGGCATGGAGGACGAGGCCTGGGCTGCTCCTGAGATTCCCTTCAGTTTCCCGGTTGTTGCTAAGTCTGCGAAGGGCGAGCCCTACGACGTGCTCGAGTTCGAGGGCAAGCGCAAGATCTGGTTCATCGACACGGCCGAGGAGCTCACTCAGCTGTGGGAGACCCTGAAGGCGGCGGGCTTCCGCGATACCTTCCTGGTGCAGGAGTTGATTCCCGGCGATAACACCGCGATGCGCTCGATCACGGCGTACGTGGACTCGCGCGGAGAGGTGACCCTGATCGGGTCGGCGCGCGTCCTCCTCGAAGACCACGCGCCCACGATGATCGGCAACCCCGTCGCCATGATCACTGAGGACTTTCCGGCGTTGTGGCGCGACGCCTGTGCCCTGCTGACCGAGAACGGCTACCGCGGTTTCGCAAACTTCGACGTGAAGATCGACCCCCGGGACGGGCGAGCGCTCTTCTTTGAGGTGAACCCGCGCATCGGCCGCAACAACTGGTACATGGCCGCCGCCGGCGCGAACCCGATGATCCCGATGGTCGAGGACCTTATCGACGGCAAGGCCTGCGAGCAGACCCGGGCAACTGACGAGATTCTCTACACCCTCGTCCCGGACTCCCTTCTGTTGCACTACATCACCGATGAGGATCTGCGCGCGCGCGTCAAGCGCATCATCCGTGAGGGCCGGCGATTCGATCTGCTCCTCAATCCGACGGAGAAGGATCTGCGGCGTAACCTCATCGTCTGGCTCCAAAAGCAAAACCACCGACGTAAGTTCGCCCGATACTACCCGGAGCCGACGGAGACGTCGTATTGACTCCCACTGCCCCAGCCCGCCCCGGCCTCGTCGGTGGGGGAGGAGGCCCTGATAGACTGACCCCCTACGCGACCGATAATTCCGACTAACGAGGACACCATGACGACAACCGCACTCGTGCCCATTTCTCAGGAAGACAAGATCGCCGCGGTCTCTGGCTTCCAGGACCGCTCCCTGCCTATCGAACAGACGTGCGTGTGGGAGGCTTTTGAGGAATCCCAAGGCCACGGAGTGTGGGGACGCTACGCCTGGTGCGAGGATGATTCCAAGGTTGCGTTCATCACCCTCTACAAGTATTCGGTGCGCGGCGTGCACTACCTGTGGGCGAAGTGGGGACCCGCGTGGGTCAAGGAAGCGACGCCCGAACGCGAAGCTGCCCTGCGCGCCGACCTCCTGCGCGAGATTAAGGCAAAGGATAAGACCGTCGCCTTCGTGCGCCTGCACGCCATCTACCAGCACCCCGACCTGTGCATGCCACTGCAGACGATCTCCTACGACCGCACCGTCGTCATCGACACCTCTGGCAAGACCGAAGAAGCGATCCTCGCCGCCATGCCCAAGGCGGGTAAGCGTTCGATTCGCTCTGGCCTGAAGAAGGGCAAGGCCGAGGGCGTGACCTTCCACGAGGACACTGCCAATGCCGAGGCCGTCATCGACGAGTACTACGCCGTCATGGAGGAGACCGCCAAGCGCGACGGCTTCCGTCCCCACCCCAAGGAGTACTACCTCAGCCTGCTTCAGACGCTGGGCCCGAAGCACGCGCGCATCTTCTCGATGCGCGATGCCGACGGAAATATCCTGTGCTGGGACTTCTGCCTTGTTGAGGGAATCCGCGCGCAGGCCGAGTACGGCGCCTCCACCGAGGCCGGTCGTCGTCTGCGTCAGCCTCCGGTCCTGGACTTCCTGGCGGCCGAATTCCTCGCCCGCGACGGCGTGCGTGAGTTCGACCTGATGGGCGCGCATTCGCCGCGCTGCCCCGATCTCTATAGCGTCGGAAAGTACAAGAGCGCCTTCGCCACGCACTTCACAGACGTGCCCGGTGGCTGGGACATGCCCATCAAGAAGCCCACCTACCGTGCCCTGATCGCCGCGAAGGCCGTGAAGGACTGGCGCGCCCGCTCCTGAAGCGTTCGCGCCACGGGGCTAGAATTCAATTCGCAACACAATCTCGCGTATCTAACGAAACTAGGAGACACAGTGCCCGATATCTCGCTCGTCATTGACGGATACGAACAGACCGTACCGGCGGGGACCACGGGCACAACGTGGTTCGAGAAGTCGCGCGACGTCGTCGCCATCAAGGTTGACGGTACGCCTCGTGACCTCGAGACGCCTTTTGAAGCAGGAACGACCGTCGAGGCCATCACCTTGGCCAGCGAGGACGGCCTGAACATCCTGCGCCACAGCGCCACGCACGTGCTCGCGCAGGCCGTCCAGGATGTGTTCCCCGACGTGAACCTGGGCATCGGGCCCTTCATCACCGACGGCTTCTACTACGACTTCGGCAATATCGATGCGGTGACCCCCGAGCTGCTGCGCGACCTCGAGAAGCGCATGAAGCGCATCGTCAAGGAAGGTCAGCGCTTTGTGCGTCGCGAGATCTCCGAGGAGGAGGCTGTCGTCGAGCTGGCCGAGCAACCCTACAAGCTCGAGCTCGTCACCACGAAGGGTAAGGGCGCCGAGGGCGCTTCCGTCGAGGTCGGCGGTGGCACGCTCACCATGTACGACAACGTCCGCCGCGACGGCTCGGTCGCGTGGAAGGACCTGTGCCGCGGTCCGCACCTGCCCTCCACCAAGCTCATCGGTAACGGCTTCGCGCTAACCAAGGCCTCGGCCGCCTACTGGAAGGGCGACCAGTCGGGCGATCAGCTTCAGCGCATCTACGGAACCGCCTGGGCCTCCAAGGAAGACCTCGTCGCCTACCAGGAGCGCATCAAGGAAGCCGAGCGCCGCGACCACCGTCGCCTCGGCGCCGAGCTGGACCTGTACTCCTTCCCCGAGGAGATCGGCCCCGGCCTCGTCGTATTCCATCCCAAGGGCGGAATCCTGCGCCACGAGATCGAGTCCTACGTGACCGACCGTCACAAGGCGGCCGGCTTCGACTTCGTGCACACGCCCGAGATCTCCAAGGGCGGTCTCTTCCACACGTCGGGTCACCTGCCCTACTACGCGGACACGATGTTCCCGCCCATGCTCGTCGACGAAGAGCGCGACGAGGATGGCAACGTCACCAAGGCAGGCCAGGAGTACTACCTCAAGGCCATGAACTGCCCGATGCACAACCTGATCTTCCGTTCGCGTGGCCGCTCCTACCGCGAGCTGCCCCTGCGCTTCTACGAGCTGGGCCACGACTACCGCTACGAGAAGAGCGGTGTCGTCCACGGCCTGACCCGCATGCGTGGCTTCACACAGGACGACTCGCACACCTACTGCACGCCTGAGCAGGCCTCGGAAGAGATCCGCACGCAGATCGAGTTCTTCCTGTCGATTCTCTCGGCTTTCGGCCTCAAGGACTTCTACCTGGAGCTGTCCACGCGCGACGAGGACGGCAAGAAGAAGGACAAGTTCATCGGCTCGGATGAGGATTGGGCGGCTGCCACGAAGGCCCTCGAGGACGCCTGCGCGGCGACCGGCCTCGACCTGGTTCCGGATCCGGGCGGCGCCGCCTTCTACGGCCCCAAGGTCTCCGTGCAGGTTAAGGACGCGATCGGTCGCACCTGGCAGATGTCGACGATCCAGTACGACTTCAACCAGCCCGACCGCTTCGACCTGGAGTACACGGCAGCCGACGGCTCCCGTCAGCGCCCCGTCATGATCCACTCCGCCAAGCTGGGTTCGGTCGAGCGCTTCATTGGCGTTCTCACCGAGCACTACGCGGGTGCATTCCCGGCGTGGCTCTCGCCCGTCCAGGTTCGCCTCATCCCCGTCGCCGAGGCCTTCGACGGCTACGTCAAGGACGTTGCCGCGAAGCTGCGCGAGCGCGGCGTGCGCGTCGAGACGGACCTGTCGGACGACCGCTTCGGCAAGAAGATTCGCAACGCCTCCAAGGACAAGATCCCGTTCACGCTCATCGCCGGCGGCGAGGACGTCGAGGCCGGGGCCGTGTCCTTCCGTCTGCGTGACGGCTCGCAGCACAACGGCGTCGCCGTCGATCGCGCGGTCGAGCTGATCGTCTCGCACATCGAGCAGCGCAACAACGCCGATCAGATCGACGGCCTCGACGAGGCGTGAGAGTCATGAGCCGCGACGCCGGTTCGGACTCGATCGGTACCCCGAACGGCCCGTTGCCGACCGAGGACGCCCGCTCGTTGGCGGGCGTCCCGGACGGCTTCGGTCGTTTCTGGACCCCCTACCGGATGGCCTATATACGCGGCGAAGGCAAGCCCGCCGACGCCTCGGACGTCGGGTGCCCGTTCTGCACGGCGCCCGGTAAGGACGACCAGGCTGGACTGATCGTCTACCGCGGCGACAGTTGCTTCGTGCTCATGAACCTGTTCCCCTACAATTCCGGGCACCTGCTCGTGTGCCCGTATCGTCACGTCTCTGACTACACGGAGCTCACGGACGAGGAACGCGTAGAGCTGGGCAACCTGACGGCGACCGCCATGCGCGTCACCCGTGAGGTCGCGTCTCCGGCGGGTTTCAACCTGGGTATGAACCAGGGTGAGGTGGCCGGTGCCGGTATCGCCGCTCACCTGCACCAGCACGTCGTTCCGCGCTGGTTGGGGGACGCGAACTTCCTGCCGATTATTGCGCAGACGAAGGCCGTGCCTGAGCTCCTGGAGGACGCTCGCGCGCGGCTGGCCGCCGCCTGGCCGAAGGAGGACTAATGCTCGGAAACCATGGACGTTCCATCACGAAGGCGATCTTTACGCCTCTCGCTCGGGTTCTCGCACGCGTGGGCGTCACCCCGAATATGGTGACGGTCGCGGGCACTGTTGCGACGGTCGCGATCGCGGTTATTTGCATTCCTCAGGGGTGGATTTGGCAGGGCGGCATCGTCCTGGCCGTCGTGATGTTCGGCGACTCCGTGGATGGCATGCTCGCGCGCATGACGACGGGCGGCACGCGTTTTGGTGCTTTCCTCGATTCGACGCTCGACCGTCTGGGCGATGGAGCCGTCTTTGGCTCCCTCACCGCCTACGCAGTCTTCCGGATGGACGACTCGTTCGTGCGCACATGGGCAATCATCACCGGCATCTGCTCGATCGTTGGTGCGGCCGCCGTTCCCTACGCGCGCGCCCGCGCGGAATCTGTCGGCGTCGTCGCCAAGCTGGGCATCGCTGAGCGCACCGACCGGCTCATCATTGGCATGGGTACGGCGATCCTCATGAGTCTCGGTCTGCCCGAGTGGGTATTTGCGGCTGGCCTAACCTGGGTGGCGTTTGCATCCTTCGTCACCGTCTGCCAGCGCATTTGGTTCACTGCCCACAACATCGACGAGGGAACGCCGTGAGTTTTTCGCCCCTGTCGCTCGCCTTTTCGATCGCCCCCCGCTTGCCGCTGCGCCTCGTCATGCGCATGGCGGACACTGGTGCATCGATTGCGGCTAGGCGCGGGGGAGCCATGATCGACCGGCTGCGCGCCAACATGGCACGTTTGACTGGAAACGAGCCATCCGCCCACGAGGTGCGTGACGCGGTCCGGTCGCACATCCGCAACTATGCTGAGCAGTTGATGCTCGGATCGTGTCGCGGCGAACCGTTGCTCAAGGGAGTCTCCTTCGAGGGCTTCGAGGCCCTGGCCACGGCCAGCGAAGATGGACCGGTCGTCCTCGCTCTCGGACACTCCGGCAGCTGGGATCGTGCCGGCGCCTGGATGTGTGCACACGGCCGGGGCATCGTGACTGTCGCGGAGAAGGTGGAGCCTCCCGCGCTGTTTGAACGTTTCGTGTCGCTGCGCGAAGGCCTCGGCATGGAGATCATTGGCGTCGTGAAGGGTGAGTCTGTGTTTTCCACCCTCATCGAGCGCGTGCGCGGCCGTAGCGTCATCGTCCCGCTTCTTGCAGACAGGGATATTTCGGGTTCGGGCATTGAGGTCGACCTGGGGACGCGGCGCGCACTCGTCGCCGCGGGTCCCGCTGCGCTCGCGACGAAGCTGGAGCGTCCGCTTTTCGCCGCCTGCATCACCTACGAGAACGAGACTCCGACCGGGGCCGATGTACGCGTGCGTTGCGTCGGACCGATCAATGCAGATGGCCAGGAGCACCCCGACCTCAACCGCGTCGAAGCTCTCACACAGGCGTGGGTGGACGAGTTTGCCGCCATGATGGCGACCAAGGCGCAGGACTGGCACATGATGCAGCGCGTGTATGTGGAGGATCTTGACCCCGAGCGCCTGGCGCGCGCGAGGGCCGAGCACGAGAGGAAGAATCGATGAAGATCGGAATCGTGAATCCCTACTCCTGGGACGTGCCCGGGGGAGTGGGCTTCCATATCCGCGACCTCGCGTTGAAGCTGCGGTCCCGCGGACACGACGTTCAGGTGCTGACGCCGTCGACCTCGGAGGACCTGCCCGAGTGGATCACGTCCGCCGGTTCGTCCGTGTCGATCCCCTTCAACGGATCGGTGGCCAATATTTCCGTGAAGCCGAAGGCGCTCGCGCGTACTCGCCGTTGGCTGGCAGAGAACGATTTTGACGTCGTGCACGTCCACGAGCCTGTCGTTCCCTCGGTGTCGATGGCAGCTGCGATGCTGTCGACTGCCCCCCTCGTGGGGACATTCCACGCGGCCCTCGGTCGGTCGGTCTCGCGCGCGATTGCCTCGGCGCCCATGCGCCTGTACATGGAACGCATCGGAGTGCGCATCGCGGTGTCCGAGGAGGCGCGCCGAACGCTGATCGAGCACCACGGCGGCGATGCCGTCATCATTCCGAACGGGGTCGAAACGGCCTCGTTCCGCACCGCGCAGCCCCTTGAACAGTGGGTGGCGACGGACGAACGTCCGGTCATCGTGTTCCTCGGCCGCCTCGATGAGCCCCGTAAGGGCCTGAGCATTTTCGCCGGTGCCATTGCTGGTGTCCTTGAGCGTTTCCCGGGTGCGCGTTTCCTGATTGCCGGCCGAGGAGATGCCCCGGAGATTCACCAGGCCGTTGAGCGTTTTGGTGATTCCGTGTCCTTCCTCGGCGGAATCAGTGATGAGGAGAAGGAATCCTTGCTCGCCGGCGCCACCATCTACGTCGCTCCGCAGACGGGCGGAGAGTCATTCGGCATCGTCCTCGTCGAGGCGATGGCGGCCCATACGGCTGTCGTTGCCTCGGATATCCCGGCCTTCCGTGCGGTGCTTGAGGACGGGCGAGCTGGTGCGCTCTTCGAGAGGGGCAACAGCGACTCGCTCGCACGTACACTCATCGACCTGCTGACCGACCGCGACCGCCTCGAGGAGCTGTCCGCTGCCGGAGCGCGCTCATCGGCGCAGTACGACTGGGAGGTTGTTGCCGATAAGGTCTTCGAGGTCTACAAGCTGGCGATTGCCATGGGCAGTCCCGCCGAATCGGGAACGCGCCGGGCACGTGACCTGATCCGAGGTCGTGGAGAAGAAGGGGAGGAGCTCGTATGATCTCGCTGTCCCCGTGGCTGCTTGTCGCTATCGTATTCGCCGTTATCGCGCTCGGCGTCGTCGCAGGATTTGTGATCACGCGTGCGCGCCGTCTGGATCGGCTCCATCAGCGCATCCTTGCTTCGCGAGACTCTCTCTCGCGCCTCCTGCTGCGCCGGGCCTCCGAGGCAGACCTGCTGACCCGCAGCGTTGGGCTGGAAAACTCTGGCCTCGCCGACGCTGCGCGCGCCTATATTCAGCATGGGGGAGACCAGCTCACCACCGATGGCCTCGACCGCCGAACTGCGGCGCAACGCCAGGGCGATCGTGTCGAGGTAGCGACGCGTTTGGAGCGTGCGTCCGCCTTGTCTCGCGCAATCCGTGAGACTCTCATCCCCGACGAACGGGCGCGCATTGCATCGGATCCTCAGGCCAGCGCACGCCTGGAAGCGTTGGATGCGACGTGCTATCGCATCGAGCTCACGCGCAACGTGCATAACGTGGATGTCGCGGGAGTTCGCGCCCTGCGTTCCGCACGAATGGTAAAATTGTTGCGACTGGCCGGGCATGCTCCGATTCCCGAGCCCATTGACTTTGACGATGACACGCGAACGGGTGGACGAGGTTACTGACATGCACGCGACCCACTGGGGAGGGCCCGGCGAGGACTATCGCCTCAGCAAGATCAGCAGTGCCACCATCGATTCCACTGATGGCGTCTCGGCACCGGCCCCCGACGATGCCGCTCCCGTCTGGCAGCCTCCCAAGGCCGCGCACTCCTTCCCCTGGTTCGAGGTCGTCATGACGACGATCGGCGTGCTGGGGACCATCGGCATCATCATCTACGGTTTGGCACCCGAGTCTTCAAGCGTGACCGCCTTCGTGAAGACGACGCTGCTGTCCCTGGTTGCCCTCGTGATTGTCGTCGGCTTCCTCCAGCGGATCGATCGCTGGGAGCCAGAACCGTGGACGACGAAGCTCGCGATGTTTCTGTGGGGCGGGGGTGTGGCGACCCTGACGTCGATGATTACGAACACGGCGCTCCACACAGACATTGCCTTCACGATCGGAGACCTGCGGCGCGCCGAGGCGCTTGCCATGTCATTCATTGCGCCACTCGTGGAGGAGACATTCAAGGGGATCGGTGTCCTCATCATCGTCGTTGTACGGCGCAACAGCATCAACTCGGTACTCGATGGTGTCGTGTACGCGGGATTCTCGGCGGCGGGGTTCCTTTTCTTCGAAGACATTTTGTACTTCCTGCGCACCGAGGGCCAAGGAACAAAGACTCTCGTGTTGGTGTTCGTTCTTCGTGCCCTGGCAGGGCCCTTTCTGCACGTGATGGCCACGTCGATGACGGGCATCGGATTGGCGCTCGCCCTGATCAAGTTCCGACGCGGATGGTCGAAGACCGCCATCGTTGTCGTGTTCTGGTTTGCTGCCATGCTCATTCACTTCGCATGGAACGGGAGCATCGCGTTGCCCGCATCCGGAATAGGGTTCATCGTGATGTACCTCGTGGTGGGTATTCCCGGGTTTGTCCTCTGGTCGATTCTCCTGCTTCGAGCTGCCCGACGGGAGGCTCTCCACATTCGCGACGGCCTCGTCCCGTACGTACGCACCGGATGGATCCTTCCCGGCGAAGTGTCGATGGCGACCGATCGTCGTGCGCGTCAAGCCGCCTTCAAGTGGGCTGCCCAGGGCGGACGGGATGCGAAGCGTGCCATGCGAGCCTTCTTGTCCGACCTGGCCTCCCTCGGCCTCGACCAGCGCCTCATGGCTCGCCACGGTGCCGATCGCTCGCGCATTGAGAACGATCGTCGGATGCTAGCCGATGCCGTTGAAAAGCGTCGTGAATTCCTGCGACTGACCTCTATCGCGGAGCAGCAAAAGGACGTCACAAACGCCGTTGCGGGTCGTGCGCAGGTCGCATGACGCGTCGCATTGAACAGGGAAACAGGTCGTAGTCGAGGCAGTGAGGCGAGATCAGGTTGCTCAGCGGCTCCCGCTACGGGGTCTGTTGCATGAGCGCATTCTCACGGCTGTTCCATCGCCCCCTCATAGGCGACGCATAGGAACAGCGGGCATGATGGGGACGACAGAAAGGAAATAACGTGACTCATGCTGTGTCTATTCGCCCACGTTCTTGGGCGCTCGTCGCGTGCTCGCTCATCCTCATTGCATTGAGCGTTCGGGCGGCTATCTATGAATTGACGGAAGCTCTTGAGGGGATCTCGTCGTCTGATGCCTGGCTTGCTGTTGGTGCCTCGATGCTGAGCGCAGTTGTTGGTCTGGTGTTCCTCGCATGGGCCGCTCGCCTCAAGCCCACAATGCTGTCCTGGTTGGCTGCGTTCGGCTGGGGAACCGGTGGCGCGCTGATCTTTGCGGGATACGGCAACACAGTCATTGACTCGGCCGTAGCCGCGAGCAACCTGAGCGACGATGCGGTCGATGTCGTGACGTCCGTCGTCACGGGTCCCCTCGTCGAAGAAACAGGCAAGGGAATTGGTGTTCTGGCACTGGTCCTCGCTGCGCGTAAGGTGCTCGATCGTCCCGCGCAGGGTGGCGTGCTCGGCGCGCTCGTTGGCCTCGGTTTTGCCTGGGGTGAGGACGTGGGCTACTACGTGAGTGCCCTCGAAGACGGGATGAGCGGACTGTGGCAATCCTTCCTGGCACGTGCGCTGCTCGGCGCCTACGGTCACGCGATTTTCACGGGTGTGTTCGGTTACGCCCTGGCGTGGGCGGTGCTGCGCGCACAGAATGTGCTTGTGGGCCTCCTCGCCGCGGCCGGCGGATTCGTCGCAGCTCTCGCTCTGCACGCCCAGGCTAACGGCATTGGATTCCTGGCTCCCGAAGACTCGTGGAACCTGACCTACGGCGCGATCGAGATCCCCGTTCTCGTCGTGAGTGTCGCTCTCCTCGTGTGGGGCCTGCGCCGCCACCGGTCTACCCTGGAGGCATGAGCGCACTCGACTGGCCATTGGACGCGGACGGCTATCCCCACCGGGAGGCCGCCCGCGTCCTTCTCTTTGACGACAGTGGACGGGTCCTGTTGGCCAAGGGCCACGACGAAGACCAACCGGAGCGGTTCTGGTGGTTCACGATCGGTGGCGGCATCGAAGAAGGGGAAGACCCGCGCGGCGCAGCCGTGCGTGAGGTCTTCGAAGAAACCGGCATCAAGCTGAGCCCTGACGACCTGGTCGGTCCCGTCCTCTACCGGACCGCCGAGTTCGACTTCCTGGCGGTCACCGCCCGCCAGGACGAGTGGTTTTTTATCGCGCAGGCCCCCTCGACCGCCCTGAGCCGGGATGGATGGACCGAGCTGGAACGCTCCGTCATCGACACGCAGGCCTGGTGGGATATTGACGAGGCCGCCGCCCAGATCGATGGAGAAATCTACCCCGCGCAGATCCTCGAGTACGCGCGCGCCTGGCGCGACGGGTGGGATGGGCACATGATCCGCCTGACAGACACGCGCGAACCCTAGCGTTTCGTACTAGGCGAGGCCGAGGGGAGCGATCGCCAGAGACAGGTCCGGCGTGTTCAGTTGGACCGACACCTGCTCGCGCACGGCGGGCTTCGCGCAGAACGCGATACCGACCCCGGCCTCGTGCATCATGGGGATATCGTTCGCCCCGTCGCCGATCGCAACCGTGCGCTCGAGGGGGACACCGAGGGACGAGGCCCACGAACGCAAGCACTCAACCTTCACCCGGGAGGTCACGATGCGCCCCAGTACGCGGCCCGTCAGCACGCCGTCGGCAACCTCGAGGCGGTTCGCCGCGTAGAAATCGATGCCGAGGGAGAGCGCCAGGGGAGCGACCACTTCCTCGAAGCCGCCAGAGACGATACCGAACTTCCCACCGGCCCGGTGGACCGCGTCGATCAGCTCTCGAGCGCCCTTCGTGGGGGTGATGGCGGACAGAACACCGCCGAAGACGGATTCGGGGACCCCCGCGAGGGTTGCAACGCGCTCGCGCAAAGACTCCGCGAAATCAAGCTCTCCATTCATCGCACGAGACGTAATCTCGGCGACGCGCGCCCGCGTGCCCGCAGCTTCGGCGAGCTCCTCGATGACTTCCTGGCTGATCAGCGTCGAATCGACGTCGGTGACGACGAGGCCGGGTGCCCCGCTGGCACACAGCAGCGGAGCACCCGGCTCGTCGAGACGGTGAGTCATGCTCACTTGGACGACCGCGCCCTTGGGAACGACCGTAATGCCGGACTCCGTGACGGTGAAGCCGCGCTCGCGATCGTGGTCAAGATCGACACCGACGACGGCGCCTTCCTCAACGACGACATTCTTATCCAGAATCGTCTTCACGACACGGGACGAGCGACCGATGCGACAGCCGTGCATAACAACGGAATCCTCGATCTTCGCCCACGAATGGACGTAGGTGTTCGGGGAAATGACCGAGCGCACGATCTCGCCGCCGGAGACGATGACACCGGGGGAGACGAACGAGTCGATCGCGTGACCCAGACGATCTGCATCGCCGTACACGAATTTGGCCGGCGGCAGCGAGCCGTCGATCATCGTCATGGTCGGCCAGTCGCGGTTGTACAGGTTGAACACCGGGTGCACCGAAATCAGGTCCATGTTCGCCTCGTAGTAGGCGTCCAGCGTACCGACGTCACGCCAGTAGTCGCGGTCGCGGTCGGTCGACCCCGGCACGTCGTTATCCTGGAAGTCGTACACACCGCACTCGCCGCGCTCGACGAACCACGGAATGATGTTGCCACCCATGTCGTGCTTCGAATCGGGGTCGGCCGCATCCTCCCGCAGAGCGTTGACCAGATCCTTCGTGGTGAACACGTAGTTGCCCATGGAGGCGAGGACCTTGGTCGGATCGTCGGGCAGGCCCACGGCGTTCTTCGGCTTCTCGAGGAAGTTCTTGACGACCCCGTTCTCGCCGTCGATGACGCCGAGCGCCGACGCCAGCTCGATCGGCTGACGGATGCCGGCGACCGTGGCGGGCAGGCCCGAATCGATGTGGTGCTGGACCATCTGCGAGAAGTCCATGCGGTAGATGTTGTCCGCACCGATGATGACGATGTACTCCGGCTGCTCGTCGTCGACGATGTTCAGCGACTGGTAGATCGCGTCCGCGCTACCCAGGTACCAGTGCGGGCCGCGACGCTGCTGAGCCGGCACGGGAGCAATGAAGTTGCCGAGTAGGGGAGACGTGTACCAGGTCTTTGTGACGTGGCGGTCGAGCGAATGGGACTTGTACTGCGTCAAGACAACAATCTTGAGGTATCCGGAATTCACGATGTTCGACAGTGCGAAATCGATGAGACGGAAGTGACCACCGAACGGAACTGCCGGCTTTGCACGGTCATCCGTCAGGGGCATCAGTCGCTTACCCTCACCGCCCGCGAGAACGATTGCCAGAACGTGGTTCTTTGCCATGTGGCACCTCTTCGTTGGTCGAGTGGACCCGCATCGGCGCGGATCCGTGGGAGTGGTCACACTGTATTACAAATGTCTATCGATTGCTACACTGTCTCGTTTTCGACCAGCGGTGACGTGAGATCGGATACGATGTGTCTCACACGTCGCTCCCGTCGGAAGGACCCCACCATGCGCGTTGATCTCCTTACCCGTGAATACCCGCCTCACGTCTACGGAGGAGCCGGTGTCCATGTGCTCGAACTGGCCAAGGTCCTGCGCGGCCTCGTCGATGACCTGCGTGTCCAGGCGTTTGACGGTCCGCGCGAACCGGGTACCGATGGAGCCGACCCGGGCGTGACCGGACATGCCGATTTGCCTCAGCTGGCCGGAGCGAACGCCGCGCTGCGCACGCTTGGTGTCGACCTCGAGATCGCCGCCGCGTGCGAGGGTTCTGACCTGGTCCACTCCCACACCTGGTACGCGAATTTTGCCGGACACGTTGCGTCGCTTCTCGGCGATATCCCGCACGTGATCTCAGCGCACTCGCTTGAGCCGCTGCGTCCGTGGAAGGCTGAGCAGCTCGGCGGCGGCTACCGCCTGTCCTCCTACGTGGAGAAGACCGCCTACGAGGCTGCGAGCGCGATCGTCGCCGTCTCTAACGGCATGCGTGACGACATTCTGCGCTGCTACCCCGGCGTTGATCCTGAGCGCGTGCACGTCATCCACAACGGCATCGACCTGAACAAGTGGCACGCCCCCGAGGGTGAGGCGGGCGAGGAACTGCGCGCCCGCGTTCTCGCCGAGCACGGTATTGACCCGTCTCGTCGCACGGTCGTGTTCGTCGGCCGCATCACCCGCCAGAAGGGCCTCCCGTACTTCCTGCGCGCCGCCCAGCTCCTGCCCGATGACGTTCAGCTTGTGCTGTGCGCCGGCGCTCCCGACACCCCCGAGATCGCCGCAGAAGTCGAGGGCCTCGTCGCCGAGTTGCGCGCTCGCCGCTCCGGCGTCGTTCTTATCTCCGAGATGCTCCCTCAACCCGAGGTGGCGGCGATCCTGTCCTCGGCGCAGGTCTTCATCACGCCGTCGGTGTACGAGCCCCTCGGCATCGTCAACCTCGAGGCGATGGCCCTCGGCCTGCCCGTCGTCGGCACCGCGACCGGCGGCATCCCCGACGTCATTGTCGATGGAGAGACCGGCTACCTCGTGCCGATCGAACAGAAGCAGGATGGCACGGGAACCCCGCTCGATCCTCGCGCCTTTGAGGAAGCGATGGCTGATCGCCTGGTGCGTGTCCTCGACGATCCTGAGCTGGGCCGTCGTATGGGCGAGGCCGGCCTCGTACGCGCCCGCGATCACTTCTCTTGGGAAGCGATCGGCGTGAAGACCGCCGAGCTGTACCGTTCGCTCGTTTAGGGCGCACGTCACCCGACAGACGACTAGGCTGGATACATGACTTACGTCCTGAATCTTTCTCACGTGTCCCTCCAACGCGGGGACACGCAGGTCCTGTCCGACGTCTCGTGGTCGACGCGCCCGCGTCAGCACTGGGTCATCGTCGGCCCGAATGGCGCTGGCAAGACCACGCTGGCGCGCGTGGCCTCGGGCCGTATCGCTCCCGATAGCGGAGAGGTGACGGTGTCGGAGACCGATTTGTCGCACGCAGACCCCTCAGAGATCGCCACGCGCGTGGGGCTCTCCTCAGCCGCGGTGGGGGCCAAGATCGTGCCGACTCAGTCGGTCCTCGACACGGTGCGCAGCGCCGCCTGGGGCCTTGCCGTCGCCCACGACGAGGAATATGAGGCGCTCGACGACGAGCGTGCCCACGCGCTCATGGATATCTTCGGTGTCTCGCACCTGGCCCAGCGCGAGTTTTCGACGCTGTCCGAGGGCGAGGCCCAGCGCGTGCTGCTGGCGCGCGCCCTCATGACCGACCCTGAGGTGCTCATCCTCGACGAGCCGACCTCGGGCCTCGACCTGGGTGCTCGTGAGTTGCTGATCGCCGCTCTGTCGGAGATCATGCAGGGTTCGAAGTCCCCGCAGGTCATCCTGGTGACGCATCAGATCGAAGAGATCCCCGCGGGAGTCACCCACTGCGCGATCATGTCCAACGGCGTGATCACGCACCAGGGGCCGATTGAAGACGTCCTGACGGGTGTCAACCTGTCCGAGGTGTACGGCATGCCTCTGCTCGCCGGCTACACTGACGGGCGCTGGTGGGCGCGCGGTGTGAGCGCGTGAGAATAGGAGTGTGAGCGGTATGTGGTGGCTGTGGATTCTCGGCGCCCTCCTCTGCGGGATCATTGAGGTCATGAGCGTGAGCTTCGTGTTCCTCATGTTTGCGATCGGTGCGCTGGCCGCCGGTGTCGCGGGCGCTTTCGGCGCGAATCTGACGATTCAGGTCATCGTTTTCATTGTCGTGTCGATTGCCCTCCTGGTCATCCTGCGTCCCTTCCTCAAGGGGCGTATTGATCGATCCAGCGGTTACGTTCCGAGCAACACTGATGGTCTGATTGGCAAGACCGGTTACGTGACCGAGGCCGTGGGAGAGCGCCACGGGCGTATCCAGTTTTCCGGTGGAGAGTGGAGCGCGCGCACTGAGGGGCCCACGCTGCCCGTTGGCACCGAGGTTCGTGTTGACCGCATCGACGGCGCAACCGCTGTCGTGAGCGCCCTCGACCCGGCCTCTGCGGCTCCGACACATCCCTATGGAGACTCGATCTCCTGATCCCGTACATCTTGTATTTTCATTGACGTAAGAAAGGAAAGACGCTGTGAATTCAGGAAACATCATCGGTAACATCGCGTTCATCGTGGTGCTTGCTCTCGTCGTTTTCGTCGTGGTCTCGCTCGCCCGCGCAGTGCGGATTGTTCCGCAGTCGCAGGCGTACGTCGTGGAGCGCCTCGGTCGGTTCCAGGCGGTCATGCAGGGTGGATTCCACCTGCTGGTCCCCTTCGTGGATCGCGTCGCCGCGCGTATCGATCTGCGTGAGCAGGTCGCGAACTTCCCGCCGCAGCCCGTCATCACCGCCGACCAGGCGATGGTCTCGATCGACTCCGTCATCTATTTCCAGATCACGGATCCGCGCAGCGCGACCTACGAGGTCGCTAACTTCCTGCAGGCGATCGAGCAGCTGACCGCCACGACGCTGCGTAACCTGATCGGCTCCCTCGACTTGGAACAGACGCAGACCTCGCGTGAGTCGATCAACAAGCAGCTGCGCGGAGTTCTTGACGAGGCCACGGGTCCGTGGGGCATTCGCGTGACCCGCGTGGAGCTCAAGTCCATCGAGCCGCCGCCGCGAGTCCTGGCCGCCATGGAGCAGCAGATCACCGCCGAGCGCACCAAGCGTGCCACGATTCTCACGGCCGAGGCCGAGCGTGAGGCGCAGATCAAGAAGGCTGAGGGTGCCAAGCAGGCCGCCGTTCTGGCTGCCTCCGCCCAGCAGGAAGCACAGGTTCTTCAGGCGAAGGGCCAGAAGGAAGCCCTTATCCTCCAGGCCGAGGGTTCCCGCCAGGCGCAGATCCTGCGCGCACAGGGTGAGTCTGAAGCCATTCAGACGGTCTTTGCGGCCATCAACGCCGGAAAGGCCACGCCCGAGCTCCTGTCCTACAAGTACCTCGAAATGCTGCCGAAGATCGCAGACGGTCAGGCGTCCAAGCTGTGGATGCTGCCCTCGGATCTCACCGGCGCACTGGAATCCATCTCGAAGGGTTTCAACCTGGGCAAGTAGACTGAAGCCATGCCGGGCCGACCGCAGTCCCTGCGGTCGGCCCGTTCTTTTCTCAACGGGAGGATACCGGTGGATTCGCATCAGGAATACGTGCTGCGCGAGGTCGCGCAGAAGAATATTCGCTTTATCCGTTTGTGGTTCACGGATGTTGCGGGCGTTTTGAAGTCGATCTCGATCGATCCCGGAGAGCTCGAGGAGGCGTTCAGTGAGGGGATTGGCTTCGACGGGTCGGCCGTCGAAGGCCTGACACGCGTCTACGAGTCGGACATGCTGCTGAAGCCCGATGCCTCGACGTTCCAGTTGCTCCCATGGCGTTCCAACGAGGACCCGGTGGCCCGCATGTTCTGCGACGTCCTCATGCCTGACGGGCGCCCGGCTCCCTCAGATCCTCGAGGGGTTCTCGAGCGCGCGGTGCAGCGCGCCGCCGACGCCGGGTTCCGGGTCATGATTCACCCGGAGATCGAGTTTTACCTCCTGCGTCAGCCGGTGACGCCCGATCGCATGATCCCCGTCGATCAGGCTGGCTACTTTGACCACGTGGCACGTGGCGATTCGAACGACTTCCGTCGCCGTGCGGTGCGCATGCTCGAGGACATGGCGATTCCGGTTGAGTTCTCGCACCACGAGGGCGGGCCGGGACAGAACGAGATTGACCTGCGAGCCGTTGACCCCGTGCGCGCAGCGGATAACATCATGACTGCGCGCACCCTTATTGAGGAGGTCGCGCTACGCGAGGAGCTCGTCGCGACGTTCATGCCCAAGCCTTTCATTGAGCACCCCGGCTCGGGCATGCACACGCACTTGTCGCTGTTTGAGGGCGAAGAAAATGCGTTCTTCTCTCCTGCGGGGCAGTATCGCCTGTCCACGACGGGGCGCCAGTTCATCGCTGGCCTTCTTGCGCACGCCGAGGAGATCGCGGCCATCACCAACCAGCATGTCAACTCCTACAAACGCCTGTGGGGCGGGGGAGAGGCTCCCTCCTACGTGTGTTGGGGCCACTTGAATCGCTCGGCTCTCGTGCGCGTTCCCCTTTACAAGCCGAAGAAGGCCGCGGCGGCACGCATCGAGTACCGCGCCCCCGACCCGAGCGCGAACCCCTACCTGGCGTTCGCCGTCCTTATCTCGGCTGGGCTCGACGGTATCGAGAAGAAGATGGAGCTCATGCCCGAGGCCGAGGACAACGTGTGGGACCTGTCGGATCGTGAACGTCAGGTCATGGGCATTCACGCCCTGCCCGCGTCGTTGGCGGACGCCGTGCGTGCCATGAAGAGTTCGGACCTGGTGGCCTCCACGCTCGGTGAGCAGGTGTTCGACTACGTCATCCGCAACAAGCGTAAGGAATGGACGGAATACCGCCAGCAGATTACTCGCCAGGAGCTTGAGCAATTCCTGAAGGTCGTTCCCCGGTGACACCTGACGAACTTCGGATTGCCGGATTCCTGGACCCTCGCCGAGCACTCGACTATTTCGAGGAGCTTCCGGGTGGAGCAGAGGTATGGGCGGCGGACCTGGGAGCCAGTGCCGACCCCGATCAGGCGTTGCTGGCGGCGATCCGTCTGCACGAGGCGGACTCCGGCCTCGTGCGGGGACTCGTCGATGATTCGCGTGCGCGCGCTCGCCTGTGCGCCGTCCTGGGCGGCAGCCAGTGGCTGGGCGATTACGTTGTTGCCGAGCCCGGCCGTGCTCGATCGACGTGGGAGGATCCCGGCGACGCCGCGCGCGTGATGCTCGCGTCTGTGGGGGCGACGCGAGGGGAGCGCGGCGCTTTCGTCGCCTCTGAGGACGCCCGGGTGGACGATCTGCGTGGCGCGTATCGCCAGGTGCTGCTGTACCTCGCCGCCGATGACCTGACGAGCGATGATCCTGAAGGCTTCATGCCCCAGGTCGGTCGGCGCATCGCCGACCTGGTCGACGCCACCCTTGAGGCCGGCCTTGCCCTGGCGAGGCGGGATATCGACCCGCAGGGGCGTATCCCCTTCGCCATCATCGCGATGGGTAAGACGGGAGCACGCGAACTCAACTACATCTCCGACGTTGACGTCGTCTACGTCGCCGAGGCCGGGGCAGACGGGGATGAACGCGTGGCCCTCGAGATCGCGACGCGCCTTGCTGCGGCTACGGCATCCGCCTGCTCGGGGCCCGGAACCGAAGCTCCACTGTGGACGGTGGACGCGAATCTGCGGCCCGAGGGGCGCAACGGAGCGCTCGTACGCACCGTCGAATCCTACCGCCAGTACTGGGACAAGTGGGCGCAGACCTGGGAGTTCCAGGCGCTGCTCAAGGCGCGCGCCTGTGCGGGGAACGAGGCCGTGGGGCGTGCCTTTGAGGAAGCCGCACAGCCCTATGTGTGGAGCGCCGCGACGCGCGAAGGATTCGTCGAGGCGGCGCGTGCGATGCGCCGTCGCGTCGAGGACAACATCTCGCGTTCGCATGCGTCGCGTGAGCTCAAGCTCGGGCGCGGCGGCCTGCGTGACGTCGAGTTCACGGTTCAGCTGCTCCAGCTTGTTCACGGTCGCACCGACGCCTTCCTGCGTGTGAGGTCGACGCTAGAGGCGATTGAGGCGTTGCGCGAGGGTGGCTACATCGCGCGTAGCGACGCGCAACAGCTCGCCTCGTGCTACCGATTCCTGCGCGCTGTCGAACACCGCACTCAGCTGCCCCGCATGCGTCGCACGCACCTGATTCCGGACAAGGAACGGGAGCTGCGTGTCCTTGGGCGTGCGATGGGGACCGCTCGCTTCGCGGATGCTGAGTCGATCAGTGCCGCTATCGACGAGGTGCGCACTCGCGTGCGCGCTTTGCACGAGGACGTCTTCTATCGCCCGATCATCGCCGCGACTGCATCGCTGAGCGAGGACGAGGTATTCCTGCACGCGGATGGCGCGCGTGACCGACTCGCAGCGATTGGCTACCGAGACCCGGCGGGAGCGCTCACGCACATCCGCGCTCTCACGCAGGGAACGAGCAGGCGCGCGGCGATTCAACGCCACCTGCTGCCGGTGTTCATCTCGTGGCTGGCCGGTGGGGCCGACCCCGACATGGGCCTGTTGAACTTCCGGATCCTGTCCGAGGACATTGGCGATTCGCATTGGTATCTCGCGCTTCTGCGAGACTCGGGCGTCGCTGCCCACAGGCTCACGACCATGCTCCCGAACTCGCGCTGGATCGCCGAGGCCCTCGCCAAGCGTCCCGAGGCCGTGGCCTGGCTCGACGACGATGGCGAGTTGGCTCCGCGCGAGCCGCATCGGCTAGCTCGGGAAGTTGCGGCCCTCATTGACCGTCACGAGGACGCGGCCGAGGCGGCCGCTCGAGTCCGAGCCGTGCGCACGCGTGAGCTCACGCGTTGCGCGATGAGCGACCTGCTGGGCGGCGTCGATCCGCGCGGGAATGCGATCGCCGACGCCACGGATGCGGCAATTCTCGGAGCCCTCGCCATCGCCCAGCGGGAGGAAACTGAGCGCTGGGGTGAGGAGCGGGCAAACGTTGTCTTTGTCGCGATGGGGCGCTACGGCGGACGCGAGTGCTCGTACGCCTCGGATGCCGACGTGGTTGCCCTGCATGAGGCCGTCGGGGGTGCCACCGAGGCGGAGGCGGCGGCCAGCGCAACGGTGATCGTCAACCGCGTGAAGAATCTTCTCGGCTCGGCGACAAACCAGCTGGGCATTGTCGTCGACCTCGACCTGCGTCCCGAGGGCAAGAACGGCCCAATGAGCCGGACGATTGAGTCGCATCGTGAGTACGCGCAGCGGTGGGCGTCCACATGGGAGCGCCAGGCGGCTGTGCGTGCGCGCCCGATCGGGGAGAGTGGCCTCGCCGATTCTGCCCGAGAACTCTTCGCGGAGCTCGCCTATAGGGGAGTGAGTGAGTCGGAGGTGCGAGACATTCGCTTGCTCAAAGCCCGCATGGAGAACGAGCGTTTGCCGCGCGGTATCGAGCCCGCTCGCCACGTGAAGCTCGGCCCCGGCGGCCTCACGGACGTGGAGTGGACGATCCAGCTCATTCAGATGCGTGCTGGAATGAACAACCCCGCACTGCGTACACCCTCGACGACGCAGGCGATCCTGAGCGCTCGGGAGCACGAGCTGATCAGTGCTCAAGACGCGCAGACTCTTCTCGATGCCTGGGACATGGCAACCCGTATTCGCGCGGCCAACACGCTGGCAAGTGGCCGCATGAGCGGTGTGAAGCTCGACGTCTTGCCGCGTGACAGCGCGGAGCTGCGTGCCCTTGCGGCGATCCTCGGGTACGGTAGCGGCGGGCTAAACGCCCTCGAAGACGACTGGCTGCGCGCTGGACGCAAAGCGCGCGCCGTCATGGAACGACTTTTCTGGGAGCAGCAGTGAAGATTGTGCTGGTACGGCACGGACAGACCCCCGCGAATCGCCTCGGTGCGCTCGACACGGTGCGCCCCGGTCTCGGGCTGACTCCCGAAGGACTCCTCCAGGCCCAGCGCCTCGCGGATCGATGGGAGTCCGAGGTTGCGCCGCCTCCCACCGTCATCGCACTGTCCGGGCTGCACCGTACGCGCCTGACCGCGGCCCCGCTGGCGAGCGCCTATGGGCTGACTCCGCAGGTGCACCCCGGCATCCGCGAGCTACGCTCCGGCGATCTCGAAATGGCGGCCGACCCGGCATCGCAGTCCCTCTACGTGCGCACGACTCTGTCGTGGTGCGCCGGGGATTTGGATAATCGCATGCCCGGCGGCGAAAGCGGGCGCGAGGCCCTGGCCCGCTCGCTGGAGACCGTGCGTCGGGTGGGCCTGGCCGCACGCGAGCAAGCTGGGGACGAGGCCGTCGCGGTGTTCGTCATCCATGGTGCCCTCACGCGCCTGCTGGCCACGTGGCTGTCCACCGACATCGACGAGGACCTCGTCTCCAAGCACTTCATGTCCAACACGGGCACGTCCACCTTCGAGTGGGCGCCCGACTTCACCCCGTCCTCCGCGGACGAGCTGGCGAAGGGGCTCCACGCCCTGACCTGGAACGACCGTCCCCTCGATCAGTGGTCTTGATGCTGCTCCTGATCGGGTGCAACGAAGGCTGACACCTCGAAAGGGAACGAGCGGTACGCGAAGTAGTTGCGCAAGTACGACAGGTGGTCCTCGCACGCGAGCCACGTCTTCGTGCGGGCGTGGTGGATCGCAGGGTTACGCCAGTCGATACGGTAGATCGCGGCGTTCGTGCATTCACGCGCCGAGCAGATGCCCGATGCGGCTTCGACTCCCAGTGCCATGGTGTCCTCCCAGTGCGGTTACGCTTGGAAGTATGCCAACCCTCGTTCTCGTTCGCCACGCGCAGGCCGCATATTCATACCCCGATCACACTCGACCCCTTACACGCGTGGGCGTCGATCAGGCCGCGCGTCTCGGCGGTGTTTTATCTCGCGAGATCGGCGCATTCGATGTCGCGGTGTGCTCGGACGCGACGCGCGCCCAGCAGACCTTCGCTCAGATCAGTCAGCGCGTGTCGATCCGTGATAGCTGGTTCGACCGTGGCGTCTACAACGCCGACGAGGAGGATATCCTGACCCTGGCGCGTACTTTCGAGGGCAGCAATGCACTCATCGTCGGTCACGAGCCGACCATCTCCGGCGCGGGCTACGTCCTGGCTTGCGAGGACGATCGGTCAGAGGTAGCCCGAGGTGTACCGACCGCGACGGCTCTCATCCTCACCTTCGATGGAACCTGGGAGAATCTGACCCCCTCCAGCTGCACCCTGCGCGCGGTGCTGACCCCGCTCACCCGCTAGGTCACGTGTCCGCGGATGAGGCCCCGGCCTCGTCCATCGTTCCTGTGAGTGTGTTTACGTTTGTCCACGTGACGCCCGCCCGGATGCGGATGGGGGCCGCAAGCGCGTTAGAATATGGCAGTATCTATCCACCCAACAGGGAGAAGTGATGTCGGGACACTCTAAGTGGGCGACCACCAAGCACAAGAAGGCCGCCATTGACGCCAAGCGCGGCAAGCTCTTCGCGCGCCTCATCAAGAACATTGAGGTTGCAGCTCGCACGGGCGGCGGCGACCCCGCTGGCAACCCGACCCTGTACGACGCCATCCAGAAGGCGAAGAAGAACTCCGTTCCCGCCGACAACATCGACCGCGCCGTCAAGCGCGGCTCCGGTGCCGAGGCCGGTGGCGCCAACTACGAGACCATCATGTACGAGGGCTACGGCCCGGGTGGCGTCGCCTTCCTGGTGGAGTGTCTGACCGACAACCGCAACCGTGCCGCCTCCGACGTTCGCCTGGGCTTCACCCGCCACGGCGGCTCGCTGGCCGATCCCGGTTCGGTGTCCTATCTTTTCTCGCGTCGCGGCATCGTTGAGGTTCCCGCCGCCGACGGTGTGGACGAGGAATCCATCATGATGGCCGTTCTGGACGCGGGCGCCGAAGAGGTTGAGGACGCCGGCGAGCTCTTCATCGTCGAGTCCGACCCCAAGGACGTCGTTGCCGTGCGTACCGCCCTGCAGGACGCAGGCATCGACTACGACTCTGCCGAAGTCCAGTTCGTCGCCTCCACCGAGGTCGAGCTCGATCTCGAGGGCGCCCTCAAGGTCAACAAGCTCATCGACGCCCTCGAGGACTCCGATGACGTGCAGAACATCTACACGAACATGTCCCTGTCGGACGAGGTTCGTGCCCAGCTGGAAGAGCAGGAGTGAACATGAGCGATTCGACCGCTAAGCGCGAGGTCGGCACCCCGCAGGTCAAGCGCGGTATGGCCCAGATGCTCAAGGGTGGCGTCATCATGGACGTCGTTACCCCCGAGCAGGCAAAGATCGCCGAGGACGCGGGCGCCGTGGCGGTTATGGCCCTCGAGCGCGTGCCCGCCGACATCCGCGCCCAGGGTGGCGTGGCCCGCATGTCCGACCCCGATCTGATCGAAGGCATCATCGAGGCCGTGTCCATCCCCGTGATGGCCAAGGCCCGCATTGGCCACTTTGTTGAGGCGCAGGTTCTGCAGTCCCTCGGTGTCGACTACATCGACGAGTCCGAGGTCCTGACCCCCGCCGACTACACCCACCACATCGACAAGTGGAACTTCACCGTTCCCTTCGTCTGTGGTGCGACCAACCTCGGTGAGGCGCTGCGCCGCATCAACGAGGGCGCGGCCATGATCCGCTCCAAGGG
>ERZ1674236.52-NODE-52-length-32872-cov-16.807265_pt1 | contig 32872 bp, 19 predicted proteins | sample MGYA00581210_ERZ1674236 | MGnify/ENA primary metagenome ERZ1674236 (study PRJEB41354, sample SAMEA4873328) | human saliva metagenome | biome: human-associated habitat [ENVO:00009003]; feature: mouth environment [ENVO:08000002]; material: saliva material...
GGGGGTACGGGTTTTGGGGAATAAAAAAACTCCCGATAGCTAAAAGCTATCGGGAGTTATCCGTTGCGGGGACAGGATTTGAACCTGCGACCTCCGGGGTCTGCATCTCTTTTTAATGAAACAGTGAGATACAGCCAAGTAATCGTTGATATTGTGCGGTAACCGTCCCCTTATCCTTCCCTAAAGATACTTGAAGTTACCGGCATATCCTCACGAAAGATAGGGAATAAGGTAGGGACTACCTTTCCTCCCTACGCCGTGCTCGGGCTGCCTCGTACAGCGTTGTGAGGTCTGACAGGTCTGAGTATGCCTGTGCGTTCACATCGACCGAGTGGCCGAGCGTTCGAGCACGCAGTAGCGCGTCTACGTCCGTGCGGTACATGGTGTTGAGGGTGGTTCTCCAGACGTGGGTGCGGTGGGTCTCCAGCAGAGGCACTCCGCAGTCGCGAGCCAGATCCTTGTAGAACGCCTTGAGAGCCTTCTGAGCGTTGTATCTGTCCCACTCGGTGTCTGGGTTGAGCGGTGCGCCCACAACGTAGGCTCCACCGACTTCATCTCGTCTACGGGTAAGGTGCTCATAGACCGCAGGCTCGACGAGAGCCGCGACGCGGGTGGTGCCTGTCTTGGCGTTTTCAGCCCGAATAATGCACGCTGGGCGGTTTTGGTCGTCGGTGATGATGTCGTCCCACATGAGAGTTCTTGCTTCGCTTACGCGCAGCCCTGTGGCCATTTGGAGCAGGGTTAGGTCGATGCAGCAGCGGTGGACGGCAACGCGGTCCTCTAGCGTGTACCTGCCTCGTTTGGGTGGTACTAGTGTGGGTGACCAGGTATTGGTCGGGGGTTGTGGGTAGAGGTCGAGGTCCTTGATGATGAGCGGACTTCTACCACCGCGATCTTCAAAGGACCTCCTGTTGACTTCTTACCGTGACGGATCATGGGGCAGCCACACACAGAGCACGATGCAGTATTCACAGGAACGAGGCAAACACGACCAACTGAAAGAGTGACTTTCCCGCACCAGAAAGCCGAAAAGTCACCCAACCAGCAACACGTAGTGTCCTATAACCCAGAAAGAAAGCTCTCCCTGGAAGCCACTGAGGCTTCCAGGGAGAGCAGTCAGAGAGTGCGAAAGACGAATACACCGCTATCAAGCGTGAGGCGGCCGATGGGGGAGTCGTAGGTGGCGAGCGCCGGATCAGAATTGCTCGGGGTGATCGCGGTAGGCATACGCCCACACTGTCACGGCGACAGTCACAGCGCGAGTCCACGCGTCACGGACAGCGTCCAGTTCTGCGCCCTCGAAGCCCTCCGCCAGGAGACGGTGCCCGACCTCCACAGTCGGCGCGATGAAGGCGAGCACGTAGCGCAGAGGCACGAATGGCGTCGAGTCCGCCCCATCCGCCGCGTTCTTCGCCGCGGTCATGTGTCGAGCTCCGATCAGGTACTGGTAGTCCAACCACGCCTGATCCCGCTCGCGCGTGCACATGTCGATGATCCACTGGGCGAATCGGGGCTTTGACGCCTGCGCGTACTCGGGGTTCGGCTGTCCATCCGGATGCGCGGAATGTGCTGCCAGGTAGGTCTTTTGAGCCAAAATCCCGCGCCACGTGTCGACCATTTCCATGGCATGCGGCGCCAGGATGGGTTCTGCTCGCGCGAGCAGCTCTGCGTCACCGGGCTGGACGTGCGCGGCGGCCTCAATCTGGCGTAGATCCTCGAGTGTGAGCGGAGACGTGGGGACGGCATCGGTGCCGTAGGTGTACCCCGACGAGTGATCGTAAGCGGTCATGCGAACCTCCTTGAACTTATGCGTCAATTGTAGAACGTGCTCTTGCTCAGGTCAAGTCCTGTGGAGTGGTGTAATCGTTTTGTGTCCTTCGGGTTGGGTTATGCGCTGAGTTGGAGTGGGGTGTCCTCCTGCCCGGTGGGTTGTGGTGTGAGTCGTGATTTGGTGAGGATGTCGAGGCTGAGGTAGCGTCGGCCTTCGGCCCATTCGTCGTTTTGTTCGGCGAGGACGGCTCCGACCAGGCGGATGATGGCCTGGCGGTTGGGGAAGATTCCCACGGAGTCGGTGCGTCGGCGGATTTCGCGGTTGAGGCGCTCATTGGGGTTGTTGGACCAGATCTGGGTCCATACCCCGGTGGGGAAGGACGCGAACGCGAGGACGTCTGCCCTGGCTTGATCGAGGTGATCACACACGGCGGGGAGCTTGTCGTGGACGTAGTCCAAGAGCCGGTCGTATTGAGCGTTGACCGATGCTGCGTCGGGTTGGTCGTACACCGAGTGCAGCATCGCTTTGACGGCGGGCCATAGTGCTTTGGGGGTGACCGACATGAGATTAGCGGCGTAGTGGGTGCGGCATCGTTGCCAAGTGGCTCCGGGCAGGTTGGCGGCGATGGCTTCAACCAGGCCCAGATGGGCGTCACTGGTCACCAGGCGCACGCCGGTCAGGCCCCGGGCGACCAGGTCAGAGAAGAACTCCTTCCAGGCTGGAGCGGTCTCACTGGTGGACACGCGCACCCCCAGCACTTCGCGATGTCCGTCATTGTTGACTCCAGTGGCAACCAGAACCGCGCACGAGACGACGCGTCCTCCTTCGCGTACTTTCATGGTCAGTGCGTCAGCGGCGACGAAGGTGAAAGGCCCGGCATCGTGGAGGGGCCGGTTGCGGAACTGATCCACGTGCTCGTCCAGGTCGGCTGCCATGCGTGAGACCTGGGACTTGGACAGTCCTGTGATCCCCAGGGTTTTGACGAGCTTGTCCATACGGCGTGTAGACACTCCTGCTAGGTAGCAGTCAGCGACCACTGTGATCAACGCGGTTTCACAGCGTTTGCGGCGTTGAAGCAACCACTCTGGAAAGTAGGTACCTGAGCGCAGCTTGGGGATCGCCACGTCAATGGTGCCGACCCTGGTGTCCAGGGGCCGGTAGCGATACCCATTGCGCTGGGCCTGACGCTGCGGGTCTTGTTGGCCCCACTGGGCCCCGCACACGGTGTCAGCGTCCGCTGAGAGCAACGCGTTGATCACGTGCTGGAGCAGGGAACGCATCAAATCTGGGGACGCCTGGGATAACGCCTCGCCAAGCAGGCCAGCAGGGTCGATAATATGAGGAGCGGTCATCGTTGTGCCTCCAAATCATTTCGAGTCAGAAGTAGAAGAGCTTTCTCGAAGGATCACACGGTGACCGCACCCATCACAAGCAACGGGCCGATCACCACACAGTTACACCACTATGCGGGACGCTACTCTTTCACTCACCCGCTTAGTTACCGCCTGTTTGAGGCTAAGCGGTATATCGAAAACGTTGGTATATCAGTCAAAACATAGTGTGTTGCCGCCTCTACCGCCTAATTTCTAAAAAGTGTACACGCGAGTGTTCATCTTCCTACATATGCGTGTGTATATATAAAAGTTTTCGGTTTTAGGCGGTGAAGGCGGTAAAGGGTTGGGATTCGGTTGAGATACGAGGGAAAATGCTATACCGCTTTTGCATTTTCAGGCGGTAAACAGCCGGTATCAACGCCGATTAGGCGGTGAAAATCCTCCTCTGCAACCTCCCTCCCACGAGATCATGCACGAGCGAAGATAATCATACGCCCCGAAGGGGCGTTGGATGATAGTCCTCGATGTTGGGTGATAGTCCCCCCTCCCCCCACCTCGACGACGGGCCTGAGTTTGGCTGAAAGGTAGGGAATAACATAGGGATTCGGTCTCGTCAGGGCAAAACAAAACCCGGTATCTCAGCGACTTTTCGTTGAGATACCGGGTTTTTCTGGTTGCGGGGACAGGATTTGAACCTGCGACCTCCGGGTTATGAGCCCGGCGAGCTACCGAACTGCTCCACCCCGCGGCGACTCATACAACTATACAGACCCCAAACCGGGCATGCAAGCCAAAAACGCGATTTGTAACCAAGCACACAAAAATAGGGGCTGTTGGGTAGAAAGCAGTTGGGTAGAAAGCAGTTGGGTAGGAATAGGGGCTACGGGGCAGTGCCAGGGGTAGAACATACAGGAACGGGGTGGAAGCGATACACTTCCACCCCGTTCCGTCAGAGACCGCTAGAGGTAGTCAGTAGGAGCCGTATCCAGTGCAGGCCCCGGTTCTAGAGCGAGGACGCTAGACCCGTGGACATCCGATCCGTGAGCATCCGGTATGCGCTACTCCCCCGCCGCCTCAGGCATCCTAGTGAGAAGTCGAAAGGCTCGCGCTGGGCTTAGCGCTAGCCGCTGCGCTCGGAGCCGCCGAGGCGCTGGGCGCTGCCGATGCAGAAGCCTTAGCGGACGCCGCGTTCTGCGCCTCCTCAGCCTCCAGAGCCTTCTTCACGGCTGCTTCCAGACGCTTCTGAGCCTCACCGTAGGCAGCCCAGTCGCCCTTCTTCATCGCCGCATCAGCATCGGTCATCGCCTTCGAGGCATCCGTCAGAGCCTGCTTCAGCTCCGAAGACTGCGAAGCCGAAGAACCTCCGGTCGAAGCACCCGAAGAACCAGAGGAGCCGGAGGCAGAAGCCGAGGGGCTAGCCGCCGAACCGTCCAGCTTCGCGCCCGAGGAGCCGCCGAACACCTGGTTCAGCGCCTCCTCCAGAGTCGGAGCGAAACCGACCTTATCGCCGAAGCTCACCAGCACACGCTGCAGACGCGGGTACTTAGCGTCACCGCTCGACTGCACGTACACCGGCTGAACGTACAACATGCCGCCGCCCACCGGCAGAGTCAGCATATTGCCGTTAATAACCTCGGACGAACCGCGGCGCAGCAGGTTCAGCTGGTTCGACACCTCAGCATCAGAGTTGAAAATGTTCTGAGCCTGGCCGGGGCCGGGAACCACCGAAGAACGCGGCAACTCCAGCAGACGCAGCTTGCCGTAGTCGGGGCTACGCTCGCCGTCCTTACCGGTACCGGCATCACCATTAGCGGCAAGGAAGCCGTACATCACGTTACGAGAGTTCGAATCGCTCTGCTGAGGAATGAACGTGGTCGTCAACGAGAAGTGCGCGCGCGAATCGCCGGGCATCTGCAGGGACAGGTAGTAGGGCGAAATCGGCTGGTTACGATCATTGGTCGGGTCATTCGGAATCGACCAGACATCGTCACCTGCGTAGAAGCTATTCGCGTTCGTCACGTGGTACTTATTCAGCATGGTGCGCTGAATATTGAACATGTCAGTCGGGTAACGCACGTGGCTCATCAGCGAAGCGTTCATCTCACGGTAGCTCTTCACCGTGCCAGGGAAAACGCCCTGCCATGCCTTCAGCACCGGATCCTCCTCATCCCACGCGTACAGGGTCACCGAACCGTCGTACGCGTCCACGGTAGCCTTCACCGAGTTACGGATGTAGTTCACCGAGTTAGAACGCTGAGCACCCGCAGCGGTTGCCGCATCCTGGGAGCTACCCTGCGCGTAGGGGAACTGATCGCTCGTGGTGTAAGCATCCACAATCCACTGCACGCGATTATTCACAATCGCCGGGTACGGCTTAGAATCCACGCTCAGGTACGGCGCCACCTTACGCACACGATCCAGCGGGTTACGTTCGTACAGAATCTGCGAGCCCTCACGCACCGCATCCGACAGCAGAATGTCAGAGGACTGGAACTTAATCGCGTAGGACAGGCGAGCCAGCAGCGAATCAACGCGAGGACCACCGTAACCGGTGAAGGTGTACTTCGCATCGGAGGCGTTGGTTTCGTCAGCAGAAAGCGGACGGTCCAGCTCCAGGGTGTCACCCTTACCGCCCACAATCGAATACTCCGGCGAGCTCGTGCCGAAGTAAATACGCGGCTCGTAATCCTCGCTCAGGGTACCGGTCGCCTTAATACCGGACTGCAAGAACTTCGGGTTACCCGCAGAATCCACCTGGTTACCATAGGCGGCAATCACACCGTAACCGTGGGTGTACACCACGTGGCGGTTATACCAAGAATCGCCGCTGGTCTGCGCCGGGTTCAGCTCACGAGCCGCCAGCACCGTATCCTGCGTGGTGTTACCCACCGCATAGCGGTCCACCGACAGCTGCGAATCAAAACGGTAGTACGGGCGGAACTGCTGCATCTGCGCAAACGCCGAGGACACAACATTCGGATCCAGCAGGCGGATATTCGCAATGGTCGCGCTCGAAGAGCTCAACGCACCGGCGCGGGTATCAATCGTCGCGTCATACGGGGTGGTCTCAATCTTGTCCAGACCGTACGCGTAACGGGTCGCATCAATATTGCGCTGAATGAACTTTGACTGAGCGCCCTGCTCATTCGGAACCACCTGGAAACGCTGAACAATCCACGGGTACAGGCCGCCAGCAACCACGGCAACAATCACCAGCATCGCGGTGCTAATCAGCGGCAGACGCCAACGATTCATCGAAGCAGCCACCACAAACATGATCGCCACCAGCAAAGCAGAAATCGCCAAAATAGCGTTCACCGGAATCGACGAGTTCACATCCGTGTACATTGCGCCAGCCCAGCGGCCCACCTGCTGCTGAGTCGACGAATAGCGGTCCAACCAGAAGCTCACCGCACGAGTCAGCAAAAACACAGCCACCACAATCGCAGCGTGACGGCGGAACGCCACGGTAGTGCTCACACCACCGGGCTGAACCTTAATACCGCCGTAGAAGTAGTGCATGAACAGACCCGCGAGCGCCGACAGCACCACAGCAGAGGTCAGTAGAGTCACCACCATACGGAAGAATGGCAACGCAAACAGGAAGAAACCGTAATCCAGACCAAACTCCGGGTCAGTCTTACCGAAGGACTGCTGATTGAAGAACAGCGCGACGGTGCTCCACTGAGTCATCGTCGCTGAAGCAATGAACAGACCCAACAGCAGCGGAACCACAATCAGCAGAACCTTACGCGCCTTATCCACGCTCTCGTGGTAGCGGCGCATGCTCTCCTCAGCACGCTGCTGACCAAACACATCACGCAGCATCTGCTCGGCAGCATCCGTGCCGCTCGTCGGCACGCTCTGATTCGGGTTCGGCGCCTCCTGCGGCTCCTTCTCGGACGCCGGCGCCACATCAGCATGACGGACCGCGTAGGACATCGAAGCCCACAGCGGCACAGCAATCACCACGGCAGCCACCACAAACACGGCTGCCTTCAACAAAATCTGGGTAGTGAACACGGTGCTATAACCCAGCTGATCAAACCACAGCCAGTCCGTGTACACCTGGGACGCACCCACAAAAGCAGCAATGAGCACCGCCACCACAGCAATCGTCACCCGCAGGGGGCTACGACGCTTAGGCGTTGACTTCTTCGGCTTGGGATGCGCGGTGTTATTGGTCGACTCAGACACAATTCCTCGCTCATCATACGTTTAGAGAAAATAACTGCCTTTAAGTATCTCAGAGGTACAGCAGAAGGGCAGAACCTCGTAGAAGCTCGGGGCGAAATATGACCGGGTTGAGAGGTTTTGGGACGCGAAATGCTGAGGTGAGAGGTGCTGGCGAGGATTACGGAGACGCAGACGAGGACAGAGAATAGGGTGCAGAACAGCCCCGGTACCGTAAAGTACCGGGGCTGACTTCTACGCTATACGGGTGAGAACCTTGCGGAGAGAAACGTTACGTTAGGAACCGCAGCGGGGCAGGGAATCATCCGGGGTGCCGGACTTAATCGCCTCCACCGTCTTCACCGCCTCATCCAGGGTTGAGACAGGGATTACCACCATCTCTCCCTTGACCTGGCCTGCGTGATAGTAGTTGAACAGTGCCGGGTCCTCAGCCTGCATCTTCACAATCGATTCGCAGTTCTCCTTAGGCGCCAAGAAGTAGCGCGCACCGTAACGGCCCGTCGCCAAAATCTTGTACTTAATGCCGCCAATCGCGCCGACCTTACCATTCGCATCAATCGTGCCGGTACCCGAAATGTAGCTGCGGTACGGGTCGCCTCCGGCGTCCTCATCGGCGAGCAGGGTACCCTCGCTGAGCTTATCGACCGTGCCCAGCGCCAGCATCAGACCCGCACTCGGGCCGCCCACACCGTCCAGGTTGTACTGCACGTGCGCCGGCAGGTCATAGCTCTGCTTCAAACCTGCACCCAGAATCCAACGGCTATCGTCACTGGAACGAACCGGGGTCAGCTTGAATGTCTGCTGCTTGCCGCCACGTTCCACGGTCACGTCAATCGCCGAACCGTTCGAGGCGTTCACAGCCTTCGGAACGTCGGTGAGGGTCTCAATCTGCTTCTCCCCCACCTTCACGATGCGGTCATCAGCCTTCAGCACGCTCGCCGCCGGGGAACCCTCCACCGTGGAAAGCACCTGAACCTTCTCGGTCACCGCCATCTTCAGCTGGCGCATCGCCGCGACCTTCGCCTGAGTCTGCGAATCAGCCATCTGCGCACCGGTCGCAGCCGTCGCCTGCTCATGGCTCACATGCGGGTACAGGGCATCGGTCGGCACCACGAGGCTGCGGTTACCGTCAAACGCCAACCAGCCGTAGAACGCCTCAGCGCCGGACAGCTCCGTGTACGGGCCGCCCGAAACCGACACCGTGGTCATGTTCATCTTGCCGAACGTCTTATAGCTGGGCGCGCCAGAAACCTCAATGACGTCCTTCTCCTGATAGGTTCCGAGCACGTCAAAGAGCGGGCCGGGGCCCTCCTTCACATAGGAACTGGGCAGAACAAAAGCACCAGCCAGCAGGGCGCACGTCGCCACAGCGCTCACCGAACGCAAGTTCACGCGGCGCGGCGCAAAACGCGAACGGCGCTTAGCCGCCTTCTCATTACTCTTCACGCTCGCGGAGGCGGCGTTCGGCTGCTGCTCAGCATCGGGGGTGGACTTAGTCATGGTTTCTACAGTACCGGATAAACCTGCTTTTCAACACGCGCACGGGCACCGTCACCCCGCTAAAAATAGAGCAACCAGGAGGCGTTCACGCTCTGACCCGCGCCGCGCTGTGTCAGCACCCCGAGGTTACAGCGGCACGAAAAAGCTCCCAAACCCCGGCGCCAAAGACAAGCTTGTGTGCCCTTAGCTGATTAACCCGCCTCCACAGCAATGGCACGGGAAATTCTCAGCAAAAATCGGTAGGCTGGACAGCGAGCGGGCCAGCTGCGCCCACCCCCGGATTACGAAAGGCTTCACATGTCTGAGAACCCCACCGGCGGCGCCTCCAACGAGCGCGACCCCCTCGAAGAATTCATTAAGAAGATGCAGGAGCAGGGCTTCGACCCCTCCGCAGGGGCAACCGGCCAGGGCGGTAAGGATTCCTCCAACGCGCAGAACCCCTTCGGCGCGCTCTTCGGCGAAGGCGGCCAGAACCCCTTCGGCATCAGCATCGACCCCGAAGATCTCAAGAACATGGGCATGGGCTTTGACCCCGCCATGATGCAGAGCATGTTTGCTCAGGTGCAGGCAATGTTCTCCGGCGCGGGCGCATCCGACAGCCCCAGCGGCGTGAACTGGGATAACGTGAAGAACCAGACCCGCCAGATGCTCGCATCCATGGGTGAAGACCCCTCCGTACCCGAAAACCTCAAGCGCGCCGTAGAAGACGCGGCGAACCTCGCAGACCTCTGGCTGGATGCGGTGACCACCGTTGAGCGCCACAACCACCCGGTACAGGCATGGTCCAAGGCGGAATGGGTTGAGCATTCCTTCGACTCCTGGCGCGAAATGGTCGAGCCGGTCGCAGCCGAAGTCACCCAGTCCATGGTCATGCCCGGCGCACCCGAAGACGTACCCGAAGAAATCTCGCAGATTCTCAACAGCGGCTTCTTGAACAACATTGGTTCCGTGATTTTTGGTGCGCAGATGGCTCAGGCGCTCGCGCAGCTCGCCGGTGAGGTCTACTCCTCCACCGACGTGGGCTTCCCCCTCGCGCCGGGCTCCTCCGCGCTGCTGCCCAACGGCTACCAGCAGCTCGCCGACAGTATCGAGGTGCCCCCGCAGGAGGTCCTGCTCTACCTTGCTGTGCGTGAATCCGCGCTGATCCGTCTGCACAAGGCAAACCCCTGGCTGCGCGAAGACCTGGTCCAGCTCGTGGCGCGCTACGCCCGCGGCATTCGCGTGGACATGAACCGCATGCAGGACGCCGCCTCCCAGGTGGACATGAGCAACCCCGACGCCGTACAGGAAGCATTCGAAGGCGGCATGTTCAGCCCCCAGCGCACCGAAGACCAGGAACTGGCGGTACAGCGCCTGGAGGGTCTGCTCGCCCTCATCGAAGGCTGGGTATCCGTCGTAACCGAGGATGCGACCCGCAACCTGCCCAAGGCACCGCAGCTGACCGAAATCATGGCGCGCCGCCGCATCGACGGCGGCCCCAGCGAGCAGGTCTTCGAGAACCTGGTCGGCCTGGAACTGCGCCCGCGCCTGGTGCGTGAGGCACAGCAGTTCTGGCGCTGGTACGAAGAATCCCACGGCATTGAGGCGCGCGACGGCCTCTGGGACACCCCGGAGACCCTGCCCACCCCCGCCGAGCTGGAAGACTTCACCGCATACGATGCGCGCATGAACGAAATCAGCCTGGACGACGTGGACTTCGACTCGGAGCTGCAGAAGCTGCTGGACGGCGGCTTCGGCGACGCGCCCGAAGAAAAGTAGAGCTGAGCGAAGTAAAGCTGAGCGGCGAAAGTTAATAGCTGACAGTCGAGCGGGGGTGGCTTGTGAATGTACAAGCCACCCCCGCTCGAGTGTTTCGTTTGGTTTTTGATTCTTTGATTTTCGGGAAGCGCGTTAGCCGGCTGGATTTTAGTCGGCGGGATTTTAGCTGGCGCTGTTTTCGCCGCGCTCGCCCCGTTCATCTTCAGCCCGCGAGCGCCCCAGCGCGTACCCCTCCAGGTAGGCCTGCGCCCGCAGCAGCTGCGGGTAACGCGCCTCCAGGGCACGGAACGCCGCCGAATGATTCGGCTGCAGCAGGTGGCAGAGCTCGTGGTGAATCACCGAATCCAGCACGTACTCCGGTACGCCCTGCAGCTCCGAGGAGATGCGGATCTGCGTGTTCGCGTAGGTTGCCGAGCCCCAGCGCTGACGCTGATTGCTCACCCAGCGAATCGACAGCTTCTCGAGCCTGCCCGAGGCAACCAGCTCCGGCAGGTTCTTCTGCGCCAGGTGCAGGGCGCGGGAACGCAGGTACTCGTCCGTGACCGTCAGCTGCGTGGCACGCTCACGGCGCGCGGCACGACGCTGAATGCGCGGCAGCAGGCGGGCAATATGCTCGTCAATCTCCTCGCTCGTACTCGCAGCCGGAATGAGCAGGCGGTAGGCGGGATTGCCGTGCTCGTCCACGCCGTCACGCTGCATGCTGATGGTGCGGGTGCGACGCGCCGAGCGGACCAGCTCAATCTGCGGGCGGTCCTTAGTGGCGGGCAGAATCTCACGCTTAAAACGCTGAGCCATAGTCTCCTCCTCCCTTCGACGAACGGCGGGGCTGTACGGCACGGGACTGAGCCGAACGAGCCGAACGATCTTGCGCCGAACGAGCCTGGCTATACGACGAGCCGGCGCTCTCAGCCCTGCGGCGGCGCTTCGCCGGATCAATATCGTCTAGGAAACGCGAACGCTTCCGCTGACCGCGACCGCCCACGGTGCGGGTCATCGTCCAGGTCAGCCACAGGTACTTGCGGGCGCGCGTAATGCCCACGTACAGCAGGCGGCGTTCCTCATCCACCTCGTCCGGGGTGGTCGCAAAAGTAATGGGCATGAGGCCCTCGTTCAGGCCGCACAGGAACACGGCGTCCCACTCCAGGCCCTTAGCCGCGTGCAGGGAGGCGAGAGTTACGCCGTTGACCTGCGGTGCGTCGTTGAATTCGCTGCGGTGGTTCAGGGTCGCCACGACCTCGTGCATGGTCAAAGGGAGCGGCTCGGGCACGCCCGGACGCGGGTTCGCGCGGTGCTCCCGAAGCTGCTCTTGGCGGTTCTGCGCCATCATGTCCACCATGTGCACCAGGGCGGCGAGGGACTCCCACTTCTGGCGGGTGGCGCCTCCCGAAAGGGGGCCTTCCTCCTTATATCCGAGGCCGCCGAGCACATCGCGGGTGTAGCGGGTGACGTCCTCGGTACCGTCCGTGGACTTCGCCGAACCGCGCAGGGCAAGCATCGCCTGCTTGACCTCGGGGCGTTCAAAGAAACGCTCCGCGCCGCGCAGCTGGTACGGAATATGGGCGGCAGCCAGCGCAGACTCAATCGCCGCCGACTGCGCGTTCGTGCGGAACAGCACCGCAATCTCCGAAGGCGGCACGCCGTCCTTCTCAATCAGGTCGCGGATGTCCTCGGCAATGCCGGCGGCCTCCTGCTCATCATCCGCGTAACCGAACCACTCCACATCCACGCCGGGGCCACGCTGAGACATCAGCTCCAGCGGCGGCGCCCACGAATGCGGGCTCGAATCCGGATGCGGACGACGCGCCGCCAACAGACGATTCGCCAACTCCACCACCTGCGAATGGGAGCGATAGTCGCGGGTCAGCTTCACCGTGTGCGCGCCACGGTACCGGCGCGGAAAATCCAGCAGGTAACGGCTAGTCGCGCCGGTGAAGGAGTAAATCGTCTGGGAGGCGTCACCCACCACGCAAATATCGTCGCGGCCGCCCAGCCACACATCCAGCAGACGCTGCTGCAGCGGGGACACGTCCTGGTACTCGTCCACCACAAAATGGCGGTACTGGTTGCGGACGGTCGCCGCGAGCTTCTCGTCCTCCTCCAGCATGGCGATGGTCAGCAGCAGCACGTCCTCAAAGTCGATGAGGTTACGCTCATCCTTCAAATCCTCATACGCCTGGAAAATACGCTGCATATTCTGCGGGGTAATCGCCGCAGGCAGCTGCTTCTCACTCAGACGCTGCATGATGGTGTCCGGGGTGAGCAGCTGAACCTTCGCCCACTCAATCAGCGACGCCAAATCACGCAGCAGGGAACGGTCCGTGCTGATGCGCAGACGGTTCGCTGCCTCCGTAATGAGCGTTGCCTTATTCTGCACGATGGACGGGAACGTACCGCCCACCACCTGCGGCCAGAAATACGCCAGCTGACGCAGCGCCGCCGAGTGGAAGGTACGCGCCTGCACGCCGTACGCACCCAGCTGGTGCAGGCGGGTACGCATCTCCTCCGCCGCGCGCAGGGTGAAGGTCAGGGCGAGCACGCGCGGGCCCTGGTAGCGGCTAATCGCAATACCGTAGGCGATGCGGTGCGTAATCGCGCGGGTCTTACCGGTACCAGCACCAGCCAGCACGCGCATGGGGCCGTCCAGCTCGGTGGCGACCGCACGCTGATCAGGGTCAAGCCCGGCAAGAATATCGTCTGCGGAGATCATATGCTGAGGCTGCTGAGGTGTGGCGGTCATAATGCTCCATCAGTAAGGCGGGCGGTGCGGGCAGGCGGCGTGCGCTCGCGCGGGCATACGGACATGTGTGTATGCGGGTGCGCGAGGCGGTGATAGCCGGTCTTCCATTGTATTCTCCCAGACTGTATTCTCTAGGCCCGCCGCGGCTTCTTAGCTGTTGCTTTCATTCAGGGCGTGAGGAACCCGCCTCTTTTGGAGTGGGTAAGTAGAAGCTCAACGGGCAGCGCAAGCGAGCACGTTTAGGCTTGTCCACAAGTATCTTCACCACTTGGCATAAAGATCCCAAAAACTACTAAACGGCACACATTGGTTTGGTAACCTTAACCCGTGACTTTATCTCCCCTTCAGCTAGCAGCCATCGTCTCCGCCGGAGTGCCCGGGATTTACCCCGTCGGCGCCGAACCGGTCCGCGAAGACAGCGACGACTTCGACTCGGCAATCATCGCCGACTCCACCGGTCGCCGCTGGCGAGTGCGCGCCCCGCGCCGCCCCGACGCCAGCATGCGCCTGGAAGCTGAACACCTCATCCTGCAGTCGTTCAGCCCCGGCCTGCGCGCCCGACTGCCCTTCGCCGTACCCACCGTCGCCGGCACCGTACCCTACGAGGGTGGCAACGTGTTCGTGTACACGCACATCCCCGGCACCATCTACGACGTAGACCAGCTCGCCGAACTGAGCCGCCGCGAAGTTGCGGCGAACCGCCCCTCCCTGGCGTCCATCATCGCCAAGGACATCGCGACCCTGCACGTGATGCCCGAAGACATCATTTACGAAGCCGACCTGCCCTCCTACTCTTCGGAGCAGATTCGCCTGCGCAAGAACGCCGAGCTCGAGCGTGCCGCCGCAACCGGCAAGGTGCCCGCCGACCTGCTCGCGCACTGGCGTACCGTGCTCTCCCCCGGCCCCATGTGGCAGTTCCGCCCGCGCGTGGTCCACGGTGACATGGGCGCCGAGAACCTCGTACTGCACGTAACGCCCTCGACGGCGCGCATCGTGGAGGTCACCGGCTGGTCCGATGTGCACGTGGGCGACCCCGCGCAGGACTTCGCTTGGCTGTACTCCTGCCAGGACATCGACTTCACCGACGAGGCAATCGAGGTGTACCGCCAGCAGATGCCTCAGCTGCCCGACGCCTACCTGGCGCAGCGCGCGAACTTCTACGCAGAGTTCGCGATCGCCCAGTGGCTCACCCACACCGTGGAGGTCGGCGACCGCGACGGCGCAACCCACGCAGTGTCCATGCTCCTGGACATTCAGGACGACCTGCGTGCCTCCGGCGAACTGCTCGGACAGGAGGAGGTCGGCCCGCTGGTCGGTCCCGCCGAGTAGATATTGGTCGGCCCCGCCGAGTAGCTCATAGGGTAAGTAGCCGCCAGGGTGTTGCCAGCCAGGGTGTCACCTGCCGCATAGGTTTTCGGTTCAGCTAGGTTTTCGGTTCAGCCCCGCAGTACTGCGCTGCGGGGCTGAACTGTATCTACTGGGCTGTATATCCGCTAGGTTGTAATCCGTTGCCTCGCGCCCGGTAAAACTAGCTCTCCTGGCTGTCTGTCACTGACTGTCTGCCAAACCGACGGGATGATGCCTATAAGGGTTAGTGGAAGGGCTTTAGTGGCCTTTTTGACAAAATTTCTTTAAGTGTTTCCCCTCACCTTTTGAGCACCAGTTTTGCATTTTTGTGCATGAATGACTCAGATTAAGGCTGAGACTTGAAGGTGCGCTAAAGGTGTTATTCACAATATTTCCCAGGTGCTAATACGCCACAAACCCACATAAACCAACTTTTGATTTCAAGAGTCCACAGAGCATCAACTTCACCTTGAACTATGCTCAAAATAGTGCATTTTAGGGTAAAAACTTACCCTGTAGATTTTTTCAAAAACTCCTGGAATACTTTTGCTGTGCCGCGAGAAAACCAGCGGACACACTCCCCATAGCGCACTGACCAGCGCTGATATCGTGGCAGCGATAAAGTGGGGAGACAGATTGGACGGGACCCTGACCGGTCATGTCAGACCCGAGCCGGATTCATGCACCGCGCAACCAATCACCGATGGCAGAAATCTATAGAGTTACTTTCGAGGTTGTGTTTGAGAGTAAAGACGCACGCAAACCCCACGGGGCGCCGGCGGCGCGAGTGAGGCCGCGAGAGCGGCAGTCGTTCGGCGCGATTCTTTCCCGGAGCGTGCGAGGGCACGAAGTACCTCTATAGTTCTTCAGCGGCTGAGGACGCCTCATCACCCTAATGCAGTGGGGTGAAGAGGCGTTCTCTGCCATTAACCGCAGAAGTCCATACAGAAAAGCAGCTCACGAGGCGCAATGCCTCCGTGAGCTGCTTTTCTGTATTCGGTTATTGGCTCAAGCTAACGCGCGAGCGCATGTCTCCGCCGCCTAGCCTTGCCGCTTAGCCCTTGCGCGCCTCACGAATCACCTTCGCCAGCTGCGCCTCCGTGGGCAGGCCGCCGCGGATCTGGTGGTCCCACACCTCCGCAACGCCCTTGCCGCCCAGGTACACGAACACGGTGCTGATACGCTCCGGGTCCACGCCCATAATGCGGGAGAACGCAATACGATACAGGCCCAGCTGGAAGCGTCGAGACTGCATGGTCGCTATCTTCGGGCGGGAACCGCTCTTCCAATCCACCAGCACCCAGCGTTCGCCGTCCTCGTCCTCGGTACGGAACACCGCGTCGATACGGCCGCGCAGGCTCACGCCCTCGATATGGGTTTCAACCGGGTACTCGACCGCCCAGATGCGCTCCTTCCACTCATCGCTGCCCCACTCGCTGGTGGCGAAGCGCTCCCAGAGACGCTGGACGGAGGCATCCAGTTCGCTCTCAGACTCCTCGAAGTCGTCCTCGAAGGTGAACTCGTCCTGTTCCTGCAGGTCAGCTGGATCTGCAGAATCAGAGGAATCTGCTGGCTCAGCAGGCGCGGCGGAGGTGGAGACGGCTGAGGCGGCAGCAGAACCAGGCAGATCAACGCCCACCGTGTCCTCCGCATCGGGCGCCTCCAGCGGGTCGGCGCTCGGCGCCACCCCGAAATGCTCCTCAATCAGCGCGTGCACCGCAGTACCAATCGTTGCCGCACGCGAGGGACGCTGAGGCACCGGGCGCATCAGCTGATGCACCGTGCCCTGCGGGTCCTCGCTCAGGCGAATGAACGTGGATGCGGACAGGTGCCCGGGCAGCTGATCGTTCAGCACCGGGTCGGTCTGACCCATCATGAGCAGTAGCAGGTCGGCTTCGCGTTCCCAGTCCACCGCCTGCTGGCGCAGGGATTCGGGAATGGCGGACTCGCCGTGTGCAGCAGATGCAGCGGGGGCGGCAGTTGCAGGATGGTTTTCGCTCTCCCCCGCTACATCCCCGCTCTGGTGCAGGTCATCCTCCCCCGCACCGACGGCAAGCTCCACCGCCAGAGCGGCACGCTCCACCGCCTCGCGACGGCTCGAGGAGTTAATCGCAATCTCACGTTCCAGCTGCTCATGCTGGCCGCGGCGAAGCACCGCCTTCGTACCCTGCGTGAGGGCATCGTCAGAAGCCCAACGCCAAATCACGGGGCGCTCCAGCGGGTCAAAAGGCCACATGGCGGTCAGCACCGCACCCATGTTCGGGTTCCTGTCCTCGTAGTTCTTCTGGGCGAACTGGCCGCGCACCTCAATCGGTAGTGCCGCCGCCACCGTGGGCGAGAAACCGGGCTGAGGCGGTTGCGCCTCACGCCATTTCTCCCGCTCGGTGGCTTCGATAATCCATTCGGGCACCGGCAGGTTCAGGCGGGTACAGTTTTCCACCGCCGTACGAACACGCACGGAAGGAACCGCCAGCTGCCAATCCTGCGCGAGGGCGGGGGCCATGACCTCAACCAGCGCCCACGCGTAGCGTTGCACCTGCTCGGCGTAGGTTGCCCGAGCGTTCGCGCTCGCCTCCGCCTGTACGGGGGTGAGCTCGTCAGCGTCTACGGGGTAGAGTTCCAGAGCCTCCAGCAGCGCCGCTTCATCGGGGGCGGGCGGCAGGTTCGAGGGGTCCACGACCGTACCGTGCACCAGGGTCACCGGCTCCGCCAGGCGGTACTTCGACTCCGCCAGCTGCTCAGCCCAGCGGCGCACATGGTTCAGGTGCACCTTCTTGCGCTTATCGGCGGGGTTCGGCATCGTGTACGACAGACCCATGCCCACCAGCTGCGGCGCGACCCAGGGTTCGTCTATCGTCTCCTGGAAACGCATAGAAGGCGCGTCTACACCCACAAATGGCTTGAAAAGAATCTCCAATAGATCTTCCCAGAAGGGCTGCACCGGCTGGGGCGCCACAGAAGCACTCCTCCACCGGTAGGCGCTCAATGCCAGCAGGTTACGGGCACGGGTCATCGCCACGTACATGAGGCGGCGGTCCTCCATGCCGGCATGCTCGGCGGCATCATCCTTGTGCTCGCCCAGGTAGTCTTCCAGGTCCTTCGCCTTCTCGAAGGCGGTAATCTCCTCCGGGGTCTCAAGGATCGAGGGAAGGTACTCGCGGTCGCCACGCAGCGGCCAGGGCAGAGCCGTATTAGCCGACATCTGCCACAGGTTCGGGGTCTGCCCGCCGGTCGCGCTACCGCACAGGCCCGGCAGAAGCACATGATCCCACTCCAGGCCCTTCGCGGCGTGCATGGTCATCAGCTGCACCGCATTCGGGTCAGGTTCCACAGTGCCCAGCGCCAGGCCCTTCTCCTCATCATCGGCACGCTCAAGCCACGCGAGGAAGCCCATCACATAGCTCACGCCGCCCGAAGACAACAGGAAGCGGCGCGCACCCGGGTCGCCTTCCTCCGCGCTCACGCCGTCAGAGCCGGCGTAAATCATCGCGTTAATACGCGGCGCCGACATGCCGTAGGCGGCGGCCACCTCGTGGAAAGCGTCCAGGTTCGCGCGTGAACCCAGCGGGTCGGTACCCGGGCGGACCGCCAGCTCAATATCGAGCAGCATGGTCCGCTCAATCTCGTACAGCAGCGTGCCCAAGTCCTCGCTCAAACCGGCACGCAGCACGCGCATCTGCTCGGCAAAAGCACGCAGACGCTCCAGCGCCGCCGGGGAGAAACGGCGGCCGCGGTACTGCTCTCCGTAGAGAGGTTCGCCGTCCACCCCGTCCTGCGGCAGGTTCTCCACCGCCTCAATCAGGGAGGCGTAGCCGGAGGAATCCTCCACCGCGCCCTTGAGGGTTTCGTCCAGACGCTCTTGGGCGGCACGCAGGTGCTCCGCCTGCAGGTTGATAGCGGCAGCGTCGTCGGCGTCTTCAGCCTCGGCGAGCATACGCAACGCCATCTGCTCACGCAGGGCACGCTCACGCTCACGCACCAGCGACTGCGCCCAATCACCCAGCGCCAACATATCCGCCGCGCCCAAACGCCAACGCGCACCCGTCAGCAGGCGCGCCAGGGCATCCGAACGGTTCGGATCAGCCAGCACACGCAACGCCGACACCAAATCCACAACCTCCGGCTGGGAAAGCAAACCGCCCAAACCCACCTGCTGCACCGGAATGCCCAGGCGCTCGCATTCCACACGAATCGGGTCCAGCTGACCGTGTACACGCGCCAACACCGCAATCTCAGGCATCTTCAAGCGCGGACGCACAGAACCATCACCGGAACGATGCGCCGCGTAGGCGCGCTCATACTCGCGCACCGCCTGCGCACGCATCGCCGCAATACGCTCGGCAATAGCCACAGCCTCCTCGCGGTCAGAGTCGTGGTACGTCAAATCAACACGCCCCACCATGCCCGCGGCAGCCTGCTCAAAAGCGGGTGAACCAGGCTCCCCCACCAGGGCGCAGCGCGGGCGCAGGTCAGGAACCTGAGCGGCGGTAATATCGCCGTCGGCGGCACGCACCCACTCGGGAACCTCCTTCAGCTTCTCTGCCACGTGGTTCGCCGCGTTCAGCACCGAAATGTCGTTACGCCACGCGATGGACAGGAACAGCGGCTGCACATGCTTAGTCGGGAAATGACGGTAGAAGCTGAACATCTGACCGTCCGAAGCACCACGGAAACCGTAAATCGACTGCTTCGGGTCGCCCACAGCCATCACCGGATGCGCCGGAATACCCGCCGCCTCATCAGCACCGTAAATCGAGGAGAACAAGCTCATCTGCGCGTGCGAAGTGTCCTGGAACTCGTCCAGCAGAACCACCTTGAAGCGGGCACGCTCACCCTCACGGATGGCCGGGTCAGCCTCCGCAATGCGGGCGGCAAAACGCATCAGGTCACCAAAATCCAGCACCTGCATGCGCGCCTTCACGCGGGCGTAGCTCATCGCCATGCGCGCGTACACTCGGCGGTTCCGCAGCAGACGCTGAACCTTCAGAATGTCCCTCTCAGTCTTCGTCTCACGGCGAGGCTCGGGCACCGCCGCATACGCCGCCAACTGCTCGGTGCAGAAGTCAATAACCTGTTGCGGCTCCACCAGGTGCTCCGCGCACTCGTCAGAAAGCTGCAGCATCTGGTTAATCATGGTCGCCGCAGAGACCGGCACGCCGTCCTTATCGAGGGGAAGCTCCCCTTCCCAGTACTGCACAATCTGCGCGGCAAGCTGCCACTTCTGCGCATCGCCAAGCATCTGTGCGTCCTGCTCCACGCCCAAGCGCAGACCGTACTCCTTGACGAGGTTATTCGCGTAAGAGTGGTAAGTGAGCACGGTCGGGTCAGCGATGCCCTCGCGCAGCTCCTCATCGCTCGGGGCGACGCGGCGGCTACGGCGCAGCGTGTTCAAACCCGCACGCATACGGCTGCGCAACTCGGTTGCCGCCTTGCGGGTGAAGGTCACGCCAAGCACCTCTTCAGGGCGCACAAAACCGTTATCGACCAGCCAAATCACGCGGTCAACCATGGTCGCGGTCTTACCCGAACCGGCACCGGCAATGACGAGGGTCGGGGCGGGACCCGCCTCAATCATGCGGACCTGCTCGGGGGTCGGCTTCTTACCGTCGGCGCCGTTGAGCATCTCGGCAATGTCGAGGGCACTGCGGTAGTCGGCAGGCTTCAGCGCGGGGTCGTTCGCGGCGGCTTCTGCAGAGAAGAGCACGCCGTTGGGCAGCTGCCAGCTATTGTGCTCGCACCACTGGGCGGGGGTGAGCATGCCGGTGCCAGAACCGGGGTGAGCGCCGGGGGTAGTAGCGCCCTGCATATCAGCGCCATATGCGCCAGAGTCAGTCATGATTCCTCTTCCTCATGGATCATTCTCATGGGAGGTTCGGTGTGAGTGATATCGAAAGTAAACGTAGGGTACGCGGCTACTAGGGCTGCGTCACCTGACGGCCGCGCGTACAAATCGGGCAGATCTCCGGCAGACGGCACCCATAGCCGCCCTCACGGTGACGAGCCTGCACCTGCGAGCCAGCAATCAGCTCCGCGGCGTGCTGCACCAGCTCAGCCGCCCACGAATCGTGCTCCGTCAGAGCCGGCTGAACCTGCAGACGAGTCTTGCTCTCATCGTTCACGCCCGAGGCGCCCAACTGCACGAGCGCCGCGCCTGCGGAATGACCCGTATAGCCGGTGTACTCCAGCTCCTGGGGGCGGGCATCCGGTAGCGGTTCGCCCGCCTCCAGGGCGGCGGCTTCGGCTCGGTAGCGCTCCTCCAGCTGCTCACCCGCGCCTGCCTCCACCGCAATCTGGTAGGCGGCAAGCTGCGGATGCGTCTCCATCTCCGAGCCGGTCGGCTTAGACTTACCGGTTTTCAGGTCAACGATGGCGTAGCGGCGGGTGCCGTCCTCCGCCGGGGCGGTACCCTCGAGGCGGTCCACACGACCGGTGAGCAGCGCATCCAGCTCGCCAACCTCACCGGCGGGGTCGAAGGGCACTGGCACACGCACCGAGAAGGAGCCTTCAACACCGAGGTTCTGCCAGCCGGCATCCCCCATGTGCTGACGGTAGTAGTAGCTCAGGCGCAGAATCATGCGCTTGGCGCGCTCGTAGAGGGCGTAGGATTCCCAGGGCACGCGCTCGCGGTACTCTTCGTCGGTCTCGTCCTCCCTGCGGGCGGGCACGCCGAGGGAGCTAATGCGCTCGTCGAGGGCGGTTTGGAGCTCTTCGAGGGTGCCGGTCGGGTACTCCTCGGCAATGGCGTGAACGAGCGTGCCGAGCGAGCGGGACAGGTCGGTCTGAGCCTCGGCACGGGCGGCGGAAACCAGCCAGTCCAGCGGGGAGCTGTGGATGGTTTCCAGGCGCGAGGGCGAAAGCGTAATCGTGCGGCGGCCAGAGTTTTCGGTCGGCTCTTCGCCGTCTTCGCCGTGGTTTTCGTCCAGCTCAGCGTGGTCTGCGGCGTGGTCTGCCGGGCGGTGCGCAAAGAGCAGCTCCGTGCTGGACAGCGGCAGCAGGCCCCACCATTCGTCGGGTGCGGCGCCCGGTGCCTGGGCGTTCGCCAGGCGCGCCAGGGTGCGGGAGGCGGCATCGAGTCGGTACGCGGACGCCTCCGGGGTGAGTGCGTCTTCCTCCGGCGCGTTGTGCATCTGTACGCCATCCTGCGCGTCTTCGGCGCGCATGGCATTCAGCGCCTCTTCAACGAGGGTGCGGCGTAGCTCCGCCACCAGGGAACGCAGGGTTGCGGGGCGGCGCACGCGAGTAATCGGCACGTCCGTGGAGTCGCCGACCGCGTCGGTGGGCAGCACAAAGTCGAAGAACTCGCCGGGTGCCTCATCGTCATTGCGCACGGCGGTGAGCACGAGGCGGGTGCTGGCTCGGGTGGCGGCGACGGCGAACATGCGTAGCTCGTCATGGCGGGTGTCGCGCACGCGTTCGGGGTAGCTGCGGATACGGGCGGGCGGCACCTGTTCTTCCCCTGCCTGCTGCTGGGCGCGCTGGCGGATGCGCGCATCGCACAGGTCCACAAGGTCGCCGGTGCTCAGCAGGGAGCCGCGCACGGTGGTGTTGGGCCAGGTGCCTTCCTGCAGACCGCATATATATACGGTGCGCCAGGACTGACCTGCGGCGAGCGCGGGAGTGAGAATCTCGACCACGTCTTGGCGTACACCACGGGCGGCGAGGGTGTCCATAGGTAGGTCCTGCGCGTCGATGAAGTCGAGGAACTGCTCAGCACCGGCGCCGCGCATCTGCTCGTCGAATCGGTCGGCGGCTTCAAAGAGGCCGATTATGGCGTCAAGGTTTCGGTGGGCTGCATCGGCGTCGGGGCCTGCACCGCGCGACTGGGCGACCCAGGTCTTTTCGAGGCCGCTGGCTTCCCAGAGTGCCCAGAGCACTTCGGTGCTGGTGGATTCGGGGCGCGCGAGTGCTTTACGTCCGGCGGAGAGCACGGCTGCGATGCGGTGCACGGCGCGTCCTACGCCCTCTTCGGGGAGGGTTTCGGGGTGTAGCAGTGCACCGAGGAGCAGGTCGTCGCTGGGGCGGTGGCCGCCGCTTTGCAGTTCGATGGATCGTAGCTGCTGGCGGAGTCGTCGCACGTCCATGCTGGATGCGCCACCGAGTCGGGAGGTGAGCAGGGTGATGGCGCTCTGCGCGCCACCGAGGGGGTTGGCGCGGCTTTCTTCGGCGATGACGTCGTCGAGGCTTCGGCGCATGAGCTCTTCAGCTTCGGAGGCGCTGAGGGTTTCGTAACCGCCATGCTCGGCCGCCTCCGTACCTTCTGCGCCTTCTGCGGCGGGCATGTGCACGGCGGGGTTGAGCGCCTTCTCGCCGCGCTTGCGGGCATAGACGAGCAGGCTGAGTGCGTCGAGGAAGGGGCGTACGGCGGGCTCGTCGCGCACCGGTACGAGCGCCGCGGAGGTACGCGAGGGAATACCGTTCGAGGAGAGCACGCGGCGGATGCGCGCCACGTCCGCGCTGCTACGCACGATGATGGCGGACTCGCGGTAGGGGTGGTTGCCGTAAATGCGTTCTTCGAGCAGCATTTGGGCGATGAGGTTCGCCTCGTCCTGAGAGCTGGAGAGCGCATACTTATACACGCCTGCGGGTGCGGTGCGGTAGTGCGCGGGGTCGAGGATTTTGCCGTCGGCGCCCAGGTGCAGCAGCGGTTCGTCGGCGGCGCCCCAGGTGAGGGCTTCGTCGGCGGGGGTGGTGTTGATGCGTCCAAAGGTTGCAGGCGCACTGTTCTTTGTGCTGTCCTTCGCCCCCTCCTGCTCAGCGGTGAGCGGCACGAATCGGGTGTAGCGCGGCAGGCGGCGGCGAATGTCCGCCACAAGCGGCATCATGAGTGCGGGCAGGCGGTACGAGGTGGTGAGCGTGCGGGTGCGCATGCTCGGGAAGCTTGCCTGCAGGGTGGTGACGAGGTCGGGGCGGGCGCCTCGGAAGCCCTGGACGACGGCTTCGTCGCTGTAGGTCATGACAACTTGGGGGCCTTCAGCGAAGAGGTCGGGGTGGGTTTCGGTCAGGTGCGCGGCGTCTGCGGGGGCAATTTCTGCGGCGATGAGGCGCAACAGCCGGTAGATGGAGGGGCTGAGTTCCTGCACGTCGTCGATGAGGATCAGGTCGTAGCGGCGGCGTTCTTCAGCGAGGAATTCGGGGGCGCGCAGTAGCAGCCGGCAGGCGTCGTTGATGAGTACTGCCGGGTCGTAGGCGTTTTTGGCGCGGAGGGCTCGCACGGCACGGTATTCGGTGTGCAGTTGGGCGAGGGCGTGCCAGGCGGGCTGGTTGTGTTCGGTGGCGAGGGCGTGTACGTCTTCGGCGGTGAGGTCGTATTCTGCCATGCGGTCGAAGAAGTCGCGGATTTCGTGGCGGAATCCGCGGGTTGCGAGGGCGTCGCGGAGTACGTCGGGCCAGGCGGGTCCGGGGGCGATGCCTTCGGCGTGGTTGGCGAGTAGTTCGCCGATGATGACGTCTTGTTCGGGGCCGGAGAGGAGTTTGAGGTTGCCTTCTACGCCGCTGAGTAGTCCGCGGGTTTGGGCTCGTTTGAGCAGGTCGAAGGCATATGCGGCCCAGGCGCGGGTGGGTGCTACGGAGAGGCTGCGGTCGCTGGATGCGGCGATGGTGTCTCGCATGCGGGTCGCGGCGGTGCGGGTGGGTGCGAGGATGAGCAGACGGGCGGGGTCGTTGCCGTCGGCGAGGTAGCGCAGGGCGCGTTCGGTGAGGTGGTGGGTTTTACCGGTTCCGGGGATGCCGGTGAGAAGTTGGGTTGTCATGGTTTCAGTCTATCGGCTGTAGCGCGCTTGCACCTTGTCGGTGGTCTTGTGGGCTCGTCGGCTACTTATGTGCCGCCTCGGTGGTTTAATATGCCGCCCCGCGGGGGGCTTATCCACAGCTGCGTGACGACCGGGCGCGCGCCTGCACCTCCGCTGGGTTAGTCTTATAGCATGACCTGGATGAACGGCCTGCGCGCCACCTTTGACCTTGAAACCACCGGTGTGGACGTCACCACCGCCCGCATCGTGACTGCTTCCCTGATCCTGCTGGACCCTCAGGGTAATGTGGTGCGCCGTGGCGAGTGGCTGGCTGACCCCGGCGTTGAGATCCCCGCCGGTGCCGCCGCCGTGCACGGTATTACGACCGAGTACGCGCGTGAGCACGGCCGTCCCGCCCGCGAGGTCGTGTGGGAGCTTGCCGGTGCGATTGGTGCGCTGAACCTTGACGGTGTGCCGATTATTGCGTTCAATGCCGCCTACGATTTTTCGGTGCTGCACCACGAGATGCTACGCCACAATATTGCCAACGGTGAGCTACCTCCCGGCGCGGTGCTCGACCCGTATGTTCTGCATAAGCACGTGATTCCGCGTAAGCGCGGCAAGCGCACCCTTGAGGTTCTTGCCGCCGAGTACGGTGTCTCCCTGGAGAATGCGCACACCTCCGCTGATGACGCCCTGGCGGCGGAGCGTCTGCTGGTGAAGCTGACCGAGCAGTTCCCGCAAGTCCTCAACGTGGATGCACGCCAGCTGCACGAGCAGCAGATTCAGTGGGCGGCGGAGCAGGCGGCGAGCTTCCAGGCTTGGTTGCGTACGCAGCCGGGTAAGGAATCTGAGGTCATTGACGGCCGCTGGCCCGTGCGCCGCTAAACCTGCGCCGCTAAACCTGCGCCGCTAAACCTGCGCCGCTAAACCTGCGCCGCTAAAAACCTAGGCAGCATCCCCAAACACCTCTCCTTTACTGACGGGCTGACACTATCCCCGCAGGGGCTTCTCCCCTATGCTAGAAGGTAACCGAACCTACACGAATAGCACGTGAATAGCACGACCCGGAAGGCCTCTCATGGATGATCTGCCCCGCACTACCGAGCCGTACCCTGACACTAATACGCGCAGTATTTATCTGGGGTCTACCCGTCTGGCTCATGAGCACCTGGTGGCGCAGTCGCAGGTGGTGCTCCGCCTGGGCCGCATCCTGATGAAGTCGGGTGCGAGCGCATACCGTATTAAGGCGTCGATGGCGCGTTTGGCAAAGGCTGTGGGGTTGAAGGAGCATCACGCGCAGGTGACCTTCACCGAAATTTCGACCTCTTCGTACACGGACGGTAATTTCCGTACTGAGGTGGCTGAGCAGCGCACGATGGGCATTAACGCTCATAAGCTGGATCAGTTGGGTAAGTTCATTTCTGAGCTTCCTGAAAAGATTACTCCGGCGGAGGCGAATGCTGAGCTTGACCTTATTGATTCGGCGAAGCCTCTGTACACCCGCTGGATGTTGGCGCTGGCGTCGGCGGTGGCGTGTGCCGGGTTCGCGTTCTTGAACCGTGGCGGTCTGGTGGAGTGCACGGTGGTGTTCTTCGCGGCGGGTGCCGGCCAGTTTTTGCGTTCGACCCTGCTCAAGCGCGGGGTGAGCCATTTGGCAACGTGGATGGCGTGCGGCTTCCTGGCGGCGGGCCTGTACATTGCGCTTGTTAATGTGCTGGTCGCGGCGGGTTGGATTAGCCCGAACCATATGATTGGTTTCATTTCGTCGGTACTGTTCTTGGTGCCCGGTTTCCCCATGGTGACGGGCATGCTCGATATTTCCCGCATGGACTTTTTGGCGGGTATTTCGCGTCTAACCTATGTGGGTTTGTTGTTGCTGAGTGCGTCGTTTGCGGTGTGGGTTTTGGGTTCGCTCTTCCACCTGCCGTTGGCGGCTCCTGCGCCTCTTAACCTTGACCCGACCCTGTATTTGGTGTTGCAGGTGCTTTCCTCGGGTGTTGCGGCGGCTGGCTTCGCGATGCTTTTTGCCGCTTCCCCGGTGGCGTGTGTGTGGGGTGGTGTGATTGCTGCGGTGGCGAACCCCGTCCGTATTCACATGGTGGAGGCGGGCATGCCCGCGCATATGGCGGCAACGATTGCCGTGTTTGGTGTGGGTATTTTGGCTGAGATTGTGGCGCCGCTGCATCAGCGCAAGTACACGCGTATTTCCCTGTCGGTTCCGGCGGTGGTGACGATGGTTCCGGGTGTTCCGTTCTACCGTTCGATGTCGCATTTTGCTAGCGGTGACATGTACTCGGCGGCGAGCGGTTTCGTGCAGTCCCTGCTGATTTTCATGGCGTTGGGTATGGGCCTGGCGTTTGTGCGTCTGCTCTTTGATAAGAACTGGCTGTTCGATCAGGACACTCAGGTGCTCAACCGTCTGGATACTGACCGGCACCTGCGTTAGCGCGTTGCGCATCCTCTCTGTTCCCTAACTTGTCTGTTGTGTTTTATCGTCACCTTTCGGTACGTTCAGGTGCTTGTCACCTGCGGTTCATCTGTAGCGCCTATGATGGTTAGGTACGGGACGCTCATAGCGTGCGGGCTCCGTTGCCTGGTGCGCATCGTCCCTTGTAATTCTTTAGTTCGCCGTCTCGTTTGAAAGGCACCGATACGATGACTCCTTCCTCTACCCACCCGCTGCACCATGAAGCCAGCGAGAAGCTGTTTGAGCGTTCTCGCGCGGTGATTCCCGGCGGCGTGAATTCCCCGGTGCGTGCTTTCAATTCTGTGGGCGGCACCCCCGCATTTGCCGCGAAGGCTAAGGGCGCGTACCTGTACGATGCGGACGGCAACGAGTACGTTGACCTGGTCTGCTCGTGGGGTCCGTCGATTCTGGGTCATGCGCATCCGCAGGTGGTTGAGACGGTTCAGCAGGCGGCTGAGCGCGGCCTGTCGTTTGGTGCGGCGAGCGCGCCGGAGGCTGAGCTGGCTGAGCTGGTGGTCAACCGTATTAACGCGGCGATTCCCGGTGCAATTGATCAGGTGCGTATGGTGTCCACCGGTACTGAGGCGACGATGACTGCGATTCGTCTGGCGCGTGGTGTGACTGGTCGCGACAAGATTATTAAGTTCGCGGGCTGCTACCACGGTCACGTGGATGCGCTGCTTTCCGAGGCTGGTTCGGGTGTGGCTACCCTGGCACTGCCGGGTTCGGCTGGCGTGACTGCCGCAACCGCCGCAGAGACCATCGTTCTGCCCTATAACGACCTGGACGCTGTACGTGAGGCATTCGCGAACCATGAGGGTCAGATTGCCGCAATTATTACTGAGGCGGCGCCCTGCAACATGGGTGTGGTGACCCCCGAGCCCGGTTTCAACCGTGGCCTGCACGAGATTGCTCATGCGAACGGTGCGCTCGTCATTTTTGATGAGGTGCTGACCGGTTTCCGTGTGTCTTCGGCTGGTTACTGGGGTTACGCGGCGCCCGAGGATGGCGGCTGGGTTCCCGATATTTTCACGTTCGGCAAGGTCATTGGTGGCGGTATGCCCATCGCGGCGCTCGCTGGTAAGCGTGAGGTCATGGAGCACCTGGCGCCGGTCGGCCCGGTCTACCAGGCTGGTACCCTCTCGGGTAACCCGCTGTCCGTCGCGGCGGGCATTAAGACCCTGACCCTGGCTGATGCCGCAGTCTACGCGCACCTGGATTCGCGTAGCGCCCAGCTGCAGCAGGCCCTGACCGAGGCGTTCAATGCCGCCGGTGTGGACCACTCCATCCAGAGCGCGGGCAACCTCTTCTCGGTGGCGTTTGGCACCGCAGAGGCGGGCGTACACAACTACGCCGACATCAAGGCGTCGGCAACCAGCCGCTACAACGCATTCTTCCACTCCATGCTCGAATCCGGCGTGTACCTGCCGCCGAGCGCATTCGAGGCGTGGTTCGTTTCTGCCGCCCACGACGATGAGGCGATGGACCGTATCACCTCGGCTCTTCCGGCTGCAGCCGCTGCGGCTGCCTCCGCGTAAGGGTTTGAGAGACGTAAGGAGGTGAGCGGCTCATGGATTTGAGCGCTCTGGGACTGCCTATGGAGCAGCTACGCGACGTGTGGCTGATCGCCTTCATGGTGTACCTGGGCTTGTGCCTGCTGGTGGATATCGCCTACCCGGTGCCCATCAAGAAGGAGAAGGCAGCCGAACTGTACCTTGAGGTGTCCGGCTCGCCCGTTGATGAGGCGCGCCGCGCCACCGCGGAACGCACCGCGATGGGTGCGCCGCTGAGCTCCTCCCGCAAGGGTAGCGCCACGAAGAAGGCGAAGAAGAAGCTGGATTCTATTGAGGGCGCCGGCGTGTTTAGCGGCTGGTTCCACGTGGTCATGTACCTGTGGGGCTGGATTGTGGCGGTCTCTATCTTCACCCTGTACTGGGATATCGTGTACGACGGTGTTGTACTACCGGCGCTGATTCTGCCGTTCCTCATGGTGTACCTGGGTGCGCGTATTGGCCGCCGTCAGTGGCGTGCAGTTCGCGGATACAGCAAGGACGACCGTGTGCTGGGCATGCCGCGCATCTACTCGGCGACACTGGGTAAGCTGAGCGCACCGTTCCGTGTGCGCGGCACGGTGCCGGGTGTAGAGCCGATCCGTGACGACCGCACCGCCTACTGGATCCTCGGCGGTATTGCGTTCCTGCTCGCCTCGGTCTTCTTAGTTTCGCTGGCTGGCTGGAGCATCGACGAGGATTGGGAAGCAATCTATATCGGTCACGCATCCTGGTTCTTGCTGGCGGCGGGCGTTCTGCTGATTATCATATTGCTGATGCGTAGCCGCGATTACGTGCTGTACAACCCGGATTCGTTCCAGGCTGGGCGTCTGCTCCTTCCGGCGAAGTCCCGCCCCTACTCTGAGGTTCGCGCATTCCGTGTGTACCCGAAGAACCCGGACGCTATCAAGCTGAACCCGAAGGACGCGAGCCAGTGGACGCTGGAGATTCTGCTCCCCGGCGGCCGCAAGCACGACTATTCGCTGAATGAGCACCAGATTGATTGTTTGGTGGCGCAGATTGCGTTCAATATTGAGCAGGGACGCTGGGCGCAGCTGGATTCGCCGGCGGACCGCGAAATGTTGGCGAAGTACTTCGTGGACGGCCGCGTAATCTGCACGACCATGGGGTATAAGCCTGCCGGTAAGCATGCGGAGGAGGCGGCACGCCGCGCGTCCTTCCAGAAGGCGCAGTACAAGTAGGCGGACTGCTCTTATACCGTTCTTATACCGCGAGAAGCCACATGTGTTTCGAGAAGCCACCAAAGACGTGGCTTTTCGAAACACATGTGGCTTCTCAGCACCGTAGACACACCATCACAGACCACCATCACCGACACCGTAGAGAGGACAATTCATGGAGCTAAGCGCTTTGGGGATACCCCTAGAGCCGTTGCGCAACGTGTGGCTGGTGGCGTTCTTCATCTACCTCGCGTGCTGCCTGCTGGTGGAGGTCGCCTACCCGACGCTCATTAGCGCCTCGCGAGCGCGCGAAGTCTACACCTCGGTGATGGGTTCCCCCGTCGAGGATGTGAAGGAGGCAATTACAGAGCTCGCGGATGCTGGCACTCACCTCACGCCCGAGCAGGAAGAAGCGGCATTCCGCAGGGCTGAAGCCCAGCTGGAAAGCATTAAGGGCTCGAACATCATTATGGATTTCGGGCATATCCTCGTGTACGGCTGGGCGTGTGTCATCGTCTATTCGACGTTCGTTCTGTACTGGGATATTGCGTACGACGGGATCCTAATTCCGGGGCTGCTTCTGCCGTTCCTCATGGTGTATTGGGCGGCGCGCTGGGGTCGCCGCGGCTGGCGCGTCGCACGTGGTTTCAGCCCCAATGAACGTCACCTGGGCATGCCCACTATTTACACCAGGACGCTGGGTCGGCTCAGTGCCCCGTTCCGTGGCACGGTCGCCATGCCCAGTAGTGAGCCCATTCAAGTTGATTGGAAGGGGCAGGGAATCTTCCTCTTTGTGGCTCTTCCTGTCGGTGGTTTCTTCCTGCTCTGCTACCTTCATTCGCTCGCGAACATCGAGCTGCTCGAGTATGTACCCACCTACATCGGTAAGACCTCAATAGCGTTTCTTGTTGTCTACGCGCTAGCCATTCCGTACCTGTGGTGTACGGTGCGTTCGTACTACCAGTTCACGCCGACCGTGGTGAAGCGTGGGCGGTTTTTCCGTTCGCCTAAGGTCTACCAGTACTCCGATATTGAGCGGTTCAAGGTTTACCCGTGGTACACGGGCGATCCCGAGGATATAGACCCTGATCAGCAGATGCCCAGTGATTGGCGTCTTGCCGTCACCTTCTCCAATGGTGCCCAGCAGATTTTTGGGTTTGGGGATTACCGTATCGATTGTTTGGTGGCGCATATTGCGTTCAAGCTGGAGCAGGAACGCTGGGCAGATGTGGATTCCCCGGCGGACCGCGAGAAGCTGCCCCTGTATTTTGTGGAGGGGCGCGCTATCTGCCTGACGCTGGGTTACAAGCCGGTGAATGAGCTGACGAAGAAGGCGGCGCGTATCGCGTCCTTCCGTGCAGTGAACTAGCGCCCGGTACGAAGCCACACATCATCACCGATACCCCCGTAGAGAGGACAATTCATGGAGCTAAGCGCTTTTGGGATACCCCTAGAGCCGTTGCGCTACATATGGCTCATCGCCTTTATCGTTTACATAGGGTTATGCATAGTACCCGCTATCACTCACCCCGCAACAATCAGCACGGAAAAGGCGAAGGAGCTCTACATCGCCCGTTACGGCTCCCCCGTCAACAATGCAATGAGGTATGCCGAACGTCGTTCTCTGGAGGGTAACCCGCTACCAAAACATAAACTGCGCTCTAACCTCACCCGTGCCCGCAAAGAAATAGATAGCATATTCGGTGTCTCCTCGATTGAGGCTTGGTTCCACGTGCTCATGTATGTGTGGGCATGCCTTGTCGCACGGTCCATCTTTCGTCTGTACACAGATATTGCCCATAATGGCATTCTGCTACCGGCTCTGTTGTTGCCGTTCTACATGGTGTTCGTGGGTGCACGTTCAGGTCGCCGCACCTGGCGTAAAGCCCGCAGCATCGATACGGATGACATTACAGCCGGGTTGCCTCAAATCTATAGCGCAGCGTTGATGCGTCTCAACGTTTTTGCGGCACCCAAGGAAGCTCATCCCCAAACTAAACCGGTTCGGGCAAAGAATGATTTCTACGTTGAAACCCACTTTGTGCTGGTTTTGGCTCTCATCGTCTTCTTCTATTCGCTTGTCGGTTGGACAGTTCTAGGTGTCCAGCCAATGCCCATTGGAGGAGCTTCCATAACGCTGGCAATTGTTACCACCGTAACTGCAGTAACTCGGTGGGTTTATATGAGGCGGTACCTGCTGTTCAATCCCGATTCGTTCTACATCGGGCGCTCTTCCTCCCGGCGAAGAAGTACCGTTACCCCGATATTGTGGAGTTCTGCGTCTTCCCGAAGAACCCCGAACAGATCAAGCCGACCTTCTACGAGCCGTCACAATGGCAGATAGAAATCAAGGTGCCGTCCAAAATCCCGCCGAACCTTGCCAAGCGCATGCCGTGGCTGCGCAGGCATATTGTGGCGGTGCACGATGAGCGGGTCGTCTGCCTGACCTCCCAGGTTGCGTTCTACCTGGAGCAGGAACGCTGGGCGGACCTGCGCTCCCCCGCCGACCGCGAAAAGCTCGCGGAATACTTCACCAACGGCAACGTTGTGTGTACTTCCCTCGGGTACAAGCCCGTCAGCGAGGAACCCGAAAAATAGCAATACGTCCCTTGGAAAACCGAATGTATACAGCAAATCACATATGAATGCCCACGTTATTTCATCATTCTTGACTGGATTTTTATGTATACATGATAGGCTAAGAAACGAAAGTTCTCGTTGCAATGATTCTCATAGGAGAGAATTTATGACTAAGAAGAAGACTAACCTAAAAGATCACACCGTACCCGCCTCCATTATTGGATCTTTCTCAGATAGCAAGGATGGCTCCCCTCGAGAAAGAAAAGTGTACTACCTACACAGAAAAGGAATGACTTCTCCCCATCACAAAAGGGCAGAGACTATTGGATACGTCAAGGGAGAGTATGACTCATCCTTCGGTCGCGCTGTCGATGATTTGTGGGACGAGTATGAAGGTAGACTACCTGAGCTCTTAGAGATTTTCACTCAAAAGAAACCACTTTCCATTAATTCATGGGAAAAAGTTCTTATCCCATATGTGGCCGATTTGTGGGTTCGCAGCCCCGGTTTTAGACAGAACTACGAAAATCGCCTTAGAGCACCCCTATCTTCAAGCCAGGAAGATGAAGGAAAATTTAAACAATCCAAAAAAGATTTAGTTGCCATGCTTAGAACAACCATTCGACTTGAATGCCGAAGGATTTTCTCTCTATATTCAATCGATGTTCTATATACTTCTAAATCCACCTTCATCCTCCCAGACCTGGGCATGGCATGTCTAA
>ERZ1674236.53-NODE-53-length-32309-cov-29.277950_pt1 | contig 32309 bp, 29 predicted proteins | sample MGYA00581210_ERZ1674236 | MGnify/ENA primary metagenome ERZ1674236 (study PRJEB41354, sample SAMEA4873328) | human saliva metagenome | biome: human-associated habitat [ENVO:00009003]; feature: mouth environment [ENVO:08000002]; material: saliva material...
GTACTGTCTGCGGCTTCGTCGCCTTGTCCTGATTTAAATTTAATCCACTATAATAAATAACAAAAGGTCGTCTGAAACCTTGAAATCGGGTTTCAGACGACCTTTTTACATCAGCCTATTGTTTATTGCACGACATCGCAAGACTTCGCTTTTTCGTGCTTAGGCGCGTTGACGAAATCTTTGCAGTCCGCCAGCAGCTTGGGCAAAAGCGGTTGGAACACGGGATGGCTGCGCAGCTTGCCCGCGTAAAACGACATCATGTACGGATAATAATACTGCATCGCCTGCATCCATTTCGCGCCCTCTTCCTTCTTGCCTTGCCGGTAGAGATACAGCGCCACCTGATATGCGTTGGAATACGGGCGGTAAGACAAGGAATCGATCGCCGCCTTCTCTGCCCAAGGTTTGACCTGCATATCGGTCGGCTCGGCGCGGCGGGTCAGGCTGAGGTCGGCATAATAAGCCAGCATCGGACTGGTTTCGGAAATATGGCGCAAACCGTTAATCTTCCGCCCCGCCATCTCCGTACTTTCATTTTTTGGAATCCGGCTGTAATCAACCAAATCGGTATACGTCCAGCCCATATGCAGCAGCCCGCCGATAATCAGCAGCGTAGCAAGCCCGCCCGCCCAATTGCGGCCGCGCATCCAAGCGAGGTCGTCTGAAACGTCTTCATAACGTGCCGGCGCGAGTGCGAACATCAACACAAACGGCGTCAGGAAATAGATATACCACAATGGGTACTCCAGCATACTGTGGCACATACTGACGGCAACCATAGACAGCAGCAGCAGCGAAGCCGGATGGTAAGGACGCACCAGCATCCGCCACAGCCCCGCAAGCATCGTCAGGGCAACCAATACCGTACCGACCAGCCCGACTTCGGAGAGCAGTTGTAAAACAATATTGTGCGAATGGGTAAACAACACGCCTAAGATATTATTCGGAAAATACTGCTGCTCCGCATTAATCCAGAAAGTCTGTTGGGCAAAGCTGTTCCAACCGTGTCCGAACCAAGGTGCGGACAAAAAGGCAGTCCATGCCTTACGCCATTCAATCTGACGCATCGAGCCTTCAAAACCGCTGTTTCCGGCGCGTTCGACCGCCGTTTCATATTGACCGTTGCCCAGCAGCTCCAAAATCGAACCCATCGCAAATTGAAATACCGCCACCAACGCGACCGTCAGGAAAAATATCCGCACCAGCCTCGCAGAATCCCGTCCCGCACGCCAACGCCACACAGGCAAAATCAACGCCACGCCGGCCACATAGCCCAGAATCGTGCGCGAGTTGACCAAGCCCAAGACAGCCGTCATCAGGAAGACCAACAAAAATCCCAACCAGCCCGGCATTTTGCGGGTTGACCACAAATAAGCCGCCGCCAAAACACCCCACATCAAATAATGCCCGAGGTGGTTGCGCTGCCCAAGCTGACCACTAACCTCTTTTCCGCTATACACAATCATGTTGCGCAGGAACCCAAGATCGTACCAGCCCTTAAACTGTATAAACGCAATCGCAGCCTGCAGCAACGTACCAAACAGCAGCGACCACGCAAACACCGTCACAATGCGTTCCTGCCCGTAGGCCGCCACCCAGCCGCGGCAAGCCCATACCGCCAAAGCCAGAATGATAAACGTCCACATCACCATATCGTTCATGCCGACGTAAATCAAATCCATCATCCGCGCCTGCAGCCACCAAAATGCCGCCAAAACCAGCAAACCGACGGCCGCCTTCGGCAGACGAACGCTCAACAAACCCTTATACGCCGTCACCAACACCAGCATCAGCGCGCCCAGAAGCGAAGCCGCTTCCAGATAAAAACTCGACAACGGACCCACGCGGTAGAAGGACAAAAACGGCGCGGCGCATATCCACAAGAAACAGCACCACAACGGCAACAAACGTTTGTCCCATTCACTCTTAAGGTCGTCTGAAAAACGCATAAACATTATTTTCCCGCCTTTCTCTGCTGCTTCACAAAAGCCAGGCATGCAACAAAAAACACCAAACACGCCGTCAACGATAAAGCGGCACACACCACCTCGGCAGCACCCGCATTAAACAAACGCATCACCGCCTCGGCAAAATAAATCAAAATCAACATAGAACTATACTGGTAAGTATAAACTTTACCCTTCAAAATACCCGACAATGGCAGGCACAAAGGCAAAGCCTTCAGCGCCAGCCACGAACCGCCGCTGCGCAAAGGCGCAATCCACAGCTCCCACGATAAAGAAAGGACAATCAAAAAAATCAAGCTGCCGCAAGCAGCTAGATAAGGCAAAGAAGATTTATGAGAAGAAGTATTCACGGATAAAGTTCAACAGGCATCGCGCCGAGTGTAAAATGCAGGATTATACCGAAAACCGAAACAGCCGTTGCAGCCCGACCGTTTCAGACGACCTAGGACACTCTCCCCATCCGTCGTATTGCTTTTCAAACTATCCGACGAATCAAAAAGATATCCCGTCAGGCAGCCGGACATCCCGAAAAAATCCCCAAACAGGTTGAACCTTCACGCCTGCCCATAATCCTATTGATTTATTCTTTTGGTTCTCTATGAAAACAAACCATATCCTATTTTTCAAAACCGCAATTCTCCGTTTGTCCGCATTAGGCTTGGCATTCACACTTGCCGCGTGTGCCGGCGGTCCATCCACCAGCCCCGTACCCGACGGCTACTACCGCGTCAAACCAGGCGACACCCTCAGCCAAATCGCCAAACGCTACGGACAAAACGTCAACACCTTGGCATCATGGAACAATCTGAACAACGCCTCACAAATCGAAGTCGGACAAGTCTTGCGCGTCCGTAAAAACGCCGCCAACCGCCCCCGTTCCGGCAGTACCGACATCAGCAGCGCCAGAACCGTCGCCCCCGTCAACCGCCTGACCCTGCAATGGCCGGTCGACAACGGCAAAAATTCCATCATCCGCGGCTACGACAACGCGACCAACAAAGGCATCGATATCGGCGGCACACTCGGACAAAGCGTCAAATCCGCAGCCGCCGGAACCGTCCTCTACGTCGGCGAAGAAGTGCGCGGCTACGGCAAACTGATTCTCATTAGCCACAGCGACTTCTCCATCACCGCCTACGCACACAACGACATCATTCTGGTTCAAAAAGACCAAAAAGTCGCAGCAGGCCAGCCGATTGCCACCATGGGCAATAGCGACACAGACGGCGTCAAACTGCATTTCGAAGTCCGCATGAACGGCAAAGCCGTCGACCCGATGCAGTACCTGCCCGGCTGATCCACAGCTTAATAAAACCCAAACCAAGCCGCAGCCCGATTCCGACAAACGGATTACAGGTCGTCTGAAATGAAAAAAACGCTTCTGTTTTAAGAGACAGAAGCGTTTTTTAAAATTTGGCATTTTCGAGAAGACGCTGATGCACCTGATGGCTACGCCTTGCCCACTTTCCCCTTAATAACCTTTACAGGGAAGATATCCTCAAAACTCAAAACATAGATCAAATTAAAAAACAACATTATCAAAAGGGGTCGTATGAAACCCTCTATTCAGACGCCCCAATTCTATTTATCCCCACCACCCTCAAACAACCATCCATAACGCATTTCCACCATTCATCATCGTTCATTTGTCCTATCTGCCTTTTTGATTTATGTTCAACTGGAAAAGTACACGAATTCGATGCCTATCACGGTAATCTGCCTACCGAGTAAACAACAGCAACCATATAAAAGAGACAATATGACAACCAAGCTATACGAGTCCCTGCAACGGGAAGCTGATGAAATCCTGATGTATGACGAAGACTACAATATCAATGCCCGTTTGGGACTGACCATATTGATCTACTACACGGGCGGCGGTTCGGTAGCGGGACAACGCAAGACGCTGGAAGCTGCCGAACGCTTTTACTCAAAGTACCATGGGTATTTGAAAATGCATTTTTGGACAGACATGCGCCGTTTTGCACGGCTCAATCCGACCGTATTTCAAAACAAAATAGACCGTACCATTAAAAATGCTGAAGCAGGACGCAGATTAGAATGTGTGCTGACTTCTGATACGAAATATGGTCAAAGAGCACCGGAATATCAGTTCAAAACCCTATCCTCCCACCCAATAGATGAAAATGGATTGTCTTGCCTTCAAATTACCCTGCCTTTGTCCTTTTTATCGACTACTGCCCAACAGCAGGAATTCGAAGATTGGGTGGAATATGTTTGCAAACAGTTTGATATTTTACACGGCTATGCCGGACTGACCATCGCTCTCCCTGATTCCTACTATAAATACCAATTTTATGAATACGCCGTTACCAAACGTTATTGGGGAGTCACACCTGATTCAGATTCACCCATAACCCTCCTTTGGTACGAAGGTATAAAATCTATCAGCTGGTACACACTTGTCGGTAAGGCGTTTCAGAATAAACTGAACAGCACGGAAATCCAAAACGTTTTGAACCATTATCGTGATATTACACTGAAGACTTATAACGGCACCATGGTATTCAAAGCAGGAAAATTCCCCGATTTGGGAGATAAAACCAAACCGTTGCCCGTTAATTACCTGATAGTGAACAACCTGATGCGGCCGATACTGACGCAAAAGCTGAACGACTCACTACATACTGCTTTCGGCAACGGTAAAAACCGTTACTCAGCTTCCCAGGGCTATTACTGGCTGCATCGTTGGGATAATGCCAATTTTGAAAACGGGATTTTTGATCCTAAAGGGACGAAGCAGGAACTGATGCCTGTTTACCGTGAGAGACCGTTAGAAGCACCTTATGCTGGACTGTGGATACCCGATAATCTGGAGAATGCAATAGAACGGCATTTCGAAAAAGGAGAAATCTTTCCTGATGATGGTGAATACCTTCAGCACCTACAAAATGGTACGACCGTAATTTGGAAAACCGATGCGGTCTGGAGGCTACTCAAACGGGACGATGGCGGCAGTGTGCTGCAGGCTTCGGAGTTTTAATGATCCGATATTGCTGCTCCGGCGTTTCAGACGACCCACGGACTCTGCCCAAACACAACAATTACTTTTAGAAAGGACACATACCATGTTTGATTTAACGTGCAGCTACTTAGACGATGACGATATAGATCACGAAGCCGAAAAGCAGTGGATTTTTAAAACTCTACACAAGCTTGAAAAAGAAGAGGAAATTAAATCTTTATTGAACGATTTTTCAAAATTCTCATCGTTGTATGACGAAGCCGTTGCAGCAGGATTGAAAAAAAGTGCAGTCAACGACTACATCATTATTTCCGCCTCAGCACCAGACGAGGTAACCGGCGCGCTTAAAGAATATCTGGGGAAAACCATTTATGACGCATGGGGTAGAACCGTGTCAAAAAACCAAATGCTGCGGGATTTTGTCAGTGAATATAAATGGGCGCATTTAGATATGGAAACATTCGACGCTATGAATCGGGAGAATTTTTTTAATAATATTGAACTCTAGCAGTATCCGATAGGCGGACAGGAAATTGCAGCGAATCCCAAATGCGTCAAAAGAATGAATATAGGAAACTAAATGAAAAAAATCGATTTCATAATGCATTTCACCGTTATGCAGCATTCCTTCGATCGTGTATTCAAGGATATGTTAGCTTTTCAAAAAGAACATCTCCAAGAGCTATTTGTATGTAACGATACAGTTACGGTAAAACTGCTGACAGAACGTAGAAATATCAAAAACGGCATAGTCAATTTGAAAGGCAAAAGCTATCCGGTGATTAAGACCAGTAAAAACTACAATTGCAACTATAAAGACAAATATGTCGAATTTCCCCTGCCTCTTGCCGATCTTGCACTCATGAAGGATTTTGCACTGACTTCGGAAGAAGTACGGCATATGCCCGAGATATTCGACCTTAACTGGTTGAATGTACCTTATAAGGAATGGCATAAATATGAGGATAAACGTCGTCCAATAGAAAAACGACACGGTTTGTTTAAGCTAGATTTACTCCCAAGAGCTGATGATTCTGTTGTTTTTGGACATTATTTTTTGATGAACGAATCCGATATCAATAAAACCCTGATAAAAGAATGGATATTCTTTTATTTGGATAAATATCTGCCGCATTGCCGGTTTCAAGGAATAAACCGTTTTTACCCTTCGAGAGTCCGGCCATTTTCCCTTTACAAAAAACGTATGGCTTTAGAATGGTTTTCCTTTCTACCCGCCGAAATCCTGCCTGAGGAAGTACCCAGCGCAAACGAGGTTATCTATCTTCCGAATTGTGGCAGTATCATTATTAGCACCGAGCAGCCCTACGACTTTGAGAATCCTGAAATGCGTAAGGTGACTGCCGCCATCGAACAGGAGCTGCACCATTTAGGATTGTTGCCTCTTGTGGATAATTTTGGCATTCCTCAAATTAGCGATTTACCCTTTATCAGTCGTGAGCAGCGTCTGAAAAACATGAGTTGGGGAAACGGCGTGTAGGTAAAGAAAATGCGAGAACCTATTGCCCGCACTTTTGTTTTCAGGCTACTAACTACTAGATGCGGTATTACACGGTTACCGCAGCATAGAATGGTAACCACACCGAATATGGAGAATATGGGACGCTACTCCTCTTTTCCTTGGATAAATACAGAGAAAGAAAGATTTTGAGATTTAAACCTGATATAGTGGATTAAATTTAAATCAGGACAAGGCGACGAAGCCGCAGACAGTACAGATAGTACGGCAAGGCAAGGCAACGCCGTACTGGTTTAAAGTTAATCCACTATAATTTGCGAATACAGGGATGTCCGGATTTATGTTCATCTATCCAAAGAAGGTCGTCTGAAACCTGATTTTAAAGTAACACACAGCCACATCACGAAAACAACTGGATTATGCCATTAAAAATTAAGAGTTTTTTATCTATTACCGATGCTGAGAGAATCGATTCAGCTTTAAATCAACTGCCTTGGGCTGGATCGAGCATAGATTGGGATAAGATTAAAGGCGAGAAGCTGCGTATTTCCTTATTTGGAGAAATAACGACAGCATCAATTCATTATGATACTTTTAAAAGATTTAAAGCTTGCCAAGGGAAGAACGTGGTAATTTACTACTCGCCATCACATCAACCTTGGATACTGGATACGGATGATTTTATCTATAATTGGTTAAGTATCTTTGAAGAATTACTTGAATTTCCTAAATTTATAGTATTTTGTTATGAAAAAATTTGGTAACCTGGATATTTAGAAAATTCAATAGAATGCGAACCTATGGGTGAATTAATTGGTTTAATCTGAAAAAGAACCCTAACACGCATAATATCTGAATTTGCGCAGAAGGCACGGATTTGGGCTTAAGATTTTTTATGCCATTCATTGCAATCAGTTTTTCAAAAAAGCCGAAATTCTTTAATGGCTGTATGAAAACAGCCAATATCCAATCCCATCCATTCCCAAAGACAAAAAAATAAACCCTTACTGTTCTCCAGTAAGGGTTTATTGAAAATCTGGCACGCCCACGGGGATTCGAACCCCGGTTGCCGCCGTGAAAGGGCAGTGTCCTAGGCCTCTAGACGATGGGCGCGTAACCGAGTTGCGAACTATACATAAGCGTTAAAACGCTGTCAACGGGTTGGGCGTTTTTTATGGTCAAATCGGTTTCAGACGACCCTTCTGCGCCTTATCTTTGTATCCGCTTTGCCTGTATAATGCCGCTTTTAATGAAAAGGAAAACAAACCATGTGGTTCAAGCAGATCAGTTTTTATCCGCTCAACAAAGAAAAACTGCCCGAAGCGGACGTACTTGCCGACAAACTTGCAGAGGCTGAATTTACCCGCTGCCAAGGTTTGGACTGGTCCAGCGAAGGCTTTGCCGCACCGGTTTCGTTCTCTCCCGAACTCGTCTTCCCTGCCGACTTTACTTTGCGCGTCGCCCTGAAAAAAGAAGAAAAAGTCCTGCCTGCCGGCGTCATCCGCGATATTTTGGAAGAGAAGGTGGCGGAAATCCAAAACAATGAAGCCCGCAATGTCGGCCGAAAGGAAAAACAAGAGCTTAAAGAGCAAATTACAGACGACCTGCTGCCCCGCGCGTTTACCCGCAGCAGCCGTACTGAAGCGGTGTTCAACACCCGCCACGGCTATCTGCTCGTCAACAACGCGGCTTCCGCTAAAGCGGAAAACATCCTGACCAAGCTGCGTGAAGCTTTGGGCGGTTTGGAAGCCTCGCTGCCGAATACCAAGCAATCGCCCTCTTCCCTGATGACCGAGTGGCTGTTGCAAGGGCATTGCGAAGGCGGTTTTGAATTGGACAGCGATTGTGAACTCAAAGGCGTAGGCGATGTTGTTCCCGTCGTGAAAGTGTCCAAACAAGATTTGACCGCCGATGAAGTGGTCCAACACGTCAAAAACGGTAAAACCGTAACCCAACTGGGCTTGGTGTGGCGCGAACAAATCGCCTTCATCCTCACGCAAGACTTCACGCTCAAGCGCATCCAATACCTCGACATATTGCAGGAAGAAGCCGAAAGCAACGGCGACGATGCCGCCAGCCTTGCCTTCGCCTCGCAAATCCTGATGGCGGAATCCGTCAGCACCATGTTGGAAGAGCTGGTTTCCTATTTGGGCGGCTGGCAAGACTAATTTTTCAGACGACCTTTACACGATAAAAGGTCGTCTGAAACCTAAATCCAATGGACAACCTTATGTTTAAACACTTCGCATTCCTGCCGCTTGCCATTATGCTTACCCTCCCCGCCTCGGCTGCCGTCCTGACTTCCTATCAGGAACCGGGCTGCACCTACGACGGCGATGTTGGCAAAGACGGCAAACCCGCCGGCAAAGGCACATGGCACTGCCAAGACGGACGCAGCTACACCGGCGCGTTTAAAAACGGCAAATTCGACGGACAAGGCGTTTACACCGTCTCCGCCAACCGCGAAACCTTCATCGAACCGTTCAATTCCAACAGCACCAAGTTCCGCAACATGGTACTGTCGGGCACGTTCAAAAAAGGCCTGGCACACGGCAAATTCACCGCCTCGCAAAACGGCGAACCCGTCTTCATCATGAAATGCGAAAACGGCATCATTAAAGAAGTGAAACTGCCCAAAACCAAATAACCCCGTCCCGCATTTTCAGACGACCTTCCCGCAGACGTCGTCTGAAAACCGCAAGAAACAAGGAAAACATTATGAGCATCAAGTCCGACAAATGGATACGCCGCATGAGCGAAGAGTTCGGCATGATCGACCCCTTCGAGCCGAACCAAATCAAAGAAGCCAACGGACAGCGCATCATCTCCTACGGCACGTCCAGCTACGGCTACGACATCCGCTGCGCCAACGAATTTAAAATTTTCACCAACATCAACAGCACCATCGTCGATCCCAAAAACTTCGACCCGAAAAACTTCGTCACCGTCGAAGACGACTGCTGCATCATCCCGCCCAACTCCTTCGCACTGGCGCGCACGGTCGAATACTTCCGCATCCCGCGCAACGTCCTGACCGTCTGCTTGGGCAAATCCACCTACGCCCGCTGCGGCATCATCGTCAACGTCACCCCGTTCGAGCCGGAATGGGAAGGCTACGTTACCCTCGAGTTTTCCAACACCACCCCCCTGCCCGCCAAAATCTACGCCGGCGAAGGTGTGGCGCAAGTCCTCTTCTTCGAGAGCGACGAAATCTGCGAAACTTCCTACAAAGACCGCAACGGCAAATACATGGGACAAACCGGCGTCACCCTGCCGAAAACCTGATGATGGCAAGCCGCCGCCCGTGTTTTACAGACATTGCGGGCATTAGGAAAAACACATCTGACGGTATCGGGTTTAGCGTATCCGAATCCGTCCGAGGTCGTCTGAAAACTTAAATCCGGCGTTTCAGACGACCCTTTTCATATCCGCCGCAAAGCCCGCCGCCCAACGCTTCCATTGTGAAAATATCCTTAATTTGGTTTACAATGATGCCATTTCCAAATCTTATCGAGAGAACAAAATGTTAGACATCCAACAGCTCCGCAGCCACACCGCAGCCGTCGCCGAACGTTTGGCGCAGCGCGGTTACGAGTTTGATACCGCACGTTTCAATGAGCTTGAAGAAAAAAGACGTCAGTTGCAGATTAAAGTGGAAGATCTACAAGCCACAAGAAATGCCGTATCTAAAGATATTGGCGGATTACGCTCTGAACAAAAGAAACTAAAAAAATCCCCTGATTATACTCCGACCCTTGCTTTGGCTTTGATAGGTGCTTTAGTTGGAGGATCTGTGGCAAAAGAAGGCTCGAAATTTCAAGCAGCGTTATTGGGTGCAGGTATCGGAGCTGGTGCAAGTGAAATTATCAAAAAATTCAACAGTGATGAGCCAGAATATATTGTGCAGCAGGATGGCGTTATCGATGCTCTTGTGAAAGATGGGACAACAATTGTTAATTCATCAAAAACCGATTTGGAGCAGGCAGCCGCCGATTTGGATGCCGTTCAGAAAGAATTGGACGCATGGTTGTTGAGCATACCCAACCTGCCGCACGAAAGCGTGCCTGTCGGCAAAGACGAAACCGAAAACGTCGAAGTCCGCAAAGTCGGCACACCGCGTGAATTTGACTTTGAAATCAAAGACCATGTCGATTTGGGCGAACCTTTGGGTTTGGATTTTGAAGGCGGCGCGAAACTGTCCGGCGCGCGCTTTACCGTCATGAAAGGTCAAGTCGCCCGCCTGCACCGCGCGCTGGCGCAATTCATGCTCGATACGCACACGCTGAAACACGGCTACACCGAGCATTACACACCCTACATCGTGGACGACACCACCCTGCAAGGCACGGGCCAACTGCCTAAATTTGCAGAAGATTTGTTCCATGTTACCCGTGGCGGCGACGAGAGCAAAAAAACGCAATATCTGATTCCGACCGCCGAAGTGACGCTGACCAATACCGTTGCCGACAGCATCGTGGCAGGCAGCGATTTGCCGCTGAAGCTGACCGCCCATTCCCCATGTTTCCGCTCCGAAGCGGGCGCATACGGCAAAGACGTGCGCGGTCTGATTCGCCAACACCAATTCGACAAAGTGGAAATGGTGCAAATCGTTCATCCCGAAAAATCATACGAAGCGCTGGAAGAAATGGTCGGTCATGCCGAAAACATCCTGAAGGCTTTGGAACTGCCCTACCGCGTGATTACCTTGTGTACCGGCGACATGGGCTTCGGCGCGACCAAAACGTATGACTTGGAAGTTTGGGTTCCCGCGCAAAACACCTACCGCGAAATCTCAAGCTGCTCCAACTGCGAAGATTTCCAAGCTCGCCGCATGAAGGCGCGTTTCAAAGACGAAAACGGCAAAAACCGCTTGGTACACACCTTAAACGGCTCCGGCTTGGCAGTCGGCCGTACTTTGGTCGCGGTTTTGGAAAACCATCAAAACGCCGACGGCAGCATCAATATTCCTGCCGCTTTGCAGCCTTACATGGGCGGCGTGACCAAACTGGAAGCCCGATAAGCCGTGTAGCTGATTCCATCGCCAACACATCAAAAGGTCGTCTGAAACCCTTAAACAAGGTTTCAGACGACCTTTTCATTATAGCTGCCGCTGCCGAAATCAAAGCAACCATATCGAGCTCCGAAGCGCGACGGCTCAATGCGTTATTACTGATTGTGCTGGCGGAAATATGCCCATTCTTCAACGACCGTACCGTCCGGCAGATGGCAAAGCGCATATTCGCCGCCGTCTTTGTCTTTTTTCATTTCCAATTTCCCGCCCTGCTTCACGCAAAACTCAGAAGCCGGATTTGCCGCGCCGACTGTCGGCGCTTCTTGTTGGGCGGACGTATTGCAGGCCGCCAAAACCGTAGCAGCGGCAATGCTTAAAACAGCAGGTTTCATCATATTATTTCCTTTCGATATTTTGATTCAGACGACCTCAGTACAAATTTTGCGACAGGCGACACGAGCCGCCGCGCTGTTTTCACGGGTCATCCGAGTGAAATCAGACAGTTTCTATTGAAAGAAAGTTCTCCACGTTTGAATAAACAAACGCAATCAGCCCCATCGGATTATCCGCCTATTTCCTGCTTTCGCTGCTCATTCCGCCAACGATACCATTCTTGCGGACTCATTTTCTCTTCGTCGGTCATGTTTTCCGAACAGGCGATGATGATGAAATGCTCATCGGCGTACATAAAGCGTTTGATAACTGCCGAAGAAATTTCCTGTCCCTGATGACTGAACAATACTTTAGGCGGCGGCGCCTGTCTCACACCGAAACCGAACAACCCCGCCAACTGCCTACTGTCTTCCAAACGTCCGCCCGCTTCCAAAGTGAATCGGCGTGCAACCTTCTTCCACGGTCGCGTCAACCGCTGCTTGGCTCGCGCTTCGACGGCGTGTTCGCAACGATTGATGATTTCCACATGCTGCGTCAAAGGCTGAGACATGGCTTCCGCGCGCCCGACGGCAAGCAGGCAGAAGATGCCCGCCGTGATGAGCGGGGAGATGGATTGCATCCATTTACTTAGGAAAAGTTTTTGGGGCATTTTCGTATCTCCTAATTTCTCAGAAAATACCAAATAAAGTTTTTCAAGTACTGTTTGATAGTAAATCACTTGGAGAAAATTTTCCCATGTCTTTTTTTGAGTCTTATTCGGGCGTCTTCTGTATTCAAGGATAGAATAAATATTAGTGATAAAAAGATACAAATTGGCAACATTATCAAAGGTGCAATAGTAACTCCCTTAATATTAAAATCAATACCAAATGATGCATCAAAGATAAAATAAATAATGATGGAAAAAAGAATATATATGATGAAACCCAATATACCTCGAAGAGCTGCCTTATTTTCAACATATACCTTTTTACTATAACTCCATCTTATAGAAGCAAAGCCTTTTGCCCATCCTCCTTTTGCATAAATAACATCTAAAATACCGTCAATATCTACTCCATTTACTAATAAAAAATCCAATTCCTCAACTAAAAGTTCTTTCAAATAAGGAACTTTCTTCTGTTCAATTTGTCTTTCCATCTGCTTTTCATAGCTGATATTCTTATTTTTTTCAGAGCTTTGTTCTATCAGAATTTTTTTAAGAAAATTTTGTATTGTTACTAACTCTTCTTCTGTAGGCTCAATCTTTCCATGAAGATGTTTTTTAAAATTTTTTCTATCAATGGGCAAAAAAGTACTATGTATCAGCTGTACTAATTCAGTCAAAAGTCCCATGTTCATTTTTCCTGTCATAGTAATGAAATATTTTCAGACGACCTTCAACCGTATTTATCGGTTCGACCCTTTGACCATATCCATCAAAAACAGGCGGCAGTCTAAATTACCGTTGTAGAGCGGGATTTTGCGTTTGGGTGAAAGGCGCATGAATTTCGGCATATCGCGGTCGCCGGTAAACATTCCCGCCAGCCAGCCCGCGTAATGCTGCTTCAGCCACGCTCCCAACTGCGGATAAAGGGCTTGTAAGGCTTGGACTTCGGCAAGGCGGACGCCGTAAGGCGGATTGGAAATCAAAATGCCGCCTTCTCCGTTCGGACGGGTGTCCTGCGCGTCTTTGACTTCAAAACGGATAAACGTGTCCACTTCGGCAGCTTGGGCGTTGGCAACGGCAGCGCGGATTATATAGCGGTCGTTGTCGCTGCCCGAAATCGGGGCAGGCGCGGGGCGGATTTGCGTTTCGGCTTCGTGTTGCAGCTTTTTCCAAAGGGCGGCATCGAAGTTTTTCAGCTTCTCAAACCCGAAACGGCGCATCAAACCGGGCGCGCGGCGGGTGGCAATCCACGCGGCTTCGATGACGATGGTGCCGCTGCCGCAAAACGGGTCTTGGAAAGGCTGCGTACCGTCATAGCCCGCCAGCAGTAACAACCCCGCAGCCAAGTTCTCGCGCATCGGCGCTTCGCCTGTGTCTTGGCGGTAGCCGCGTTTGAACAAGGCTTCGCCGGATGTGTCGATGAAAATTTGAATGTCGCGCTCGTCGAGAAAGGCATGGATGCGGATGTCGGGGCGGATTTTGCCGACGCTGGGGCGCGCGCCGCAAGCGTCGCGGAACACGTCGCACACGGCGTCTTTGATTTTCAGTCCGACGAAATCCAAACTTTTGACTTGGGCGCGTTTGCCTTCTACTTTGACTTTGAAGGTTTGTTCCAAGTCGAACCAATCCGTCCAGCGGATATTTTTCGCCGCTTTATAAATGTCTTGTTCGCTGCGGTAGCCGCTTTTGGTCAGGCGCAGCAACACGCGGCTGGCAGTGCGCGAATGCAGGTTGATGCGGTATACCTGCTCCATACCGCCTTTGCACGCGACGCCGCCGTCAACGGCGCGGATGTCTTGGCATTTGAGTTGTTCGAGTTCTTGGGATAAAGGGGCTTCGAGACCGCGCGGGCAGGTAACGAAGAGGGAATAAGTGGTCATGCGAACCTTTCGGATGGGCGGCGTATTCAGATGGCGAATTAAACTTCAATCAGGACAGGCGGAGCCATGCCAAACCCGTTTAAGCTGAACCCGCCATGCCTCTGCCGCGTATTGCTCCGTCGCCGCTTGGAGGGGCGCGCGGATAAAAATGTGATGGGCGTGATTATAAAGGATATAAAGGCAAAAGGTCGTCTGAAAACCCGTTATATTGATTTTCAGACGACCTTTTTAATGGATTCAAACAGAAACGCCGTCAATCCCCCAGCGCCGCCACCATCACCGCTTTAATCGTGTGCATCCGGTTTTCCGCTTGGTCGAACACGATGCTGGCGGGGCTTTCGAATACTTCTTCCGTCACTTCCACGCCGTTTAAGCCGAAGGTTTCGTAAATCCATTCGCCGACTTTGGTTTCGCGGTTGTGGAAGGCGGGCAGGCAGTGCATGAATTTGACCTGCGGGTTGCCCGATGCCGCCATCAGTTCGGGGGTAACGCGGTAATCTTTCAACAAATCAATGCGTTCCTGCCACGCCTCTTTCGGCTCGCCCATGCTGACCCACACGTCGGTATGGATGAAATCGACGCCTTTGACGGCTTCTTCCGCGTTTTCGGTGAGCAAAATCTTTCCGCCGGTTTCTTCGGCGACAGCGCGGGCGCGGGCGACGATGTTTTCAGACGGCCACAAGGTTTTCGGTGCGCCGATACGCATGTCCATGCCGAGCTTCGCGCCCAACACCAGCAGCGAATTTGCCATGTTGTAACGCGCGTCGCCGACGTAGGCAAACGCGGTTTGGTTCAAAGGTTTGCCGCTATGTTCGCGCATGGTCAGCGCGTCGGCGAGCATTTGGGTGGGGTGGAACTCGTTGGTCAATCCGTTGAACACGGGCACGCCGGCGTATTTCGCCAATTCTTCGACCACTTCCTGCCCGAAGCCGCGATATTCGATGCCGTCGTACATCCTGCCCAAGACGCGGGCTGTGTCTTTGATGCTTTCCTTATGCCCGATTTGGCTGGCGGACGGCTCCAGATAAGTCACCCCCGCCCCTTGGTCGCGCGCGGCGACTTCAAACGCGCAGCGTGTGCGGGTCGATGTTTTTTCAAAAATCAGGGCGATGTTCTTCCCTTTCATCCGCTGCACTTCGCGCCCTGCCTTTTTGGCGGCTTTCAACTCGGCGGCAAGGTCGAGGTAGGCGGTGATTTCTTCGGGCGTAAAGTCTAAAAGTTTCAGGAAATGGCGGTTTTTCAGGTTCATATTCGTATTTCTCCTTTCCGGCAGGTCGGGCATTGATGCCCGATATTGTTTTGTATGCGGATTTTGTCAGGCATCATTGCCGACCGTTTTTCAGAGTGCGAAGCCTGCTCCGAAATCAAAACAAGGTCGTCTGAACTTCGCCGCGTTCCAAAGCAAGCAGCGACTGTTTGCGGTTCAGGCCGCCTGCGTAGCCGGTCAGCTTGCCGTCGCTGCCGATGACGCGGTGGCAGGGAATCAGGATGGACACTTTGTTCTGCCCGTTGGCGGCGGCAACGGCACGGACGGCTTTAGGATTGCCCAAACGCTGCGCCTGCTCCTTGTAGCTGCGCGTTTCGCCGTAAGGAATCGCCAAGAGCGCATCCCATGCCTGCTTTTGAAATTCAGTGCCAATCTGCTCCAAGGACGTGGCAAAGGTTTTCAGACGACCCTTGAAGTATACGTCCAATTCCTGCCGCAGAAGTTGCGTTCGCTCATCTTCCCGAAACACAAACCGTCCGCGCAAGGCTTTTTGGACGGCGGTAATTTCCTGTTCCATATGCTTCTGCCCGACAAACTCCAGCAAACACAAACCCTTGCCGCCGAACACCGCCAGCATCTCACCCAAAGGCGTGGCAATGGCGGCAGCGGTCAGTTCGTTTGAGCTATCAAGATAACGTGCTTCCAACAAACGGATGGCACGGCGGATACGGACATATTCTTCAGGCGCGCAGCCGATACGGTCGATAAAATCCTGCTCGAACTGCTTGGCCTCGTGTTCCGTCAGATTGGGATACGGCATGACTTCACACTCAAAAACTTGGGTTTCGAGCCAATGGCGGATTTCATCCCATTTTGACGGCAGGTTGTTTAAGGAAGGCAGGATAATCATTCGTTTGCTCCGTATCTCTATCATGGATTTGACGGCAAAATCCCCAATTTTCGCCATTCCCGCACGCCGATGCAGGAACGGGCTATGACGTAAATCTTGAGGGTTGGGTTGCGGCAATTCCTAAATATTCGATATTTCTAAAGCCTCAGGGAAAGGAATTAAAGATTTCAGACGACCTGCAAAAGGTCGTCTGAAACCACGGATTTTTGCATTTGCGCATTTCGGCACATCATCCAACCGTTTCGGCACATTCCTGCCGCCATTGACAGCCTATAATGAATCCACTTATTCATCAAGTAAAGGAATCATCTATGCAAACCCGCATCCTCTCCTCCGTACTGCTGGCTTTTTCAACCGCTGCCTTTGCCGAGGGCGCATTCACGCTGCAATTCGACAACCCGTCCAAAAACGGCGGCTTCACGCAAAACCAGCTTTTGAGCGCGCCTTACGGCTTTGGCTGTTCGGGCGGCAATGCTTCGCCCGCGCTGTCGTGGAAAAATCCGCCCGCAGGGACAAAAAGTTTCGTCCTGACCGTTTACGATAAAGACGCGCCGACCGGCCTGGGCTGGATGCACTGGGTGGTCGCCAACATCCCCGCCGATGTCCGCCGCCTACCTGCAGGCATTACCGCGCAAGGCGGCAGGCTGCCCAAAGGCGCGCTGCAAACCCGCACAGACTTCGGCACTCCGGGCTACGGCGGCGCGTGTCCTCCCGAAGGCAGGAAACACCGCTACGAATTCACGCTCACCGCGCTGAAAGTCGCCAAGCTGCCGAACATCACCGCCGAATCCACACCCGCGCTGATCGGTTTCTTTACTAAGGCAAACAGCTTGGGAGAAGCGAAATTCACGGTCGAACACCGACGCTGACCTGCCCCGTGCGCCGATATGCCGTCGGCTCCGCTTCCGAGCGGACCGCCGACGGTACGCAACCGAACCGCTCTTTGAAGCGCGCGCTGAAACGGGACGGGCAGTCATAGCCAACCGCGCCGGCAATCTGCGCCACCGGCCATTGCGTAACCTGCAACAGCGTCAGCGCGCGCATCATGCGTACATCCGTCAGCAGCGTACGGAAATTCGTGTCCTGCCGCGCCAACCGCCGCCGCAGCGCGGCTTCGCTGCAATTAAGCCGCTGCGCCAACATCGCCGACGACCAGTCCGCAGCCATATCGGCGGTAATCAGTTTGCGGATTTGCCGCATCAGGTTGACGCCTTCGTACACGGCAAAACCGATGCCGTCATGCTGCAACCACGCCAACACGCCGCAAAGCGCGGCCTCCGCCGCATTGTGCGGCACTTCTTCATCCGCCAGCACCGTAGCCGCATAATCAAACGCCGCGTTCATCCGCCCGGGGTGCGGCAGCTTCACCGCATCGCACACTGCCTGTGCCGTCCCGTATTGTGCGGCAAACCTTTCTATGGCTTCCTGTTCGAAAGCAATCCATTGCGCCTGATAGAGGTCGTCTGAATCGGGAATATTGATGACGTCAAACGTCTGCCCGCCTGCCAAGGCGACAGCCTCACCCGCCGCAATCCTCAATTCGCGCCCCGCCCACCGCAGCTTCTTGCATCCGCGCCGCACGATAACCACGGTCGGTTCATGTACCGCCACGCTGCGGTACAAGGCAGTATGATGTTGCACGATGCCGCCTAAAGCACCCAATCGTTCACGCGTATAAAAGTAATTTGACGGCACGGTTATATTCCTCAATGTTTCAACACACAGGGCTGCACATAAGACGCAGCCCTGTTTACCCTGATTTGGAAGGGGTTACTTCCCAAAAAATAAACCAAAATTCTACTGCCCTGAAGGGCCGGGTTTCAACCATATTCCGTCGGCGTGCCTGCAACTTGGCTCCCTCCCCTGCGGGGGAGGGTCGGGGAGAGGGTAAAACGGGGCAGATACAGACAATATTTCCGTTGCCGTCCTAATGCCTTCTCCCTAACCCTCTCCCACGGGAGAGGGAATGGATTGCCGTTCAAATAAATCGTTCTACATAAAAATCAATGCGTTATCTCGAACTCACGTTAGGCCTAATCAAATTGTCGGACATCCATATCCGACAAGCAATCTGCTTTTCAGACGGCCTTGCAAATTTAAGTTTGACGTGCGTTCGAAATAAGGCAGTTGATGCGAAGCGAAATTCCGTTGGCGTGCCTGCAACTTAGCTCCCTCCCCTGTGGGGGAGGGTTGGGGAGAGGGTAAAACGGGGCAGATACAGACAATATTTCCGTTGCCGACCCAATGCCCTCTCCCTAACCCTCTCCCACGGGAGAGGGAATGGATTGCCGTTCAAATAAATCGCTCTACATAAAAATCAATGCGTTATCTCAAACTCACGTTAGGTCTAATCAAATTGTCGGACATTCCATATCTGACAGCCCATCTTCTTTTCAGACGACCTTTTCAGCCAACAACCGCGCCAATATCCCCTCATACACCGCCGACAGCTTCGGAATATCGTCCAACCGCACGTTTTCGTTGATTTGGTGGATGGTGGCATTGGACGGGCCTAATTCGATAAGTTCTTTCGCAATGGCTTTAATGAAGCGCCCGTCGGAAGTGCCGCCGGTGGTGGACAATTCGGTCTCTACGCCGCAGGTTTCGGCGATGGCTTCGCGTGCTACATCAGTCAGTTTGCCCGCGTGGGTCAGGAAGGGCTGCCCCGAACACGACCATTGCAAATCGTATTGCACGCCGTGTTTGTCCAAAATGGCGTGAACGCGTTGTTTCAGCCCTGCTTCGGTGGACTCGGTGGAGAAGCGGAAATTGAATTTGACGTTCAGCTCGCCCGGAATGACGTTGGTCGCGCCTGTGCCGCCGTTGATATTGGAAATTTGAAAGCTGGTCGGTGGGAAGTATTCGTTGCCTTCGTCCCAGACTTCCTGCGTCAGCTCTAACAAGGCCGGGGCAAAAGTATGCACGGGGTTGATTGCCAAATGCGGATAGGCAATATGTCCTTGCTTGCCTTTGACGGTCAGGTTGCCCGACAGCGAGCCGCGCCGGCCGTTTTTAATCATATCGCCCAATTTGTCCACGGCGGTCGGTTCGCCGACGATGCAGTAGTCGATAAACTCGTCGCGCGCTTTCAACACATCGACGACTTTGGTCGTACCGTCCAACGCGTCTCCCTCTTCGTCGGAAGTAATCAGAAGCGCAATGCTGCCTTGGTGATCGGGATGTTCGGCAACGAAGCGTTCGCAGGCGGTAACGAAGCAGGCAATGCTGGTTTTCATGTCCGCCGCACCGCGCCCGTATAATCTTCCGTCGCGCTCGGTCGGTTCGAACGGGGGCGAATCCCATTTTTCAACAGGGCCCGTCGGCACGACGTCGGTATGCCCTGCAAAACAGACGACGGGAGCTTTCGTGCCGCGTCGCAACCAGATGTTTTTGGTGTCGCCGAAATGGAGTTCTTCAGCCGCAAAACCGATTTTGTGCAGGCGTTCGGCAAGCAGTTTTTGGCAATCTCGGTCGTCAGGGGTAACGGACGGGCGGGAAATCAACGCTTTGGCGAGTTCTAGGGATTGGGTTTCGGTCATTTTGTTCACTTTGGAAATCAGGTCGTCTGAAATGTTCTCAATCTGATTTTCAGACGACCTCCGGGTTAGGTTGGTGTATAAGGCGGGCATTCGTACCCGTCAGTTTTCTGAATCATTTGCCATGACAGGCTTCATAAAGCGGCAGTAAATCTTCCACCGTTTCGACTATCCATTTTGCTACATCCTGTTTGCCTAAATCGTCGCGTTCGATGTGTTTGCCGATGCAGAAAAAGTCTTCGTCGTTTTGCAACCTTAGGTCGGATTCGCTTTGTTGTGCGACGGTGCGGTAGTCGTCATATTCGCTTTCCGCGCCGTGCCACATATCGAATGCGGCGTATTTTTCGGTATCGAAATCATCCAGCCAGCGGTTGTACTCGGACAGCGCAATCGGTGATACGTCGGCTTTATAGCAGTGCCAATCCAAGCTGACGCTCAGGCGGCGGCGGTTCAATAAAATCGATAAAATCGCGGCGGAGTTTTTGTATTGGGCGTATTTGAAGTAGGCGAAGAAATGGGCGCGAACCTGCCAGCCGTTACACCAGCGTTCGATATGCGGCGGGGCGAAAGGTTCGCCCAAGTCTGCGGCGACCTGCTGTATCAGCTGCTGCCATATCTGCCAGTTTTCCTTGTAGTCGGCTTTGATTTGCGGAATGCTTTCGGGCTGGTATTTTTTGAGCTGGGCAAACTGGAAAAACGGGATGTTGAACAAATCGCAGCTTTTCGGGGTCAGCATGGTTTGCTTCCTTTTCAGACGACGTGGTTGTGTTACGGGTGATATTGAGGTCGTCTGAAACTCTGTTTTCAAGTTTTCAGACGACCTTTGTTTGAAGAAACGGCAATCTGTAAACGACTTTATTTGCGTCGGCGCGCCGCCATGATTTCGCCGATTTCGGTCAGCTTCTCTTTGGGGATAAACGTTTTGCCCATATCGAACAAGGGTTCTTCAATCGCCAAATGCACATCGTAACCTGCCACAAAGCGTTTGAACGCTTCCGCATCGGGGATATAGGCGTTATCTGCTTCGAGTTTGGCAAATTCGGCAGCCACGGCGTCCCAGTTACCATGCAGGCTCACATGTTGGCGCAAAAGCTCGGCCACGCTTTCTTGGGCTTGCGGCGCGTATTGCAGCAGGAGCGGAAAGAAGTTTTCTTCTTCGTCTTCATGGTGCAGCGGCGCGGCAACGTTGAAATACTGGGCGATTTGGCGGATGGTTTGCAAAACAATCTGATTGCAGCCGTTTTCGGCAATATAGTCCGACAGCATGGCGACTTGGCCGCAGAAACGGCGCACTTTGCCGTGGCAGGCATACAGCATTTCAATCGGTTCGGCAAAGGTAACGCTTTTGGTTTCAAACGGATTCATGGTTGTGTTCTCAATGGGGTACTTTTCAGACGACCATTTTATAACAAAACAGCCTGCATAAAGCAGGCTGTCTGTATTTTGAAGCTTGGACGGATTAGTCAACCAAAGTCACTTTGCCGTTCATCAAAGCACCGTGTCCCGGGAAGGTGCAGGCAAATTTGTATTCGCCGCCCGCCAATTTGGCAGGATCCAGAGTCAGGGAAGCTTCTTCGCCGCCGCCGACCAGTTTGGTGTGGGCAACAACGCGTGCATCGTCAGGTTTCACGTAGTCGGTTGCAGCAGCGCCGGCACCGTCTTTGAAAATACCGTCCATGTCTTCGGCTTTACCGATGACGATGTTGTGACCCATGCTTTCTTTAGGTTGGGTACCGGTGTGTTTCAGGGTAACGGTGAATTCTTTACAAGCTTTGCTGACTTGGATTTCTTTAGTGTTAAACTGCATAGCGTCGTTGGCTTCGACAGTAGTCGTGCAGTTGCCGGCGGCAGGTGCTGCGGCAGAGTCGGCTGAAGCCGCGCCGGAAGCAGGAGCATCGGCAGGAGGTGCGCTTTCTGCAGGTGCAGGTGCGGCTTCAGAAGCAGCAGATGCAGTCGGAGCAGAGGCTTCGGCAGGTTTTGAAGCTTCTTGTGAACAAGCGGACAAGCCGATAACGGCAGCGGAAATCAGAGCCAAATAAGCTTTCATGTGTATCTCCTAATGATAGGTGAGAATATGTTAAGTTCTACAAAATAAAACTTGCGAATATATATTAATGAACCTAATTTCAGATTTCATATCCGCAAGCGAAAGAAGGATGAAAATGAAGCTATATTCTGCTACAACAAATCGAACAAATCCAAAATTCAACGGCTATTTTACCTCAGTTTACACAAATGAGAATGGCTACTATTAATGTCGTATTTCTTTAGTATTAGATTTTATCGGTCAGACGAAATATTCTTTAACTTTAATTAACAAACAACACAACCATTTCAAACTCAACGGCTGTGTTTGCGCACCAACTCCGCCAGCGCGGCAGCCAATTCAGGATGCTTGTCTTCCAATTTTGCCGCCGCCGCATCAAAACTCTCCAATGCCGCCCCGCTCAAATGCAGGCTGTTGACTTTGGGTTGCGCCGGCGGCTTCGGCACGACTTTGACCGACAAATCCCTAATCCCCGCGTTCAACTCCTGAAGCTGCGGCACAAGCGCGGGCAATATCATTTTCAGGCGCGAAGCCGCCATACCGTTTGCCGCAAGCAACACCAGCCTGCCCTCTTCGATGCAGGCAGTTTGAAAGTGCGGGTGCAGGTTTGCCGGCAGGATGCGTTTGACTGCCGCATCCAGCCTGCGCCATTGTTGCGACTGCTGCAACAAACCGGCCAACCGCGCATCCCGCTTGCCCAATTGTTCCAAATTCATATGTTTCAGACGACCTTTTCAAAGTGTACGGTTGTATTATCAAGATTGAAATCCGGTAAAACTGCCTTTATTTCAAACGGCATGACTGCCTTGCCGTGAGGCTTGTGTTAAAATCCCCGTTTCGCCATTATTTTATATCAGGCGCAGGAACTATTTCATGCTGACAAACATTGCTAAGAAAATCTTCGGCAGCCGCAATGACCGGCTGCTCAAACAATACCGTAAATCCGTTGCCAAAATCAACGCACTCGAAGAACAAATGAAAGCCTTGAGCGATGCGGATTTACAGGCTAAAACAGCCGAATTCAAACAACGCCTCGCCAACGGTCAGACTTTGGACGACATCTTGGTCGAAGCCTTCGCCGTCTGCCGCGAAGCGTCCCGCCGCGTACTCGGTATGCGCCACTTCGACGTCCAGCTTATCGGCGGTATGGTGCTGCACGACGGCAAAATCGCCGAAATGCGTACCGGTGAAGGTAAAACCTTGGTCGCCACCCTTGCCGTCTATCTCAACGCCCTGTCCGGCAAAGGCGTGCACGTCGTTACCGTCAACGACTACCTTGCCGCCCGCGACGCAGGCATTATGGAACCGCTCTACAACTTCCTCGGCTTAAACGTCGGCGTCATCATCGCCGATATGCAGCCGTTTGACCGTCAAAACGCCTACGGCGCCGACATTACCTACGGCACCAACAACGAATTCGGCTTCGACTACCTGCGCGACAACATGGTGACCGACCAATACGACAAAGTTCAGCGCGAATTGAATTTTGCCGTAGTGGACGAAGTGGACTCCATTCTGATCGACGAAGCGCGCACCCCGCTGATTATCTCCGGTCAGGCGGATGACAACATCCAACTGTACCAAATCATGAACAGCCTTCCTGCGCACCTCATCCGCCAAGAAACCGAAGAAGGCGAAGGCGATTACTGGGTCGATGAAAAAGCACACCAAGTCATCTTGAGCGAAGCGGGTCACGAACACGCCGAGCAAATCCTGATTCAAATGGGTTTGCTGCAAGAAAACGACTCCCTCTACTCCGCCGCCAACATCGCCCTGATGCACCACCTCATGGCAGCATTGCGCGCGCACACGCTGTTCCACAAAGATCAACACTACGTCATCCAAGACGGCGAAATCGTCATCGTGGACGAATTTACAGGTCGTCTGATGTCCGGCCGCCGCTGGTCCGAAGGCCTGCACCAAGCCGTCGAAGCCAAAGAAGGCGTGGAAATCAAACGCGAAAACCAAACCCTCGCCTCCATCACCTTCCAAAACTACTTCCGCCTGTACACCAAACTCTCCGGCATGACCGGTACCGCCGATACCGAGGCTTTCGAGTTCCAAAGCATCTACAACCTCGAAACTGTCATCATCCCGACCAACCGCCCCGTACAGCGTAAAGACTTCAACGACCAGATTTTCCGTTCTGCCGAAGAAAAATTCGAAGCCGTCGTCAAAGACATCGAAGAATGCCACAAACGCGGGCAGCCCGTCCTCGTCGGTACCACCAGCATCGAAAACTCCGAGCTGGTTTCCCGTCTTCTGCAAAAAGCCGGACTGCCGCACAACGTCCTCAACGCCAAAGAACACGAACGCGAAGCCCTGATTGTCGCCCAAGCCGGTAAAGTCGGCGCCATTACCGTCGCCACCAACATGGCGGGGCGCGGTACCGACATCGTCCTCGGCGGCAACCTCAAGCACCAAATCGAAGCCATCCAGTCCAACGAAAACCTGAGCGACGAAGAAAAAACCGCACAAATCGCCGCCCTTGAAAACGGCTGGCAGGCAGAACACGACCAAGTGGTCGCGGCAGGCGGCCTGCACATCATCGGTACAGAACGCCACGAAAGCCGCCGCATCGACAACCAATTGCGCGGACGCGCAGGCCGTCAGGGCGACCCCGGCTCCAGCCGCTTCTACCTCTCGTTTGAAGACCCGCTGCTGCGCCTCTTCGCGCTCGACCGCGCCGCCGCCATCCTCAACCGCCTCGCTCCCGAACGCGGTATCGCCATCGAACACGGCATGCTGACCCGCCAAATCGAAGGCGCGCAACGCAAAGTCGAAGGCCGCAACTTCGACATGCGCAAACAAGTATTGGAATACGACGACGTTGCCAACGACCAACGTAAAGTCATCTACCACCAACGCAACGAAATCCTCAACAGCAAAGACGTCAGCGACCTGACCAAACGCATCCGCGAAGAAGTCATCAGCGATTTGGTCGATTTGTACATACCGCCCGACAGCATGGAAGAGCAATGGGACATCCCTGGGCTCGAAAGCCAACTTGCCGCTGAATTCCGCCTGAACGAAGACATCCAAGCATGGCTCAAAGCAGACAGCACTTTGGACAATCAGGACATCAAAGAGCGTCTGATTAAACGTGTGGAAGAAGAATACGCGGCCAAAGTCGAGCTGGTCGGTAAAAAACCGATGGCGGATTTCGAACGCAACGTCATGCTGCAAGTCATCGACCTGCAATGGCGCGAACACCTTGCCGCCATGGACTACCTGCGCCAAGGCATCCACCTGCGCAGCTATGCCCAGAAAAATCCGAAACAGGAATACAAACGCGAAGCCTTCGCCATGTTTGAAAACCTGTGGCGCGGTATCAAGCATCAAACCGCTTCCCTCTTAGCCTCCGTCCAAATCGAGCGCAACACCGATGTAGAAGAAATTGCCGAACCCGCACCCGTCGGCATCCAAACCATCCACTCCGAAGCGCCCGACATGGAAGAGCTGCTCGGACAATCCCAAACCAATTTGGTTACCGAAGCGTTCGATCCCGACGGAACGGATTTCAGCCCCGAAGCACTTGCCGCCCAAGGCCAAGTCGTCCACCGCAACGACCCCTGCCCTTGCGGAAGCGGCCTGAAATACAAACAATGCCACGGCAAACTGAGCTGATGACAGCTTAAACAAAAGGTCGTCTGAAACCTCTAAAGGTTTTCAGACGACCTTTTTCATCACCCAAGTTACAGAACCGCGCCGCCATAAAAAAATACCATCGTTATTAAATTGTCAGGCGGTCACGATACGGTATAATCCCTAAATCTGCTTCGTACAGCATCATCGAACGCTTATGGACAATACGCAAAACCCTCAAAACCTGCAACGCAATTCATTGCGCCGCAACAGTATCTACCTGCTGCCCAACTCCTTTACCATCGCCGCGTTGTTCTGCGCCTTTTTCGCCATCACCCAATCCATGCACGGGCGTTATGAGACGGCAGCGATTGCAGTATTCCTCTCCATGCTGCTCGACGGCATGGACGGTCGCGTGGCACGGCTGACCAACAGCCAAAGCGCGTTCGGCGAACAGCTCGACAGCCTTGCCGACATGGTCAGTTTCGGCGTTGCGCCCGCCTTGATTGCCTATAAATGGCAGCTTTGGCAGTTTGGCAAAATCGGTTATTCCGTCGCCTTCATCTACTGCGCCTGCGCCGCTCTGCGCCTCGCCCTCTTCAATACGCTTATCGGCAAAGTCGATAAACGCTGGTTCATCGGCGTTCCCAGTCCGACCGCCGCCGCGTTGATTGTCGGCCTGATTTGGGTCAACCACAGCATCGAACGCTTCCCCGGCGTGCATTGGTGGGCTTTGGGCATCACGCTTTTCGCCGGCATTTCCATGATCGTCCAAATCCCGTTTTGGAGCTTTAAAGAAATCAACATCCGCCGCCAAGTCCCGTTTATGGGCATGGTAATCGCCGTGCTGATCCTCCTCTTAATCACATGGAAGCCCGCCCTCGTCTTATTCCTCTTCTTCTTGGGGTACAGTCTCTCCGGCTACATTATGGCGGCACGGCGTTGGCTGAAAAAACGCCGCAGGAACAAAAAGGTCGTCTGAAAAATGTGGACTTGGGATATTATCCTCGCCCTGCTCGCCGTCGGAAGCGCTGCTGGCTTTATTGCAGGATTGTTCGGCGTAGGCGGCGGTACGTTGGTCGTCCCCGTCGTCTTGTGGACACTGCAACTGCAAGGCATCAACAGCCATCCCTACGCCCAACATCTCGCCATCGGCACATCCTTCGCCGTAATGGTGTTCACCACCTTCTCCAGCATGTACGCGCAGCACAAAAAAAGCGCCATCGACTGGCAGACTGTCCGCCGTATGACCCCTTCCATGATATTCGGCGTACTGATCGGCGCAGTAACCGCCAAATACATGCCTACCCGCGCCCTGCAAATCTTCTTCATCTCATTCCTAACCCTTATCGCCCTCAAAACCCTGACCGACTCCAAACCCAAAGCCTCGCGCCACCTGCCCGCCCTGCCTGGTCTGAGCGCAGTCGGTACATTGTTCGGCGCAGCTTCAAGCTGGGTCGGCATCGGCGGCGGCTCGCTGTCCGTACCCTTCCTGATGTATTGCAACTTTCCTGCCCACCGCGCCATCGGCACATCTTCCGGCCTTGCCTGGCCGATTGCGCTCGCCGGCACAATCGGCTATCTCGTTACCGGCTGGAACGTTCCCGACCTGCCCCACGGCTCCGGCGGCTTTCTCTATCTGCCCGCCGTCGCCATCCTTAGCATCGCCACCATGATTTTCGCCCCTATCGGCGTCAAAACCGCGCACAAACTCCCCGCCCGCCAGCTCAAAATTTCCTTCGGCATCATGCTGCTGCTGATTGCTGTCAAAATGGCTTGGAACCTTATGTGTTAACCATGCTGGCAAATACCGTATAACAAAATTACCTACCACCCTTTGGCATTATGAATCTTCTAAAAACCGTTTAATCTTTCCCAAAGGCAAGCCTCTGACCGTTTATTCGCCTGCAACGGCAAACATTCATCAGAATGCCACTCAACACAAAAGGTCGTCTGAAACCCGAATCCGGATTTTCAGACGACCTTTTTTCTACATCAATAAACGATGTTCGGCAGGCAATCAATAGAAACCTTCGCGTTCCTCGCGGGTGGAAATGTAGATGTTTTTCACCTGCGTGTAAGCGGCGAGCATCATTTTGTGGGTTTCGCGGCCGATACCTGAAGTTTTGTAGCCGCCGAACGGTGCACCTGCGGGCAGGCGGTTGTAGCAGTTCACCCAGACGCGGCCGGTTTCCAGTGCATTAGAAACGCGCAGGCAGCGGTTGATGTCTTTGCTCCAAACTGCGCCGCCCAGGCCGTATTCGCTGTCATTGGCCATTTTGATGACTTCTTCTTCGGTTTTGAATTTAATCACGGTGGCAACCGGGCCGAAGATTTCTTCTTGGGCAACGCGGGCGTTGTTGCTGCCGGCTTCGATCAAGGTCGGTTCGACAAATTCGCCTTTACCCAATTCGCCTTCGATTTTCTTACCGCCGGTAATGATGCGGCAGCCTTCCTGTTCGCCGATTTTGACGTATTTCAAAATGGTTTCAAGCTGACCGGCGTTGACTTGCGAACCCATTTGGGTATCGTCTTCCCAAGGCAGGCCGACTTTGATTTTTTTGAACTCTTCCGCCAAGGCGTTGACGAATTTGTCGTAAATGCCTTCCTGAACGAAGATGCGCGAACCGGCGCAGCACACTTGGCCTTGGTTGAACAAAATACCTTTTTGCGCGCCTTCGAGGGCTTTGTCGAACGGCATGTCGTCAAAGAAGATGTTGGCGGATTTGCCGCCCAGCTCCAAGGTAGCGGGAATCAGCATTTCGGCGGCGGCGATGCCGATGTGGCGGCCGATTTCGGTCGAACCGGTAAAGGCGAGTTTGTTGAAGCCTTTATGGTGCAACATGTATTCGCCGGATTTAGAACCGCGTCCGGTGATGATGTTCAACACACCTTTAGGCAGCAAGTGGTTGATTTTTTGGGCGAACGACAACAGGCTCAGCGAAGTACTGGAAGACGGGTGGATAACGATGGTACAGCCTGCGGCGAGTGCGGGGGCGATTTTCCAAGCCGCCATCAGGAAAGGGAAGTTCCACGGAATAATCTGACCGACTACGCCGATGGGTTCGCGCAGGACGATAGACAGGTCTTCGGAGTCAAGCTGGGTGGCAGTGCCTTCTTCACCACGAATCACGCTGGCGAAGTAGCGGAAATGGTCGGAAGCCAGCGGGATGTCGGCGGCGCGGGTTTCGCGGATGGGTTTGCCGTTGTCCAGCGTTTCCTGCAAGGCGAACAATTCCAAGTTGTCGTCAATCACATCGGCGATTTTGTTGAGTATGGCGGCGCGTTCGGTGGTGGTGGTTTTGCGCCATGTTTTGAACGCTTCTTGCGCGGCGGCGACGGCGGCATCCACATCGGCGTCGGTCGCGTCGGTGAATTTCGCCAATACTTCGCCGTTGGCGGGATTGTATGAATCCAAAAGCGCGCCGGGTTTCGTCCACACGCCGTTAATCAAGAGGCCGTACTCTTTATCAAACACATTTAAATCTTTTGCCATGATGCTGTCTCCTTGGTTGTCTTTCTTAGGTTTTGGACGTTCCTCAAACGTCGTCTGAAAACAGGATAGTATTTTTTCTCTTTCAGTTCAAGCACTAAAAATGATAACGTTCTCGAAATTCCAAATATGTAATTTTCTAAAATAGGAAATTTAAACCGATAAGGCTTGACCCCGTATGGAAATAAAGCGCGTTTGTTAATATATTTAAAGTTTTCAGACGACCTTTTTTACATGATATGTGTAAGAATTTTTCAGCGTCTTAGCGGGCATATTTTCACGCAGACAAAATGTTATGGTATAACATTTTATTTCTTATTTTTCAAAAAGATAGGGTGTTGACACGGCGAAATGAAGGGGAGTATTCTCATTCAGAGGAAGGGCGTTATCCCGACCGACCATTTACGGATTTCTTACGAATGCCAAGGAGAACACCATGAAGATGCAAGCAGTTGTTGTGAATCAAAATGTAGCAGGCGATGTAGAAGTTGTAGAACGCGAACTGCGCCCGTTGGAATACGGCGAGGCGTTGGTTGAAGTCGAATATTGCGGCGTGTGCCATACCGACTTGCACGTTGCGGCAGGCGACTACGGCGAAAAACCGGGCCGCGTGTTGGGACACGAAGGCATCGGCATCGTCAAAGAAGTCGCTCCGGGCGCGAATGCCCTGAAAGTCGGCGACCGCGTCAGCATCGCATGGTTGTTCCAAAGCTGCGGTTCGTGCGAATACTGTAATACCGGCCGCGAAACCTTGTGCCGTTCCGTATTGAACGCAGGCTACACCGCCGACGGCGGCATGGCGACCCACTGTATCGTCGATGCAGACTACGCCGTCAAAGTACCCGACGGCCTCGACCCCGCGCAAGCTTCCAGCATCACCTGCGCCGGCGTAACCACTTACAAAGGCGTGAAAGTTTCCGGCGTGCGTCCGGGACAATGGATTGCCGTTTACGGCGCGGGCGGTTTGGGCAACTTGGGTGTCCAATACGCGAAAAAAGTATTCGGCGCACACGTCGTCGCCATCGACATCAACGATGAAAAACTGGCATTCGCTAAAGAAAGCGGTGCAGATTTGGTCATCAACGCCGCCAAAGAAGACGCTGCCAAAGTGATTCAGGAAAAAACCGGCGGCGCACACGCAGCTGTTGTTACCGCCGTATCCGCCGCCGCGTTCAACTCTGCCGTGGACTGCGTCCGTGCAGGCGGCCGCGTCGTCGCCATCGGCCTGCCGCCCGAATCTATGGACTTGTCCATCCCGCGTCTGGTCTTGGACGGCATCGAAGTGGTCGGCTCGCTGGTCGGTACGCGCAAAGACTTGGAAGAAGCCTTCCAATTCGGCGCAGAAGGCTTGGTCGTACCGAAAGTCCAACTGCGCGCCTTGGACGAAGCTCCGGCGATTTTCCAAGAAATGCGCGAAGGCAAAATCACCGGCCGCATGGTTATCGACATGAAAAAAGAATGCGGCTGCGGTCATCATTAATTTGATGTAGGCAGTTGACTAAAAAGGTCGTCTGAAACCTTGTTTTGGGGTTTCAGACGACCTTTTGTTTGATTTGAACCATCGCGGATTCACACAATCAGGGCTAATCGGCGCAGTCGGATCATTTCATGCCGCAAAGGCGCAGGGGCGATACCCGATTTGACGTTGCCGCTTTTATAACCAACGGCGGACGCGTCGGCAGTACGCTTCATACTCAGCACCGAATTTCCGCGCCAACACGCGCTCTTCAGGCATGATTTGGAAACGCGTCATATAGGCGGCAAATACCGCCAAAAACAGCCATGGCAACGGATGCGCCAAGTGTCCCGCCCATGCCGCCAGCCAGCAGCCCATGCCCGCATACATCGGGTTGCGGCTGAAACGGTACACGCCGTCTGAAACGAAGTGTTCGGTTTGTTCGGGGTTGAACGGGCTGACGGTCGTGCGCACACGGCGAAACGCCCACACACCTAACACGCCAAACGCCGTCCCAAACGCTATCAAAACAACCGACAGCAATATAGGAAAGCGCGGCAGTGTGCCTGCCAGCGCGGATACTTGCGCAGAGGCATACATCAGCAATGCGCAGATAAAACATATCGCCGGCGGCGGAATTTTGGTTTCTAAATTCATATTCTTATCTTTATAAAACGGATACTGTGACGTTTTCAGACGACCTCTTGCCGTCATTCCCAAGTTCAAATCCAATCAAAACGATTCATCCGCCCGCAGATAACGCCATTTGCCGGGCGGCAGTTTGCCCAGTTTGACCTTACCCATCCGAATCCGCTTCAGCCCGACGACGCGCAAACCGACGAGTTCGCACATACGGCGGATTTGCCGCTTTTTGCCTTGTTTCAACACGAAACGCAGCTGGTCTTCGTTTTGCCATTCTACTTTGGCGGGGCGCAATTTCTCGCCGTCCAAACTCAATCCGTGGTTGAGCAAGGCAAGTCCTTTTTCATCCAATTTGCCGCGCACGCGCACCAGATATTCTTTTTCACTGCCGCTGTTTTCGCCGATAAGCTGCTTGGCGATGCGGCCGTCCTGCGTCAACACCAGCAGTCCGACGGAATCGATGTCCAGCCGACCGGCTGGCGCCAAGCCGAATTTGTGTTTTTCGCTGAACGGAATGCGGCTGTCGTCGCCTTCCCAACGGTTGTCGGCGGTAATCAGCTCGGCGGCGGATTTGTAGCCTTTTTCCGCCTGCGCGCTGACGTAGCCGACGGGCTTGTTGAGCAGGATGGTGACGCGCTCCGCCTGTTTTTCATGCGCCTGCCGGTTGAGGTCGATGCGGTCGCGTTCGGTTACTTTCTGACCGAGTACGGCGGTTTGCCCGTTGACCTTGACCCAGCCTTGCTCGATGTAACTGTCCGCCTCGCGGCGCGAGCATAAGCCCAATTGCGCCATACGCTTGGAAAGGCGCATGGTTTCGTTTGAATCGTGTTCCATAATGGTTTGCCTGAAAAGAATGAATCAGATTATAAAGCCAAACCGTCATTTTCCCTACCGACATTATCGACATACCGCCCATCTTACGGACGCGCGAAATGCCCGCCCATGTCGAATAAATACCGCCAAGCCCGTTTTATGACAAAGGTCGTCTGAATCAAACTATACTTTCAGACGACCTCTATTCAATCACGGAGCTTATTTATGTCCATCCGTCTGACTACGCTGTCGCTTAT
>ERZ1674236.56-NODE-56-length-31191-cov-43.620985_pt1 | contig 31191 bp, 22 predicted proteins | sample MGYA00581210_ERZ1674236 | MGnify/ENA primary metagenome ERZ1674236 (study PRJEB41354, sample SAMEA4873328) | human saliva metagenome | biome: human-associated habitat [ENVO:00009003]; feature: mouth environment [ENVO:08000002]; material: saliva material...
GGCAGTCGTCAGAGACACTTGGCTTGGCGAACCGTCCGCACCGATCTTCAGACCGGCAGTCGTCAGTACGCTGTCGCCTGCGGTGACTTTAGGCGTGGTCAGTCCGGTAGTGGTCAGTTCGCTGTCGCCAACTGTCACTTTGTTGAATGCAACGTCGTCTTCAGTCTCAACCGTCAGATCTTTACCGCTGCGTTTCACTCGGATGTTCTTACCTTGTTTCACGGTCACGGTGTCGCCCGCAGCGATTTTCTCGCTATCGGTCTCGTCGTTCGCTTTCAGGTTCCAGCCTTTGTCAGCAGTTTCTTTAACTGCGGCAATGGCTTCGTGGACGTTGTCTTTACCTGTACCACCAATGTTGTTGGTCGTAACGTTGCCGTTGTTGTTGGCTGCGTTGCCGCCCAAGATGGTTGCCAGGTTCACTTGGGTAGCATCCAGCTGCGCTTCGGTCGCTGCTTTGTTCGATCCGGCCAATGGGGCGCTGCCCAATGTGGTGTTGGTCAGTCCGCTGACAATACCTTCTTTACCGTCAATCACGACCGGTTTGCCGCCGTTCGCTGCGTCTTTGCCGATGGTTACTTTCTCAGCCAGGCTGAAGTCGATCGCTTTGCCTGTGCCGCTTGTGGTAACGATGTTCTTGTCTTTGCTTGTGTAGGTAACGGTATCGCCCAAGTTCACTTTTTCAGACGACCCGTTGTCCGCAACGATGTTCAGACCTTTGTTCAACTCTTTACCAACCTCGTTCAATGCGTCTTGAACGGTGTGTACAGGGGTACCCGCCGTACCGTCGGCATGATTGACGGTAAAGTTGGGCTCTGCGATAGAACCATCCGCACCAACAGTCGTATTCAGCGCTGTTGCCAACGGTTTGATTTGGCTGACGTTCACTCCGTCGGTGTCTTCAGTACCTTTGGCTACGTTGGCAATCTTGTTGCCGCCGTTGTTCAGACCGGCAGTCGTCAGAGACACTTGGCTTGGCGAACCGTCCGCACCGATCTTCAGACCGTCGGTCGTCAGTACACTGTCGCCTGCAGTGACTTTAGGCGTGGTCAGTCCGGTAGTGGTCAGTTCGCTGTTGCCTGCCTTCAACGTATCGGCAGTTACACTGGTCAACGTAATGTCGTCTTTCAGTTTAACTTTAATGCCGTCTGTACCCGCTTCGGTAACCACATTTTTGTCGTCGCCTTTAATTGCCAGCGTTTCGTCCAGTTTTTTAGTCACGGGAGAGCCGCTATCGCCGTTAAAGGTAATACCTTTGGTATCGACAATATCTTTCGCATCTACGCCTTTTTGAATCTCAGCTTTGGCGGCATCTGTAAGGTCAAGTTCGTAGTTGGTGGTTTTGGTTTGGTTACTGCTTGTCGTTTCAGTCGGATTCAATGCCAACTTACCGTCAGCTTTTACGCTCACAGTCGTTTTATCGGCATGAACGGTATAAAGTGTCTGATTACCAGTAACTTGAGAAGCAACATGGGTATTATCGCCTGCCGCTACGATGCTGATTTTCTCGCTGTCGGCAACGGCTTTATTGATGGCATTGGCAACATCAGTTGCGGTAGCAAATGCATCGCCTGCTGTATCCGCACTGATTACGCCACCAGTACCTGCTGTCAACGTAGATTTGTTTACGTTGAACGCAACGGTGCCCCCTTTGTTTTCGGCAGTCGTACCTGTGCCATTAACGAAGTTCAGCGTTGAATCGTCTTTAGTCAAGGTTTTAGCATCTGTGCCGTTGACTTGTACGCCGATGTTTTGCAATGCGCTGTCGGCTTTTGTCAAAGAGGCTTTGGTTTTGTCAGACAAATCCAGATTGTAGGTAGTGACATTAGTAGTTGGATTTTCAGACGACGTCAGTTTCAGACCGTCCACACTACTGTCCAGCGCAACGGCTGTACCTTTGGCATTGACGGTGTAAACCGCATGCCCGTCAGTCGGGTTATCGGTTTTGGTTACGCTGGCAACATTCGTACCCCCTTGAACCTCGGTTTTCGCGGCTTTGACTTGTTTATAGCTTGCTGCGTCATTATCTGCCACGCCGTCGGCAATGTTGGTAACCTTGTTGCCGCCGTTGGAGAGTCCGCCCGCAGTCAGGCTCACAGGGTTGCTGCCGGAGCCGATGGTTACGCCGGAACCGTTAACGGTCGTGCCAGCAGCGGTTACATCGCCGCTGAAGGCTGCGGAAGTCAGGCCGGTCAATTCTTTTGCCAATTTGACGTTCAACGTGTGATTTTGGTCGTCTGAAACTACACCAATATTATTATCGGATAGCTTAGTCTTATCAGTTTGTCCGCCTTTGACTGCTACGGTGCTGCCGAGTTGGCGGTCAAATTTCGTGCCTGTGTCGCCTTCGAAATTCAACGGTGTGCGTACGGCATCGCTCAAAGCGGTGAGCGCGTCACCCACTTTGTTGTAACCTGCTACGCTGGAGCTTGAAGGATTGCCTGAAATGACGTTATACGTTGGCGCAGTAATCGTGCCGTCGGGATTCACTTGCGTACCAATGGCTTCGGCGATTTTGTTCAACTGGGAAACATTGACCGCATCATTATCTTTAGCACCGTTCTTCACATTGCCGACAGTAGTTGGAGTAGTAGTTTGCGGATCGGTCGGATTCAATGCGGCAATGGTTACATCGCCTGTGTACGGAGTGCTGTCGTCCATATGTTTGAACGATACGGTTTTCACGCCCGTACCTGAATCTACGGTTACCTCACGTTTCAACAATCTACCGTCTTTATCGATATAAGAGAACGGCGCATCATTATTGACGGTCGTCAGCGTGCTGACGCGCAGGTTTGCCATCGCATCTTGCAACTGACCCAGATTAACCGCGTCTTTGGTATCAGTACCACTCAAAACATTGGTAATCTTGTTGCCACCCATATCCAATCCACCCTTAGCGGTAACTTTGCCCGTAAATTCCGGATTATCAACGGTATTGATGCTGACGGTTGCACCGTTTTGACGCAGGGAGATATTTTTGCCCGCTTCCAGCGTAATGGTTGAACCGCTGGTAACGTCTTGCAGTGTATGGTTTTCCGATACACCGTTGGTACCACCAGTCTGCGCTATCGTCAGTTTGAATGGTTTGTACGCATTAGTATTCAGCTCACGGATAGCCGCATCGATGGTATTTTGACCTGTACCGCCGATGTTGCTCATTGTAAAGCCGCCGTTTTCGCCGACTGCGGCATCTCCACCCAATACATTTTTAACAGTTTGGGCAGCATTACCCAAAACGTTTTGTACCGCGTACAGCTGGCTGCCGTTGATGGCATCAGTAGAAGTGTTAGAGATTTCGCCCGGAGCAACGTTTTTCAGTTGACGTTCGTAGCCTGCCGAACCGAAAGACACTTGGTCGCCGGAGGTAATATGGTTACCGCCTGCAAAACCTGAGTATTTCAGATTGTTGACAGTAGCTTCGTTGACGCTGGTTGCATCGGTTGCAGTCGTACTGCCCGCACCGATTGCGACAGAGTTACCTTTGGTGGCTTTCGCGCCCATACCGAATGCGGCAGAGGCGACGCCTTCAGCGATCGTACCCGTACCAAAGGCTGTGGATAATTGGCCTATTGCCTGTGATTTAGTACCAATGGCTACCGCAGCTTCGCTTGAAGTCGTATGAGTATAACTGCCGGTTACCATCACATCACCGGTATAGTCTTGATAAACCTCTTTAACCGTTTTACCCCCCGTACCGTCTACAGTTTTCACTGCAACGGTATCCCAGTCGTCTGCACCGATGGCGATAGAAGAATTGCCTTTTGCATCTACATTGTTACCGATGGCAGTAGATTGATCACCCCATGCATTGGCATATGCACCGATAGCAACAGTTTGATTGGTATCTTGATTGGATGCGGACATTGCCGGATTGGTTGCAGAAGCGTTATAGCCGATGACGACAGAGCGCGAGTTATTGGATCGCGCATCTTCACCGATAACAACCGCACTGTATTTCAGGGCTGTTGCATTATTACCGATAGCAACTGCTGCAGCTTGAGCAGCTTTGCTGTTTGTACCGATAGCAATGGAATTGGTATCGTCCGCGTTGGCGTTGTTACCCAAAGCTATGGCATTGGCTTCGCGGGTATGGCTGCTCAAACCAAGCGCCAAAGAAGCCGCACCGTCTGCATTGGCAGCACGTCCTAACGCGATAGAATCAATTTTCCACGCATTATTGCCAGAGCCGATAGCAATAGTATTTCTTTCGTTGGCCTTTGCGCCCTCGCCTACAGCTACGCTGGATTTACCCAAGGCTTTAGCACCTTGACCGCCCGCAAACGTGTTTTCGCCATAAGCATTTGCTTGTTGACCGATAGCAACTGCATTCTTACCACTGGCTGTACTTTCAGAACCAACGGCGACTGAACTTTCACCCGTAGTCTCACCATTAACATCAGGATCAGAGCCTGCTGCCGCCTCAACGGTAGCCTTATTACCCATTACAACCGCATTGTTTGCAGCCGCTTTGGCTTCTGGACCGGCGGCAATCGCGTTTTCTCCTGTCGCGCCGTCATTGTTGTAGTTGGCTTTTGTTTTATCTGTGCTATTTACACTATAAAAATGAGTTTGCGATGCGGCAGTCAGTTTGCCGTTTTCGATTTTGACAGTTTCTCCGTCCACTTGGACGTCGTATTTGACTTTAGTATTACCATCTGCTTCAGTCTCAACAGTAACGGTAGTTGCATTGCCGTCGGCAAACTGCACGCTTTCGCCGGGCGTAACAATGCCCTTCGCCGCGCCCGAATTATCTTTGACGGCAAAGCCTTGGTTGACGTAAGTATTGAGATTGGTCAGCGCGCCGCCCACACTGGTTGCGGCTGCCGTATTGAATTTGGTTGTACTGCTGCCCGCTGTATTCGGTGTCGCATTACCTTTGAATACATCATAAGACGGCAGCGTTACCGTACCTTGATTGTTTGTAGAATCAATGCCCACAGCCGCGCCGCCGCCCAATGCATTGGCAACCGCTTTGGCGATATTGCCCGAGCCAGCATGAAGCGCGTAAAGCTGGCTGCCGTTAATCGCATCGGTAGAAGTTGCAGTGATTTCACCTGGTGCGACATGTTTAAGTTGACGCTCATAGCCCTCCGAACCGAAAGAAACTTGAGAACCTGAGGTAATATGTGTCGTTCCCGCAAAACCGCCGTAAGTAATACCGTTGACTGTCGCAGTCGTTACAGCCGTTGCATCGGTATTGGTGTGCGAACCCGCACCGATGGCGACAGATTTATCCTGACTGGCAGTTGCGCCCGCACCAAACGCTGCTGCACCAAGACCTGTGGCAGTCGTACCAGAACCAAAGGCAGTAGAAAGCACCCCATCCGCATAGGCTTTTACACCGACTGCAACGGCGGCATGATTGGAAGTCGTACCCTTAAAGGTAGAGTTAGTATCAAATACCATTTCTTTGCCCGTCAGCGATTTATAAATATCGCTTACTTTTCGGTTATTATGTCCAGAAGTGGTAACCAATTTATCTCTGACTATATTCCAATCGTCGCCACCGATAGCAATAGATGAATCCCCTTCTGCACGGGTATTGTTACCAATGGAAGTTGATTGCGTACCTGAAGCAATAGTATCCGGACCGATGGCAACTGCCTGGGTAGCACCTATTGCTCTTGCAGTCCAACCGATGGCAAGGCTTTGTTTAGTGGCTGCTTGCGTCAATTTAGTACCTTCAGACCTACCAATGGCAATAGAATCTTCTCCCACTGCTTGCGTACCAGCACCGATAGCAATCGCATGGTTTGCCTTCGCTTGTGCTTCCGTACCCACAGCAATTGCATTGTTACCTCGCACTGTTAAGTTACTACCCACACCGATGGCACCATTACCTTGAACACCTTGATTCGCCATTCTGCTCGAATCATTGTTACCAATCGCAATGGCGCCTATTCCATTAACAGTAGTATCCGCACCAATCCCTATTGCCTTCGTTCCATCCGCACGGAGATTGACACCGATGGCAATAGCATTATTGCCGTTAGAAATTGTTGTATGAGTCGAATTGGGAGCAATTGCCAAACCACCATTGATTTTAGCTTGAGCATTATGACCGATAGACATGGAACCTGCTCCGCTTGCGGAAGTCGATCCTGTACCAATAGAAAGTATTGCCCCACCCGTTACCGACCCTTCCGGAATCACTGCCCAAGCCCCTTCGGAAAATCCCAATAATGCCGCGCTCAACGCCGTCAGTCTGAATAAGGTTTTCAGACGACCTTCCTCTGAGGCGCGCACATCCCCTTCAGCACCTTCGCTGCTTGATTTGACACGTCCCTTCGCCAATTCAGAAGTAACGACGAAAGAGCCGATGGTACGGTTCCATACAACTTTGAAAATCTTATTCATAACAATCTCTCTTGGTTGGATTTATTAAAAAATATCAGATTGAATTCAAGCATATACAATCAAAACAAGACGTACTCCCCGCACTGCCCCGCCGCCGAATCTTCTTCTTCAGGCTCACGCGGATTTTATGAGGCAGGCATCCATTTATTTTGTTTATATGTTATTGAAAATCAACCAGGCTGACATTAATTGTCACTTAGGTACAATTTTTAGAACATATCTATATCTTGGGAAATAGTGTTTTAAGCTAATCAACCTTACCGTTTGTTTAAAAAAAGCCCCGATAATCCGTAACTTTGCTTTTAAAATTAACACTTATTTACCAAATAATATAGAACTATGACTTTTACCCTGCAATTACCATGCCAAAGATGACATATCTGATTCATACCTTCAGACTTCCATAAAGCATTTATACTAAAATGAAAAAATGCCGTAAGCGAATTTTGAAAAAAGGTCGTCTGAAAATAAACTGCAACAAGATCATGGACATCACTCTCCCTGTTATAGTGGATTAATAAGCAACAAAACCGCCATTGCGACAAAAAGGTCGTCTGAAACCTAAATTTTGGGTTTCAGACGACCTTTTTGCTTGGCGGATTTATCCGCCCGCCTTCATGCTTTTCTCTAGTAGATTAACGGCAGGAAATGCGTTGTTTTATTTCACTTTGCTGTTTTTCAATGATTTGGATGATGTCGGCGGCTGCAATGTTTCGACGGCGATGTCTTTGGGGTGCGCCGCGATAAAGGATTTAGTCGCGCGCATGATTGCCTGTATGCGCGGGTCGTTCCAGCGGACGATTTGATGGTTTTCATCGCGCTTGTCCGACCAGATAATCACGCCGTCCATATATTTGCTGCTGATTTCGAGCATTTTCTGCCAGCGTTCGGCATCGATAAATTGTTTGAAATACGGGCTGTTGCTTGCGGAATAATATTGCGGCCAGAGGTAGCCGATGATTTTTTTGTCGGGATAGCGCTTTCTAATCTCGGCAACGGTGGTTTGGACGTCTTTTTCCCATTGCGCCAAATCGGGCGTGGTGATGTAGAACACGGGATTGGCATAGTCGCTGATGGCTGCGCTCATCTGACGGCGTTTGCTGAACTGCCGCCATTTTGCCAACACTGCCTCGTTGTCCGCCTGAGTTTGGTAGTAGCGGATGGCGTGCAGGTGTTCGTCGGGCAAGCCGTAGTTGCTGATGTAGGCGCGGGGATTTTCTTCTTTGAAAATCCGGTACATACGGGCAAAATCGGTTTTAAGTTCTTGAGGCGTGAGGATTTGTCCGTCTTTTTCGGCAAACCAGGTTTCGATGTCGGTGGAGATGGTGCGGTAGCCTTCGCGATAGGACTGGCGCGCCAATTCGCGGATTCGCTTTTCGTTCAATACGCCGTGTTTGCGCTTACCGGCAGGATCGGGCATAACCAGCTCGGATTCATAAATCAGAAATACTTTGGACAGTTTGTCGGCGGTCAGTTCGGGTTTGCCGACGTAGTCCATGCGGTCGTAAATGATAAAGTCTTTGCCGGATGCAAGCGCGGAGGCGGCGGCAAGGAAGAGTAGGGATGCGGCGCGGATGAATGGTTTCATTGGGTTTTCTTTTTGGTGAAGGTCGGGGCTTGCTGTTTTGGCAATGCGAGGAGGACTCGATATATAGTGGATTAACTTTAAACCAGTACGGCGTTGCCTCGCCTTAGCTCAAAGAGAACGATTCTCTAAGGTGCTGAAGCACCAAGTGAATCGGTTCCGTACTATCTGTACTGTCTGCGGCTTCGTCGCCTTGTCCTGATTTAGTTAATCCACTATAAATTAATGGGAAAGGTCGCGGCAAACAAGGCGGAAGGGGTAAAAACAAGTCAAAGGTCGTCTGAAAAGGGTAAGCGGCGTTTTCAGACGACCTTTTGGCGGCTGGCGGCGGTTTGTCTCTGTTCCATCCTGCCGCTTTGCTATAAAATCGAAACTCTCTTCAACCCGAAATCCAAATCAGGAAAATCATGATGGAAGCAGCCGGACAACACAACGTCGATGCAGACGAAATCGCTAAATTCAGCCAAATTGCGGATAAATGGTGGGATAAAAACGGCGAGTTCAAACCTTTGCACGACATCAATCCGCTGCGCTTGGGCTATATCGACTCGTTCGCGCAGTTGGCGGGCAAGCGTGTTTTGGATGTCGGCTGCGGCGGCGGGATTTTATCGGAAAGCATGGCAAAGCGCGGCGCAGCGCACGTTACCGGCATCGATATGGCGGAAAAATCGTTGCAAACCGCCCAAGCCCATGCCGCTGCCGAAGGTGTGGACAATATCGATTACCGCTGCATCCGCGTCGAAGACCTTGCCGCCGAACAGCCGCACAGCTTCGATGTTGTAACCTGTATGGAAATGATGGAACACGTTCCCGACCCCGCCGCCATCGTCAAAGCCTGTTCGGAGCTGGTGAAGCCTGACGGTATGGTGTTTTTCTCCACCATCAACCGCAACCCTAAATCTTATCTTCATCTGATTATCGGTGCGGAATATGTGTTGAACGTCGTCCCTAAAGGGACGCACGATTGGCAAAAATTCATCACGCCCGCCGAGCTGGCGCGGATGTGCAGGCAGGCAGGTTTGGACGTTATCGACACCAAGGGCATGACCTACAATCTCTTGACCCGCCGCTATTCTTTATGCGACTCGACAGAAGTGAATTATATGATTGCCTGCCGTCCGGTTTAAATCTGCCTATCCGAATCATGATAAGAGGTCGTCTGAAACTTACGTTTAAGAACGTTTCAGACGACCTCTTTTCAACTTCTCACCAATGCAACTTGCCCGTTTCTCTTATTTCAATTTCTTGAAGCAGTCTTCCCGCAGACAAAGACCGCCGTTACCACGCAAATGGAAATCCAGCTTTAAAACGGGAACTCACTGATAAAACCCAAAGCTGAGTCTTAACAATAGATTTTTATTCACACAAGAATAATATAAAAGGATACCGACCCACCCTCTCTTTGATTCCCTCTAAAATTACACCCTATCTCTACATTGCACAGATACAAAAAAGCCTGCTTAAAGCAGGCTTTTTATCGATTATTTATCAGGATTGTGCTGACGGCGCAAAATCGCAGGAATTTCAAAATCATCTAAAACAGACTGATTGCCGAAATCTGCCGCAGTCAGATTCATGGAGCGAATACCGCGGTTGGTTCTTACCAGGCTTTCTACACTACCCGGCTGTTGAACATGGGAATCATCGACTCCACTAACCAGTTTTTGTGCGCGGACAGCCGCACGCATTTGGTTTTCGCTGCCGTTTTCTTTCAAACCGGTCGCAATAATGGTTACGCGGATAGCGTCTTCGCCCATGTTGTCATCTTCGGCAGTACCGTATTTGCATTCTGCTTCAGGATGCGCATTCTCGTTAACCACTTTCATGATTTCACGATATTCGGACATTTTCAGGCAATCCGGAGCGGTAGTGATGTTGACCAATACGCCGCGCGCACCATCCAGAGTCACATTATCCAGCAACGGGCTGGAAATCGCTTGTTCGGTTGCCAAACGGGCGCGGTCGATGCCTTGGGAAAAACCGGAACCCATCATAGCGATACCTTTGATGCCCATTACGTTTTTAACGTCGGCGAAGTCAAGGTTGATGAAACCGGGACGGGTAACTACTTCGGAAATACCGGCTACGGCATCACGCAGGACGTTGTCCGCCGCACGGAACGCTTCACGCATGGTCACGTCTTCACCCAATGCGGTCATCAGTTTGTCGTTCGGGATAATAATCAATGAATCGACTTGACCTTTAAGCTGCTCCAAACCTTCTTGGGCAATGTGTACGCGTTTGCCTTCGTAGCCGAACGGACGGGTAACGACTGCAACGGTCAGGATACCCATTTCTTTGGCAATCTCAGCAACCACAGGAGCCGCACCGGTACCGGTACCGCCACCCATACCGGTGGTAATGAACAACATATTCGCGCCGCGAATAGCATCTTCGATGGCTTCGCGATCTTCTTGTGCCGCAGCACGGCCGATTTCAGGATTGGCACCCGCACCCAAACCACGGGTCAGATTAGTACCCAATTGGATGCGCTTGGCTGCGTTATTTTTACCCAAAGATTGTGCATCAGTATTGGCACTAATAAATTCAACACCTTGGATGGTGTTGGCAATCATGTTGTTAATAGCGTTGCAACCGCCGCCACCCAAGCCGATTACTTTGATGACCGCAGGGCTTGCGGCTGATTCAGCTACGTCGTAAACAAATTCCATTCAAATACTCCTGCGCGCCCTGCATCGAGGACGGTCCAAAAATTTAGATATTACCCGTATTATATAAGAAGTATTCCGACGCTGGCAAAATACTTCTTATTCATTCACCATTACCGTTATTTTTTTACTACATTTTTTAACGAAAGCACACAAGTTTTTAATTATTGCGATTGGAACTATTCCGACGGCAATTCATTTCCCCTGTAAGCAAGTAACGGAACAATCAGAAATTGTCTTTAACAAATTTCATCAATCTTGCCCACAGACTGATTTTTTCAGCCTGATCATGAACTACGATAGCGCCGGTCACCGGTGCGCCATCTTCTTCCCCCCTTGCCGCCTGCAAAAGACCGATGGCGGTTGAATAGCGCGGATTGCGGATGCGTTCGGATACGCCGCCCATTTCTTGAGGTACGCCGATGCGTGCAGGCAAGGCGAATACTTCTTCGGCAAGCTCAACGATACCGGTCAGCATAGATGCGCCGCCAGTCAGAACGATACCTGATGTGAGGACTTCTTCAGGGAAGCCGGAACGGCGCAATTCGTTAAGGGTCAGCTCTAAGATTTCTTCGACGCGCGGACCAATGACGCTTGCCAAAACGCGGCGGGAAATCTGACGGGGTTGGCGGTCGCCGACGCTGGGAACTTCGACCATTTCGTCCAAGCCGTCCATATCGGGAATCGCTACGCCGTAGTGGATTTTGATGTATTCGGCAGCGCTGTGCGGGGTGCGCAGTGCTTGTGCCAAGTCTTTGGTAATCAAATCGCCCGCCACGGGAATCACGGCAGTATGGCGGATGGCGCCGTTGGTATAAACGGCAATATCGGTCGTACCGCCGCCGATGTCGATGACGCATACGCCCAAATCTTTTTCGTCTTCAGTCAAAACAGCCTGACCGCTCGCTAGAGGCTGAAGCATGATTTGGTCCATTTGCAAACCGCAACGATGGATACATTTTTGGATGTTTTGCAGGGCGGTATTGGCACCGGTAATGATATGTACGCGGGTATCGAGTCTGACGCCGCTCATACCGATAGGTTCTTTGACGCCGGGCTGGTTATCGATGATGTATTCTTGCACCACGGTATGCAGGATATTGTGATCCGGCGGGATGTTGATGGCTTTGGCGGTTTCGATGGCGCGGTCGATGTCGGCTTGCGAAACTTCGCCGTCTTTAATTTTGACAACTCCTTGCGAATTCAAGCTGCGGATATGGTTACCCGCGATACCGGTCGTAACGTGGCTGATTTTGGTGTCCGCCATCAATTCGGCTTCATTGACTGCCTGCTGAATGGCTTGGGCCGTCGCGTCAATGTTAGTTACCATGCCTGCTTTAAGGCCGCGAGACGGTGCCTGTCCGAGTCCGACGATGTGAATTTCGTTGTCGTCTTGTACTTCGCCAATCAGGGCGATGACTTTGGATGTGCCGATGTCGAGGGCACTGATATATTTACCTTGTTGTTCCATTATATTTGCTCGTTATTTCGCTGGAGTTATAACTATTTGTCTGTATTGGCAATAGTTTGCTTCACGTTGTTTGCTTGGCTTTAGTCGTCTGAAACATTTTCAGACGGCGTCTCTGATGTGTAACGCACGGAAAATCCGTCTTTATACCGCATATCAACGTAGGATAACCGATTTTGATTTTTACGCAACAGCGTCGGCCAAATTTCGGCGAAAAGTTGTAAGCGTTTGATTTCGTTTTCCCTTCCCAGTCTGACGGTAATCCCGTTATCCAAGACCACCAACCAGGCGGAGCGCGGCGTATAAATCAGTTCTTTAATCGCCAGATTTTGCCGGCGGAGGATGCCGGAAAATTCTTCGTAGTGTTTGACCATGTCTTTGCCCGTACCCGGCTGTCCTTCAAAGATTGGCAGCTTGGCTTTGAGCTGGGCGTCAAACACATTGCCTTTGGAATCGACCAAACCGCCGCTGCGCCAATGCGCGACAGGCACGCGCTCGGTCAAATGGATTTCGACAGTATCGGGGAAGCGGCGGCGCACCATGGCGGAATCCACCCACGGCAGCTTTTGAAAGGCCGACTGAATACCGTCCAAATCGGCACGGAAAATATTGCTGTGCGTGTGCTGTTGAGCGGCGCGCTGAAGTGCTTTCCCGTCCGAATAGGTCAGCTTGCCCTGTATGGACACTTGTTTGACGGGAAAATGATTGGAGTTGTATAGCCAGGCTATGCAGGTGCCGATGAGCAGCAATGCCATCAGCAGCAACAGCCAGCGGGTCAGCCGACCCAATGCGCTTGCGTCATCCCACATGTGCGGTTTTCAGAATTTCAATGCATAAATCGGCAAAATCCACGCCGGTATGGGCGGCAGATTTCGGTACTAAACTGTGGCTCGTCATGCCGGGCAGCGTGTTGATTTCCAAGAGGTACAGCTTACCGTCGGTATCTTTGAGGAAATCGACGCGCACACACCCATCTGCCCCGATTGCCTGCGCCCCGCGGACGGCCAGAGAGCGCATCAGGTTTTCTTCAGCCTCACTCAAGTCTTCGGACGGACATTGATAAACAGTGTCGTCGCGGTTGTACTTGGCTTCGTAGTCGTAAAACTCGGTCGCGGGGATGATGTGTATGCTGGGCAGGCCTTTGCCGTTCAACACGGGGCAGGAATATTCGCCGCCGCCGATAAATCGCTCGGCGATGATTTCACCTTGAAGGTGTTTCAATTCTTCGTAAACGCTTTTCAGACGACCTTTTTCTTTCACTTTCACAACGCCGACGCTGCTGCCTTCGGCTGCCGGTTTAACGAACATGGGCAAGCCGAGTTGTTGTTCGACGGCATCGAAATCGGAGTCTTCGTGCAAAACGGCAAACTCGGGAACGGGCAGCCCCAAAGCTTGCCAAATCAGTTTGCAGCGGTATTTGTCCATGCCGATGGCTGAAGCGGCGACACCGCTGCCGGTATAAGGAATGCCCAACAATTCCAACGCGCCCTGAACAGCACCGTCTTCGCCATAAGTACCGTGGAGGATATTGAAAGCAGTTTGGAAACCTTGGGTTTTCAATTCCGCCAAGGGCGTTTCTTTAGGGTCGAAGGCGTGTGCGTCTATGCCTTTGCTTTTTAAGGCATTCAAAATGGCGGCACCGCTATCCAGCGAAATTTCGCGTTCGCTGGAAAAGCCGCCCATCAATACGGCTACTTTGCCAAAATTTTGCATTGTTTTTGTTCTTTCTTAATTACTTCATTTTTTGATACAGGTCGTCTGAAAACGAATCGGGTTTTCAGACGACCTTAATCTTGCTTGCCCACCCGATGGGACATCGCTTCATCGGGCAGCTATCGCGGCATCACGATAAAATTTCCGCCTCAGGCTTTTTTTGACAACTCCAGCATCGCGGCAGGAACGCGGTTGATGCTGCCCGCACCCATATTCAACACGATGTCGCCATCCTGTAAAACGTTCAACAGCATTTCAGGCAAGTCGGCGACGTTTTCGCAGTAAATCGGCTCGAGTTTGCCCAATACGCGGATGGCGCGGGCAAGGGCGCGGGAGTCGGCGGCGGCAATCGGCTCTTCGCCGGCGGCATAAACTTCGGTCAACACCAGCGCGTCAACGGTATTGAGGACTTTGGTGAAGTCTTCGAACAAATCGCGCGTGCGGGTATAGCGGTGCGGCTGGAAGGCGAGCACCAACCGTTTTTCCGGATACGCGCCGCGTGCGGCGGAGAGGGTTGCTGCCATTTCGACGGGATGGTGTCCGTAATCGTCCACCAACAGCGCGGTTCCGCCGTTGGGCAGCTTGATGTCGCCGTATTTTTGGAAGCGGCGGCCGACACCTTCAAAACCGAGCAAGCCGCGCTGAATCGCTTCGACGGATGCACCAACCTCCAGCGCCACGCCGATGGCTGCCAAAGCATTGAGGACGTTGTGTCTGCCGGGCATGTTCAACACGACTTCAAACGGCGCCTGCTCATGTCCTTTCATTTGAACATGAACGGTAAACTTCATTTGCGCGCCGACGCTTTCGATGTCGGTCGCGTAAATATCGGCGGCATCGTCCAAGCCGTAAGTCGCGTAGGGTTTGCTCACTTTGGGCAAAATCGCGCGGACGTGTTCGCTGTCGATACACAAAAATGCTTTACCGTAGAACGGCATACGGTGGATAAAATCAACAAACGCCTGATGCAGTTTTTCGACGCTGTGTCCGTAAGTATCCATGTGGTCTTCGTCGATATTGGTGACGACGGACATAATCGGGGTCAAATGTAGGAAGGACGCATCGGACTCGTCGGCTTCGGCGACGATATATTCGCCTTTGCCCAAGCGGGCGTTGGTACCTGCGGCATTGAGTTTGCCGCCGATAACGAAAGTGGGGTCGAGACCTGCCGCGCCGAGGATAGAGGCGGTCAGACTGGTGGTCGTGGTTTTGCCGTGCGTACCGGCAATGGCGATGCCGTCGCGGAAGCGCATCAGTTCCGCCAGCATCAGGGCGCGCGGAATGACGGGAATTTGCTGCTCCAGAGCAGCGACGACTTCGGGATTGTCTTTTTTGACGGCGGTAGAAGTTACGACAACATCCGCGCCGTTGACATGTTCGGCAGTATGACCGGGATAAACTTGAATACCCAAGCTGCTCAAATGCTCGGTAACCGCATTTCGCGCCTGATCCGAACCGGAAACTTTAAAGCCCAAATTGTGCAAGACTTCGGCGATACCGCTCATGCCGACGCCGCCGATACCGACAAAATGGATGTTTGTAACTCGATTTTTCATCATGATGTTGCGTTCCGGTGGATTTTCGATGCGTAAAGGCGTTATTTTAAAGGGCTATCCGCTTCTGCGCCATAGTTTTCTTGTAAATTAAAGATGTTTCGGCATACAGGATTTCACATTGGTGGCAATATGGGTAAAAAAGAGGTTTCGTTCAGCGGCGAATTACCCATTTTTAAACTCGACTTCAGCTACCAAAATACCAGCAAAAACAAAACATAAGGTCGTCTGAAAACTGTTTTCAGACGACCTCTCGTTTATCAACTTGACGGCACTTGTATCCTCATCAAGCGCATATCCAATTTGCGCCGTCCCCACGCGGTCGCATACAAAAGGCGCAAGAGCCACGGATAACGTGGTTTGCAGACGCTGCTCAAGCCCGCTTCTTCGATGATTTCCACACCCGATATCAGGCGTCGGATGTCGTCCGTGCCGCTTATCGCCCAGCGGAACTCGGGCGGTTTGTCCATTTTACCGAGTGCGTCGTGGCGTTTGCTTTGTCCGATGTAGGCCTTAGGGATAGTGTCGAAGGCAAGTTGGGCGTGCGGCAGACGGCGGGCAACCTGTTTAAAAAAGCCCTGCACCTGCGCCTCTTCGAAATACATCAACACGCCTTCGATCACGAGCAACACGGGTTTGCCGTGCGCGGCGACGGTGTTCATCCACGCTTCGTCGAACATGGACGCGCCCAGATAATGATTGTCCGATTCGGGCAACAGCATGCGCCGCACTTCAATCACTTCCGGCAAATCCAAATCATACCAGGTGGTAATGCGCGGCCTGCCCAGACGTTCGTAACGCGCATCCAGCCCCGCGCCGATTTGCACCACGACGGCATCGGGATGTTCGGCGATAAAGTGCCGGGTCATATCGTCCAACAGCTTCGCCCGCCCGCAACAGCCGACCTGCGATGCTTTGGCTTTGGCAAACTTGCCGAAGTCGTAGTCAATCTTGTCCAACATCCGCACGGCTTCGTCATCACGCAAAAGCGGCTGCGCCCTACCCTGCTCTACGGCCTTTGCCCACAGGGGAATCAGCATGGTACTGGACAGGACGGAAACGGTTTCGGGAGAGATTTTTGCAGACATGGCAGCCTCCAATGAGAGAAATTCCTATTTACATCATACTCCCGCACAATACGGCTGCCAAGTTGCAAAAAGGTCGTCTGAAACCCGTTTCTTGGTTTTCAGACGACCTCTGTTTCGTTTATCGCATTATGTCATCATGCCGTACACGCGATGGCGGCTTCCGCCACGTCGTCCGCGCTGTGCGGCAGTGCCAATGTGCGGGCGTTTTCCGCCCATTTGAGGCATTTTTCGCGGTTTAAGCCGCCGAGGATTTCGGCGAGCTTTTCCGCTGTCAACTGGGTTTGCGGCAACAGCAATCCTGCCTCTGCCTGCACCATAAAACGCGCATTGGCGGTTTGGTGGTCATCGACGGCGTAAGGATACGGCACCAGCAGCGCGCCCAGCCCCGCTGCCGTCAACTCGGCAATCGTCAGCGCGCCGGCACGACAAATCACCAAATCGGCATCGCGGTAGGCGGACACCATGTCGGTAATAAATTCCACGCATTCGGCTTTCACGCCCAGCGCGTCGTAATCCGCCTGCAAGCTGCCCAGCTTGCCCCGACCTGATTGGTGGTACATCTGCGGGCGCGCATCGTCGGGCAGCAAAGCCAAAGCCTGCGGTACGGTTTTGTTCAAAACATCTGCACCCAAACTGCCGCCGACCACCAAGATTTTCAGACGACCTTCACGCCCTTGGAAGCGTTCGGCAGGCGCGGGCAGGTTGGCAATATCGGCGCGGACGGGGTTGCCGACCAAGCCGCCTTCGTGGCTGAACGCTTTCGGGAAAGCGTACAACACCCGCTTCGCCCAGCGCGACAATTGGCGATTGGACAAACCTGCCACGGCATTTTGCTCGTGAATCACAATCGGCACGCCACACAGCTTCGCTGCTAGGCCGCCGGGGAAGGTAACAAAGCCGCCGAAACCGATGACGCACTCGACGCGGTGTTTGCGGATAATCCGCTGTGCTTCGCGGACGGTTTTATACAAAGTAAACGGCAGCATCAGCTTGCGTTTGATGCCGTTGCCGCGCACGCCTTTAATCGCCAGCGTTTTGAGCAGGATGTCGTATTGCGGCACGATGCGCTCCTCCATCGAGCCTTCGCTGCCCAGCCAAATCACATGATGGCCGCGCGCGCGCAATGAGTCCGCCACCGCCAGCGCAGGAAAAATATGGCCGCCGGTACCGCCCGCCATCAGCATGAAAGTTTTACCGCCCATGATTTACTCCACTTGGTAACCGCGCATTTTTTTGCGGTTTTCATAATCGACGCGCAACAATAAGGTAACGCACACCAGCATAACGGCAACCGCCGAACCGCCGTAAGACATCAACGGCAAAGTCAGGCCTTTGGTGGGCAGGATACCGATGTTGACGCCGATATTGAAGAAACTCTGAATCCCTATCCAAATACCGATGCCGTTGGCGACATACGCGCTGAACGTCAGTCCGGAATCACGCGCCTGCTTGCCGATGGAGAATGCGCGCATCACCAGCCAGCCGTAGCAGAACACCAAAATACACATCCCCACAAACCCGAATTCCTCGCCGATGACGGCAAAGATAAAGTCGGTATGCGCCTCGGGCAAGTAGAAGCGTTTTTCCAAACTCGCGCCCAAGCCCTGACCGAACCATTCGCCGCGCGCAATCGCCATCAACGAATGCGTCAACTGATAACCTTTGCCCAAAGGGTCGCCCCAAGGGTCCAAGAATGCCGACACGCGCGCCATACGGTAGGGCGCCGCCAAAATCATCACGCCCATCCCCCCCAGCACGCTCAGTACCAAGACGGCAAAATATTTCCACGGAAAACCCGCCAAAAACAGCATACCCATCGTAATCGACACAATCACGACAAACGAGCCGAAATCAGGTTGCGCCATGACAAAAACCAAACCCAGCGCAATCATCACGATAGGCAGCAAGATATTTTTAAACTTCTTCAGCTTCTGCCAAGTTTTCTGACGCGCCTCCTTGCTGAACGGGCACATAAAAGCATTGAACAAACCGACAAACAGCGGTTTCAAACCCAAAGAGTCCATACTGCGCAACACTTCCTCGCGCCGCGTGAACAGGCTGGACAAATACAGAACCGTCGCCAGCTTGAACAACTCGGTCGGCTGAAGATTGAGCGGCCCGATATGTATCCAACGCGTCGCCCCGTTGATTTCACGGCCGACAAACAACACGACCACCAGCAAAATCGCGGAAAAAGCAAAATAAAACGGAATGATTTTCCGCCAAAAGCTCATGCTCAACAGCGACAGCCCGAGGCAGCCCAATACGCTCGCCCCGACAAACATCGCCTGCTTGCTGACAAAAGAAAACTGATTGCCGCCTTCGGACGCGGCATAGGCAATCGACGCAGAATAAATCATCACCAGGCTGAAGGCGGTCATCAAAACGACCATCCACAACAGTGACACATCGAATTTCCGACCGTCCAAAGAAATCGGGCGATCGAGAAGTTTGGAAAGACTAATCATGAAAAACATCCGTATGGGGGCAGACGGAAAAATCCGCCCCGAAACAACCAGAACAAAGCGTTTCAGACGACCCTCCGCCTAATCGGAACATCGAAGGTCGTCTGAAAAAATATCGTGAATCAGAAAAACGTCATTCTAAAGGTTTCTTGCCAAAGCAACAATTCAGATTCTTTAAAGACAGTCGGATTCCGGCGTTCTTTGCGCCCTCCCCTACCCATCACACACGCAAAAAAGGTCGTCTGAAAACGCTTTTATGTTTTCAGACGACCTTATCTCAATCTTTTCCTCAAGCAAACAGACCGCTTTTTATCCAATGCAAATCCTACGCCACTTGCGGTATTTCCGCCCACGGCTGTATCTGTTCCAACTGCGCGGCGAGGCGGAGCAGCGTGTCTTCGCGTCCGTGTGCGGCGGCGAACTGGGTGCCGACGGGCAGACCGTGATGCCGGTAAAGCGGCACGCTCATGGCGGGGTTGCCGCTCATGTTCAGCGGCGACGTATAGCCGACGTATTGCAGCGCGGCGGCGGCTTCTTTTTCTAAAAACGGGTTGTTTTTCAACAGGAAACCCAAGCGCAGCGTGCCGCACAGCAGGCGCATGGCTTTTTGTGCGGCGGGCGGCGGCATCATCTCGCCGATTTTCGGCGTGGTGCGCGGGCAGACGGGCGTCATCAACACGTCGTAGCGCGTGAAAAATGCTTTGGCGGCACGCTCCTGCGCCAGCATCACGTCGCGCGCCCATGCCATTTCGCCCGCGCTGATTTGCCGCCCCTGCACAATCATTGCCCACGTTGTCGGCTCAAGCAGGCGGTGCGGCAGTTTTTGTCCGGTTTCGTATTGATATTGGTAGAACAGTTTTGCCGTTTCGCCCATGACGATGACGCGGGCGGCGCGGTTGAGCTGTTCGGGCGGTGCGAAATCGGGCGTGGCTTCTTCCAATTCGTGTCCCGCGTCTCGTATCAGTTTCAAACTATGGGCGAACGCGGCTTCCGTGCCTTCGTCGTTGCCGCCGCCAAACCATGTCTGTTTCCAAAAAGCGATTTTCAGACGACCTGTTTCTTGTTTCAGGCTGCCTGCAAAACCGTTTTCGGGCGGCGACGGGCAGGCATACAGGGCGCGCTCTTGGGTTTGGGCGGCGATGTCCAGCAAAACCGCGCTGTCGCGCACGCTGCGGGTCAAGACATGGTCGCATACCAAGCCTTGCCACGCTTCCGATGCGTTCGGCGCGTAACTGCTGCGGCCGCGCGTGGGTTTCAGCCCGAACACGCCGCAGTTGTGCGCGGGTAAGCGGATGGAACCGCCGCCGTCGCTGCCGTGCGCTGCGGGGACGACGCCTGAAGCCACTGCCGCTGCCGCGCCGCCGCTGCTGCCGCCTGCGGTGTAGTCCAAATGCCACGGATTGCGCGTGATGCCGTAGATTTCGGTTTCGGTAACGGGATACGCGCCCCATTCGGGCGTGGTGGTTTTGCCGAATACGCGCAGCCCCGCATCGAGATAGGCTTGAGTCAAATCGCTGTTTTGCTTGGCAATGTAATGCTGCATCATGCGCGAACCCGACCATGTCGGCGCGCCTTCCCAATCCGCCAGCAGGTCTTTGAGCAAAAAAGGCACGCCCGCCAGCGGCGTATCGACATTTTCAGACGACCCCTGCCACGCCGCCGCGCGTTCGCGCAAATCGTGCGCCAACAGATTGAGCTTGGGGTTGACTTCGTCCAAGCGGTTTAAAGCAGCCTGCAACACTTCATCGGCGGACACTTCTTTTTTGCGGATCAGCTCTGCCAAACCGACGGCATCGTAACGGATGTAGTCTTGAAACTTCATGGGTTTTCCTTTCGGATCGATAAACACACGTTTTGTCGGTCAGGCATAGCTGCCCGCCGCCTCGCCGTTTGCCCGCATATCACTAAATGACTTTATTTTCGATACGCAACTTACCGGTTGTCGTTATTCCCGCCCCCGCCTACGCGAGGACAGGCTGCGGCGGGAATCCATTTTTAAAATTCAGAAACTGTTTTCCAAATCAAGGCTTTTCAAGTTTTACGATAGATTCCCGCCTGCGCGGAAATGACGGAATTTGATGACATACCGGATTTAAAATCAAGTATGTTGTTATAGGCAAATTTTAAGAAATAGTAACACCGGATAAAGGAAAAGAACAAGTTTGCCGCTGCTGTAAAAAGGTCGTCTGAAACCGCCTTGACGTTTTCAGACGACCTTTAAAGCAATGGCGAACAAGGCTTACGGCAGAATCTCAATTTCCGCGTTGTGTTTCACGCTGCGGTAGAGCTCGTCGATTTCCTCGTCCGTTACCGCGATGCAGCCGTCGGTCCAGTCTCTTTGCAGATGCCTTTTGCCGATAGAACCCCAGCCGTTTTTGATGCCGTGGATTTTAATCAGCCCGCCCGGGCTTTTGCCGTGTGCCGCCGCGTAGGCTTTGTCGGCTTCGTTGGGATAGGAAACGCCGAGGTTTTTGTGGTATGCGCTGTTGGGATTGCGATCGTTGATGCGGTATTTCCCTTCGGGCGTTTTGCCGTCGCCTTCAAAGTGCTTATGCCCAACAGGTTGCTTGCCCAGCGCAATGGGATAGGTTTTCAGCAGCTTGCCTTGTGAATACGCCGACATGGTGCGCTTGCTTTTATGCACGACCAATCTGTCGATAACGGCATCTTCAGGAAGCGGCACCTCGCTCGGGGTGGCGACGGCGGGTTCTCCTGATGTCGCAACGGTCTGCTCGGAACGGATGGGCATGGAATACCAAACCACGCCGGCAGCGACTGCCAAAAGCAAAACCGCCGCCAAACCGATTTTCAACCCTCTTTTCATGTTTCAGACGGCCTCATAAAGCCTTAAACGCTTCAATAAACACTTCCGAACGGTGCGCATAGCCTTTGAACATATCAAAGCTCGCGCAGGCGGGACTGAGCAGCACAATATCGCCAGCTTCGGCTTGGGCGTATGCCGTCTGAACCGCTTCTTCCAAAGTGGCGCAGTCGGTCATATTCAGACCGCAGCCGTCCAAATCGCGGCGGATTTGCGGCGCATCGACGCCGATCAGGAACACGCCTTTTGCCTTGCCAACAAGCGCATCGCGCAGGGGCGTGAAGTCCTGCCCTTTGCCCATGCCGCCCAAAATCACGAAGAGCGGATTTTGCAAACCGGCAATCGCGGCGGCGGTCGCGCCGACGTTCGTGCCTTTGCTGTCATCGATAAACACCACGCCGTTTTTCTCGCCGATTTTTTCCACGCGGTGCGGCAGGCCTTGGAAGGTTTTGACGTGCTCCAGCAATGCTTCGCGCGGCAAACCGACGGCTTCGCACAAGGCGACGGCAGCCATCACGTTGGCGGCGTTGTGCAGACCTTGCAGCGGGATGTCTTGCGTGGCAATCAAGTCTTCATCGCCTTGTTTCAGACGGCCCGTCTCGCGTTCCAACCAAAAATCGGCTTGGTGCTCCAACGAAAACCATTTCACCTCGCGCCCGGCGCGCTTCATGGCACGGCAGAACACGTCGTCTGAATTTAAAACCTGCACGCCATCGCCACGGAAAATCTTGGCTTTGGTATGCGCGTAGTCGAGCAAGTCGTCGTAGCGGTCGAGATGGTCTTCGGAGATGTTCAGCACCGTCGCCGCAGTCGGGCGCAGGCTTTCGGTGTTTTCCAGTTGGAAGCTGGAAAGCTCCAACACCCACACGTCCGCCTTTTTACCTTCGCGCTGCAATTCCGCCTCCAAAACCGGCGTACCGATATTGCCCGCGATAACGGTATCCAGCCCGCACTTGATGCAGAGATAGCCCACCAGGCTCGTTACCGTGGTTTTGCCGTTGCTGCCTGTAATCGCAATCACCTTGTCGCCGCGGCGGTTCACAATGTCCGCCAGCAATTCGATGTCGCCCAACACGCGCCCTCCGTTTTGCTTGAACGCCTCGATATCCGGCTGACGCTCGCTGATGCCGGGACTGAGCGCCAGAATATCGAAACCGTTGTCCAACGCATCTTTCAGACGACCCGTGTAAAACACCAGCCCGTCAAACATCTTACCGATTTGCGACACGCGCTCCGGTTTCAGCTCCGCATCATAAGCGGTAACCTCCGCGCCGTTTTTGCGCAGATAGGCAATCATGGAAATACCCGTGCCGCCGAGTCCGGCGACGAGGATTTTTTTATTTTGGAAAATCATTTTGGTTTTGTCCTAAATATTCAGACGACCTTTGAATAAGAATTCAATATCCTTGCTGATTCAATTCTCGGTAAGCATCGCAACCTAGCTTTATTCCGTTATCACAAGCCTTACCAACCCACTCTTTGGCAATCACTAGATTTTGCCGAGCTCCTTTTCCATTAGCATACATTAGACCTAAGTTGTATTGAGCTTTGGCATTCTCTTGTTCTGCCGCCTTGCGATACCAATACACTGCCTGTACATAATCTTGACGGACTCCTTGCCCTTTTCCATACATCACACCCAAATTTAATTGGGCTTCTGCAAACCCTTGTTCTGCCGCCTTACGATACCACTGCACTGCCTGTTTATCATCTTTACGAACTCCTTGCCCTTGAGCATACATCCAACCCAAATTATATTGGGCAGCAGCATACCCTTGTTCCGCAGCCTTGCGATACCAATGCACTGCCTGTGCATAATCTTGACGGACTCCTTGCCCTCCCGCATACATCACACCCAAATTTGATTGGGCTTCTGCAAGCCCTTGTTCTGCCGCCTTACGATACCACTGCTCTGCTTGTACATAGTCTTGACGGACCCCTTGCCCTTTTTCATACATCCCACCCAAATTATATTGGGCTTGTGCATCCCCTTGTTCTGCAGCCTTGCGATACCACTGCACCGCCTGTGCATAGTCTTGACGGACTCCTCGCCCTCTGTCATACATCACACCCAAATTATATTGGGCAGCAGCATATCCTTGTTCCGCAGCCTTGAGAAACCACTGCACCGCCTGTGCATAGTCTTGACGGACTCCTCGCCCACTGTGATACATCACACCCAAACTATATTGGGCTTCGGCAACCCCTTGTTCTGCTGCCTTGCGATACCACTGCACTGCCTGTGTATCATCTTGACGAATTCCTTTCCCATTGTCATACATCCAACCCAAATTAGATTGAGCTTGGGCATCCCCTTGCTCTGCAGCCTTGCGATACCACTGCACTGCCTGCACAGAGTCTTGACGGACTCCTTGCCCATTGTCATACATCCAACCCAAATTAAATTGGGCTTTAGCCAACCCTTGTTCTGTCGCCTTGCGATACCACTGCACTGCCTGCACAGGGTCTTGACGAACTCCTTCCCCATTGGCGTACATCCAACCCAAATTAAATTGGGCTTGTGCATTTCCTTGCTCCGCAGCTTGAAGCGTTTCCTGAAAATCCGGCACATCATACGCCCAAACTGCCTGCCCTATGCCTAAAGCCAGCAAGGCAAGCATCATTTTTTTCAGTAAGGTGTTCATCTTAAAATCCTGTTTTTATTCAGAAGGCTTTTGGGTTTGTCTATGTGTTTCAGACGACCTTTGGGAAAGGTTTAATGCCCTTTACTATTCAATTTGCGGTAAGCATCACAACCTAGCTGTATTCCGTTATCACAAGCTTTACCAAACCACTCTTTGGCAATCACTAGATTTTGCCGAACTCCTTGCCCAGTGGCATACATCAAGCCCAAAGTTAATTGGGCGTGAGCAGCTCCTTGTTCTGCCGACTGGCGATACCACTGCATTGCCTGTGCATAGTCTTGACGGACGCCTTGCCCTTGAGCATACATCACACCCAAATTATATTGGGCATCGGCATACCCTTGCTCTGCCGCCTTCCGATACCACTGCACTGCCTGTGCATAGTCTTGACGGACGCCTTTCCCATTAGCATACATCACACCCAAATTATGTTGGGCAGCAGCATACCCTTGTTCTGCCGCCTTCCGATACCACTGCATTGCCTGTGCATAATCTTGACGAACGCTTTGCCCATTTGCATACATCACACCCAAATTATTTTGAGCATCGGCATAACCTTGTTCTGCTGCCTTGCGATACCACTGCACTGCCTGTGCATCATCTTGACGGACGCCTTGCCCTTCTGCATACATTACACCCAAATTATATTGGGCTGCTGCAAGTCCCTGTTCTGCCGCCTTACGATACCACTGCACTGCCTGTGCATAATCTTGACGGACGCTTTTCCCTTGAACATACCTCGCACCCAAATTATATTGGGCTTCTGCAACCCCTTGTTCTGCTGCCTTGCGATACCACTGCACTGCCTGCGTATCATCTTGACGAACTCCTTGCCCTTGAGCATACATCACACCCAAATTATATTGGGCTTCTGCAACCCCTTGTTCTGCCGCTTTGCGATACCACTGCACTGCCTGTGCATAGTCTTGACGAACTCCTTGCCCTTCCGCATGCATCACACCCAACACATATTGGGCATCGGCATGCCCTTGCTCTGCCGCTTTGCGATACCACTGCACCGCCTGTGTATCATCTTGACGGACTCCTTGCCCTTGAGCATACATCATACCCAAATTATATTGGGCATCGGCATGCCCTTGCTCTGCTGATTTACGAAACCATTTTAGCGCTTCTTCGTAATCCTGATTGACTCCTACTCCATCGTAATACAGCAAACCTAAATTTTTTTGAGCAGTTTGCTGACCTTGCTCTGCTGCCTTCCGAAGCCAATACGTAGCCGATGCGTAATCTTCACGAAAAAGATAGATTGCTCCCAAACTAGATTGTGCCGGCACACTGCCTTGTTTTGCGTTTTGTATTAATTCGTCCAAATCAGACACGTCTTCCGCCCAAGCTGCTTGCCCTATGCCCATAGCCAGCAAGGCAACCATCATTTTTTTCAATAACGTTTTCATCTCAAAATCCTTTTTATTCAGAATATTTTTGGGTTTGTCTATGTGTTTCAGACGACCTTTGGGAAAAGGCTTCATTATCCTACTTAATCCAATGTACGGTAATTATCACAACTTTGCTGATCTCCATTGGTACAAGCCTTACCAAGCCATTCTTTGGCAATTGTATAATTTTGGGGGACGCCTCGACCAAACGCGTACATAAGCGCCAAATTATGTTGGGCATAGGCATCCCCTTGTTCCGCAGCCTTGCGAAACCACCCCGCTGCCTGTGCATAGTCTTGGCGGACGCCTCGTCCTGTTTCATACATTAAACCCAAATTAAATTGGGCGGTAGCCGTCCCTTGTTCCGCAGCTTTGAGAAACCATTCTACTGCCCGTGCATAGTCTTGACGAACACCTTGTCCTTTTTCATACATTACACCCAAATTATTTTGGGCCGGAGCATACCCTTGTTTTGCCGACTTGTGATACCACTCCATTGCCTGTGAGTAATCTTGACGGACTCCTTGCCCATTGGCATACATTGCACCCAAATTATTTTGAGCAGAGGGATGCCCTTGTTCCGCAGCCTTGCGATACCATTCTGCCGCCTGTGCGTAGTCTTGATGGTTACTGGAGTCGTTGGCATACAGCAATCCCAAATTATATTGGGCTGTGGCAGCCCCTTGTTCTGCCGCCTTACGATACCACTTCATTGCCTGTGTATAGTCTTGATGGACACCCAGCCCTTTTTCATACATTACACCCAAATTATTTTGAGCTTTCACATTTCCCCGTTCCGCCGCTTGAAGAGTTCTCCTAAAATCAGGAATATCATCCGCCCAAGCTGCTTGCCCTATGCCCACAGCCAGCAAGGCGAACATCATTTTTTTCAATAAGTTGTTCATATTAATATCCTGTTTTATTTAGAGTATTTCTTGGTTTATCTATGTATTTCAGACGACCTTTGAAAATGGTTTAATGTCCTTCGTTATTCAACTTTCGGTAGTCATTGCAACCATCTTGGAATCCATTATCACAAGCCTTCTTGTACCACTCTTTGGCAACTTTTCGATTTTTGGATACACCCTGCCCTTCTTCATACATCAAACCCAAATTATATTGAGCTTCTGCATTTCCCTGTTCTGCTGCCTTGCGATACCAATACAGTGCCTGCTTATCATCTTGACGAACACCGAATCCATGGCTGTAAGCCACGCCAAGATCTAATTGAGCTTTGATATTTTCTTGATCTGCTGCACGATGTAGCCATAGCACCGCCTGTTTAAAATCTTTTTGCACGCCTAAACCATGCATATATCTTGTAGCTACGGTATATTGTGCTTGATTATCTCCCTGCTCCGCCGCCTTTTGATACCATTGGAACGCCTTCTCAGGCGCTTTACCGACACCTAATCCGTTATCATACATAATGGCTAAATCATATTGAGCATCAAGATATCCTTGTTTTGCTGCCTTTTCATACCATTGAGCTGCTTGCCCGTAATCTTGCTCTATACCCTTACCCAAAAAATAGATTAATCCTAAATCATATTGGGCTTTAGCAAAGCCTTGTGCAGCAGCTTTTTGAAACCAATATTTAGCTTTCTTATAATCTTGGACAACACCCTTTCCCTGATAATACAACCCTCCTAGATTGGTCTGCGCATCCACGTCTCCTTGCTCTGCTGCTCTACGGAACCAATGTTCTGCCTGTTTATAATCTTTGGGCGCTCCTTTCCCTGAGTAATACATCAAACCTAAATTAAATTGCGATGCAGCATTGCCTTGTTTTGCCTCTAGTTCTGTTTCTGCAAAATTTGGGATGTTACTTGCATTAGCCATATGCCCTAATCCAAACAAAACAATTGCGATCTTTCCTAACCATTTTTTCATTACATACTCTCTTGTATTCATTAATCGATATCGGCATTTTCAGATGAACCTTAGTCTGCAAATTCCCTAAAATAACCGTCTACACCGTATTGCTTTAAGACGTTTTTCAGCTCAGGAATGCGGATTTCGGGATCGACCGCCATCGGCGGCATGGGCGGGTCTACGCCTTCTTCGTTTTGGTTGCGCATCCAGTCCGCCATTGCAAAAATGCGGATAAGGACGGGCTCGGCGAGGTCTTTGCCGATTTCCAATTCGTTCATGGCTTGGGCGAAGCAGGCGACCCATTCGTCGCGTACTTGCATATTCACGGCAAAGGGCATGTGCCGCGCCCGCAGCATGGGATGGCCGTATTTCTGCTCGAACAAGGGCGGGCCGCCGAGCCAGCCGCTGAAAAATTCGTAGAGTTTTTCGCGAATCAGCGTCATGTCTTCGCCGTGCATCTGGCGCAAGGCGCGGTATTGCGGCTCGAGTTCCATCAAGTCGTAAAAGCGGTCGGTCAGGTTGCGTACGCCTGCCGCGCCGCCGAATGCGTGATACATAATGTTCTTTCTTAAAGGTCGTCTGAAACGGGGATTTTATAGTGGATTAACTTTAAACCGGTACGGCGTTGCCTCGCCTTAGCTCAAAGAGAACGATTCTCTAAGGTGCTGAAGCACCAAGTGAATCGGTTCCGTACTATCTGTACTGTCTACGGCTTCGTCGCCTTGTCCTGATTTAAATTTAATCCACTATAATAGACTGAGCCGATTGTGTCATATGGGTCGTCTGAAAACTTGTTCCGTTTTCAGACGACCTTTGTTTTTTGCGACGGAGAACCGATTTTCAGCTGCCGGACAGCGGCAATCGAAAATCAACTTACCCGCGCCATTCCCATACGTTCGCCCGCTCGACTTCTTTCCACGCGTCGAGAATCAGGCTGCCATCGTTGTCTTTCAACAGCGTCGCGTCAGAAAGCATACGCCGCCAAGTGCGGGCGTTTTTCAGTCCGTGCATCAGCCCGAGGCTGTGACGGACGATGTGGCGCAAGATTGTGCCGCGCCCGGCTTGGATTTGGGTTTGGCTGTATGTGTAGAGGCGCTGCACCAAATCGGCGTATTCAATCGGGCTGCGGGTGTCGCCGTAAAACAGCCTGTCCCATTCGTGCATGATCATCGGGTTGTGGTATGCCTCGCGTCCGACCATTACGCCGTCAACGTGTTGCAGGTGTCCGGCGATTGCTTCGTTGGTGGTGATGCCGCCGTTGATAATGATTTCCAGCTCGGGAAACTCTTGCTTGAGGCGGTAAACATAATCGTATTTCAACGGCGGAACGTCGCGGTTTTCTTTGGGGGAGAGTCCGTCCAGCCATGCGTTGCGGGCGTGGACGATGAAGGTTTTGCAGGCGGTTTTGTCGCGCAGCGTGCCGACGAAATCGGCAACGGTTTGGTATTCAGTCTGCCTGTCGACGCCGATACGGTGTTTGACAGTGACGGGTATGCCGACCGCGTCCTGCATGGCGTTGAGGCAGTCGGCAACCAACATGACTTCGTTCATCAGACACGCGCCGAACGAGCCTTTCTGTACGCGCGGGCTGGGGCAGCCGCAGTTGAGGTTGACCTCGTTGTAGCCGTATTCTTCGGCGGCTTTGGCTGCTTTCGCCAAATCGGACGGGTCGCTGCCGCCCAGTTGCAGGGCGACGGGCTGCTCGCCTTCGTTGAACATCAAAAAGCGGTCTTTGTCGCCATAAACGATGGCGCCGGAATTGACCATTTCGCTGTAAAGCCATGTGTTGCGGGTAATCTGGCGGGCGAGGTAACGGTAGTGTCTGTCCGTCCAGTCGAGCATGGGGGCAACGGAAAGGCGGCGGGGCGGGAGGGAGGCTTGAGTCATGTGTTTCATGTATCTGATTATTTTGAGGCGGCATTATATCAGACGGACTGTGTCGGAAATCGTCGCAGGGGTCGTCTGAAACGGCAAAACCTGCTCTTAAAGCAGGTTTTGTATGCTCAAATGTAAAGTTTCAACCTTATTTTTTCTATTTTCGACTAAGACAAAAGCTGCTTGTATCAGCAAAATGAAGCTAGCACAAAAAATTGAAAAGTGAAACAGGTTTGAGAATGCACTATTTCAGTCCCTTGAAATGATGAGGTGGGGTAAGCTGACATTATCAATGCAAGACCGCATCATTAGATCTTCAAAAAGTATAAACATCAGCTAAATTTTTCTCGAAAGTCCATGTCTTGACACCTTCAACATCACGGACATCTAGTTGTTTAAATCCGTTCTTTTTGTAAAAACGACAGTTGCTTTCTGTATGAGTAATCAAAGTAATCCGCTGGCATTTCTCTTCTTTTGCAAGCAACTCAAGCCCCTTTGAGATAAAAAGACCGCCAACTCCCTGCCCTTGATAATCAGGCAGCACACCCAGTAGTTCAATATAAAGAGTTGAAACACTCCTTTTCTTAGCTTCTTTACTGCCCACCCCAAAGACTTTTTGAAAAGCTAAAAGCTGAGGAATATATTTCCACATCCTCCATGCTCCTGCCCGCAAAAAGGAAAGCATACCGACAGGATGATTACCGAGCTTATGAATGGTAGCGACCGCCATAAGACGCCCATCCACTTCAGCAAGCAGACAAATATGATGACACATCGCTGCCTTAACCATAACTGCATGCAATCTATTTAGAAAATCAATATAAGACTGGCTGCTGCCAAAGAGAGGGCGGAATTTTTCTCTATAGACCTCATGCTCAGCAAAAGCAGCAGTTAAAACCGAGACCGCAGCAGCAAGATCCCTTTCATCTGCTCTTCTAAAACAAATCATGATAGCTACCTCTTCAAATCTTTTCTGCTAATTTTTCTAAGAAAGCCTGCCGTTTTTCAGCTGTAGACTGAGAAATATTCCCGAAGTTCAACCAACGGCGCTGTCTAGCACCGATAGACTTAAAAGTAACATAGCTTTCTTGATGACATCACCACAGAAATACTTAAGATAGAAGGTCGGTGCTGCAGAGGTAGTAATAGCCAACACCTCTTTAATATTGGTCAGACGACCAACTAACTGGCGAGTCTTCGTCTCCTCGTAAATCTTATTTTTCAAAAATACCTTATCTTCAAAGCCCTTGACAATAGCTGGCATATCCGCCCACCAGATAGGAAAAATCATGATAAGGCGGTCACAGGACGCAAGAGCTTCCTGATATTTTAAAACCAGTGGGTCTAGTGCCTGCCCTTTATTAAAAAGCGCTAGCTCTTCCTTTGTATAAACAGGGTTAAAACTATCCTCATAGAGATCAATCAGTTCATAGGTCTGACCTTTCTTCTCCAACAAGTCCTAAACCTGCTCTAAAATAGCATGGTTAAAGCTTTTATCATAGAGATGTGCATAAACAATGAGATTTTTACTCATATTTGTAACCTCATAGTAAATCATTGAACATTGAGCGATAGACTTCCTCATCAAAAGGCTCTAAGCCTTTGGCAATAAAATGACCATAGCCTGTATAGTGGATTAACTTTAAACCAGTACGGCGTTGCCTCGCCTTAGCTCAAAGA
>ERZ1674236.61-NODE-61-length-29688-cov-41.094321_pt1 | contig 29688 bp, 23 predicted proteins | sample MGYA00581210_ERZ1674236 | MGnify/ENA primary metagenome ERZ1674236 (study PRJEB41354, sample SAMEA4873328) | human saliva metagenome | biome: human-associated habitat [ENVO:00009003]; feature: mouth environment [ENVO:08000002]; material: saliva material...
ATTCGCAAACCATCCGCGACGTGATTTTGTTCCCGCAGATGCGTCCCGAATAAGGTAGGCAGATAACAAAGAAAAGGTCGTCTGAAAACCGGAAAATTGGTTTTCAGACGACCTTTTTGTTTAAGTTAAACTTGATTCGGTTTTTGTTTTTCAATTGTCTATGTAAGCTCCGTATGCTGTATTCGCTGAGGTAGCCGCAAGCGGTTTTATAGTGGATTAAATTTAAACCAGTACGGCGTTGCCTCGCCTTGCCGTACTATTTGTACTGTCTGCGGCTTCGTCGCCTTGTCCTGATTTAAATTTAATCCACTATACCAGAGGTAACGGATCGGACGGTTGATGGATTCGCAAACTATCCGTGATGACTGTTCACGCAAATGTGTCCCGAATAAAGTCAGCAAAGAAAAAGGTCGTCTGAAAGATAAGTCTTATTTTCAGACGACCTTTTGTTCAAACTAAACCCGATTCAGATTCAGCCTCTGTTTTTCAACCGTCCATGCAACTCCTGCACGCTGTACACGCCCAGGTGGTCGCGGCTTTTTGCGCCTTCGCTCATGGCTTCGCCGCCGGCGATGGTGGTGTATTGCGGCACGCGTTGGGTGAGGGAGGTACGGCGGATGCTGTGGCTGTCGGAGATGGATTGCACCGAGCTGCTGACGGTGTTCACCACCAGTGCGATTTCGCCGTTTTTAATCGCGTCCACGATGTGCGGGCGGCCTTCCTGTACTTTGTTCACTGCCTGCACGATGATGCCGTGCTCTTTCAGGTATTCGGCGGTGCCGCGTGTGGCGCAGACGCCGTAGCCGAGGGCTTGGAAGTTTTGCGCGGTTTTGACGATGAGCGGTTTGTCTTCGTCGCGCACGGCGAGGAAGATTTTGCCGGTCGGGTTCAGGCGTTCGCCTGCGCCGAGTTGGGCTTTGTAGTAGGCTTCGCCGAAGCTTGCGCCCACGCCCATCACTTCGCCGGTGGAGCGCATTTCCGGGCCGAGGATGGTGTCCACGCCGGGGAATTTGATGAAGGGGAACACGGCTTCTTTAACGGCATAGAAATCGGGAACGACTTCTTTTTCCACGCCTTGCTCTTGCAGGGAAATGCCCGCCATGCAGCGTGCGCCGACTTTGGCGAGCGGCACGCCGGTGGCTTTGGAGACGAAGGGAACGGTGCGGCTGGCGCGCGGGTTCACTTCCAACACAAACACCACGCCATCTTGCACGGCGAACTGTACGTTCATCAGACCGACCACGCCCAGCGCGTAGGCCATTGCTTTGGTTTGGCGGCGGATTTCGTCTTGGATTTCTTCGCTGAGCGAGTAGGGCGGCAACGAGCAGCCGGAGTCGCCGGAGTGGATGCCTGCCTGTTCGACGTGCTGCATGATGCCGCCGATGACGACATCTTTGCCGTCTGAAACGCAGTCCACATCGACTTCAATCGCGTTGTTCAGGAAGAAGTCGAGCAACACTGGGCTGTCTTCGGATACCTGCACGGCTTCGCGCATGTATTTTTGCAGCTCTTCGGCGGAGTGGACGACCTGCATGGCGCGGCCGCCGAGGACGTAAGACGGGCGCACGACCAGCGGATAGCCGATTTCTTCGGCTTTGACGAGCGCTTCTTCTTCATTGTGGGCGATGCGGTTGGGCGGTTGGCGCAGACCTAAGTCGTTCAACACTTTTTGGAAACGTTCGCGGTCTTCGGCGGCATCGATGCTGTCGGCGGACGTGCCGATGATGTTCACGCCGTTTTCAACCAATGCGTTGGCGAGTTTGAGCGGGGTTTGACCGCCGTAATGCACAATCACGCCCCACGGGTTTTCGGTGCGGACGATTTCCAACACGTCTTCCAGCGTCAGCGGCTCGAAATACAGGCGGTCGCTGGTGTCGAAGTCGGTGGATACGGTTTCGGGGTTACAGTTGACCATGATGGTTTCAAAGCCCGATTCGCGCAGGGCGAGCGCGGCATGAACGCAGCAATAGTCAAACTCGATGCCCTGACCGATACGGTTCGGGCCGCCGCCGAGAATCATCACTTTTTTACGATCGGAAGGGCGCGCTTCGCATTCCTCTTCGTAAGTAGAGTAGAGGTAGGCGGTTTCGGTGGCGAACTCGGCGGCGCAGGTATCGACGCGTTTATACACGGGATGCAGCTTCAGCGCGTAGCGGTGTTCGCGCACTTCTTTTTCTTTTACGCCTAAAAGCTGCGCGATGCGTTTGTCGGAGAAGCCTTTGCGTTTCAGACGACGTAAGGCGGCAAAATCCACATCTTGCAGGCAGCCTGCACTTACCTGCTGCTCTTCTTTCACCAAGTCTTCGATTTGCGCCAAGAACCAAGGGTCGATGGCGCAGATTTCGTGGATTTCTTCCAGCGTGAAGCCCGCGCGGAACGCGTCTGCCACAAACAGCATACGCTCAGGGCCTGGGTTCGCCAGTTCGCGGCGGATTTCCGCTTTGTCGGAGCTTCTCGGATTGAAGCCGCACAAGCCTGTTTCCAAGCCGCGCAGGGCTTTTTGGAAACTTTCCTGAATGGTGCGGCCCATCGCCATCACTTCACCCACCGATTTCATTTGCGTGGTCAGACGGTCGTCTGCGGCAGGGAATTTCTCAAATGCGAAACGCGGGATTTTGGTTACGACATAGTCGATAGAAGGCTCGAACGACGCGGGCGTGCGGCCGCCGGTGATGTCGTTGCGCAACTCGTCCAGCGTAAAGCCGACCGCCAGCTTCGCCGCCACCTTCGCAATCGGGAAGCCCGTCGCTTTGGAAGCCAGCGCGGACGAACGGCTCACGCGCGGGTTCATCTCAATCACAATCATCTCGCCGTTTTCAGGGTTTACCGCAAACTGCACGTTCGAGCCGCCGGTATCCACGCCGATTTCGCGCAATACCGCCAAGCTTGCGTTGCGCATGATTTGGTATTCCTTGTCCGTCAGCGTTTGCGCCGGCGCAACCGTAATCGAGTCGCCCGTATGCACGCCCATCGGGTCGAAGTTTTCAATCGAGCAAATGATGATGCAGTTGTCAGCCTTATCGCGCACCACTTCCATCTCGTACTCTTTCCAGCCGAGCACGGACTGCTCAATCAGCAGCTCATGCGTGGGCGACGCATCGAAACCGCGTTCGCAAATCGCCAAAAACTCGTCTTTATTGTAGGCAATGCCGCCGCCCGAACCGCCCATGGTGAAAGACGGACGAATCAGCGTCGGAAAGCCGACCTGTTCCTGCGCCGCCAAGGCTTCGTTCATCGTGTGGCAGACAAAAGATTTCGGGCAGGAAAGGCCGATTTTTTCCATCGCCTCCTTAAAGCGGCCGCGGTCTTCCGCCTTGTCGATGGCGTCTTCCGTCGCGCCGATTAATTCGACATTGTATTTCGCCAGCACGCCGTTGCGCGCCAAATCCAGCGCACAGTTCAGCGCGGTCTGGCCGCCCATCGTGGGCAGAATCGCATCGGGCCGCTCCTTGGCGATAATCTTCTCCACCGTCTGCCACATAATCGGCTCGATGTAGGTAACATCCGCCATTTCAGGGTCAGTCATAATCGTGGCGGGGTTGGAATTCACCAGAATGACTTTATAGCCTTCTTCACGCAAAGCCTTACAGGCCTGTGCGCCCGAATAGTCAAATTCGCAGGCCTGACCGATAACGATAGGGCCGGCGCCGATGATAAGGATGGATTTTAGGTCGGTACGTTTGGGCATGGGGATTTGCTTTCTTAAAAATAGAGATAATTTAAAATTGTGATGGATCTTCTTTTTGTGATGGATCTTCTTTTTTGATGTCATCTAACTTGGCTTGATTCACTTTCAAATCTTTTGCACATTTTTTCTCTAATTCTTTTACTGCAAAACGTTGTATTCGAGCTGAATCCTTGTTTGAGTTTTCACGAACGGAGTCACGACTGAATGAAATTTCCCCATAATTTTCGATATACGCTTTATATTCTGTTTCTTCTTTAGCATTGTATGTTGATCCTAGATTTTCATTTGTTTGCAACTGAACTTCAGAAAAGCCCAAGTGTTCTATTTCAGTTCGACAGTGCTGAATAGAACAATTATCTTCTACTTCTGCTCTACTTTGAGCTGGAACAATTGCGTCATCAATAACATTACCATTTGCATCTGTATTTTTAATACGATAAAAGCGAACTTTTGTCATAAGATTCCTACCTCTTAAATATGTTGGAAAATATGTTTCTATAATTTCAGCGGCAAGTCGTAGCGCATGTAGGGTGTGTGCGGTACGCACGCACGCGTTTTCCATTTCTTCTGAAACCCCAATCTACCGCGTGCGTGCCTTGCAGCACACACCCTACCGATGGGTTCAAAGGCCGTCTGAAAAAACGCTCGCGGTGTTTATTCCATCTGCCTTGCGATAAAGGCTACCTGAAAAATTCCTGCTGTTGATGTTCTAGGCATTCTTTTTCAGACGACCTGCAACGCTTGAATCTGCCGCAATCTGCTCCCTCCCCCGTGGGGGAGGGCTGGGGAGAGGGCGTCCTCCGAATTTCGGCAATCTTCCCCTAATTCCCTAGCAGCCCAAATACAAGCCTTGCGGCTTGTTGCCCTCTCTCTAGCTCTCTCCCACGGGAGAGAGGACGGAGTGGCTGTTGGGGTTAAGGGTTCTGTAAGAAAAACAGGTTGTATTGGCTGCTTTTTTCCTTTTCAGACGACCTGTTAAACGCTCAATTCAGCAAGCTGTCGCCACGCATGTGGGGCGTGTGTGGTACGCACGCGTTCCCCATTTTCCCTGTAACTCCAACCCACCGCGCGCGTGCCTTGTGGCACACACCCTACCTGTGGGTTCAAAGGTTGTCTGAAAAAACGTTCGCGGCGTTTGTTCCATCTGCCTTGCGATAAAGGCTGCCTGAAAAATTCCTGCTGTTGATATTTCGGACATTCTTTTTCAGACGGCCTGCAACGCTTGAATCTGCTGCAACCTGCTCCCTCCCCCGTGGGGGAGGGCTGGGGAGAAGGTATTCTCCAAGTTGCGGCAACTTTTCCCAACACCCTAACCGCCCAGAATACAAGCCTTGCGGCTTGTCGCCCTCTCTCTAGCTCTCTCCCACGGGGAGAGAGGACGGGGTAGCTGTTGGGGTTAAGGGTTCTGTAAGGAAAACAGGTTGTGCAGGCTGCTTTTTACTTTTCAGACGACCTTTATAAAATGCTCAATTCAGTCGGTTTGCACCCTATAATTTTCAATAATTTAATCAAAATCAGCCGTCTGCTACCGTGCAGGCTGCTTTTCCAATTCCTGTAACACACGCAGGATTTCTGTCAGCACATCGTTTGTCTGCTGCAAAATCTCGTGATTCCAAAAACGCAGCACGGTAAAGCCCAAGCTGTTGAGATATGCCGTCCGCGCATGGTCGTATGCGGCTTGTTCTGTGTGCTGGCCTCCGTCTGCTTCGATAATCAGCTTGGGCGTTACACACATAAAATCAACAATATAATTTCCCATCGGCTGCTGGCGGCGGAATTTATAGCCGTTCAGACGGCCTGCCCGCAGGTGCTGCCACAATTTTGCTTCCGCCTCGCTCATTTCTTTGCGCATGGCTTTGGCGCGTTGGCGCAGGGCGGGGTTGTCGGCGGTCAATAGTTTTTCGGGCGGGTTCATTTTTTTATTATTGGGTGTGGAAAACGCCTTGATGACCATCTTTTTTCAGTAAGTGTAGATTAGCTTAAAAACAGCATAACACGCGTAATCGTACAAAAACGTCGGGCTTGTCAATTCATCCTACCCTTGAGGTCGTCTGAAAAAATCTTGGCGTTTTGTATGTAGGTCTTGGTGGGTTGCTTTCCGGTAATGTTGAGGACGTTAGTTTGTTATGGTGTATTGAATGGTGGGTGCTGAGTTGCCGAATATGGTTTTATTCTATGTCTATGATGGTTTGTACGCCTTCTAATATTTTATTGGATAGGTTTTCTAGGTTTCTTGCTCCTTCATCGACCCTCGGCCCTTTTTGCTTGAGTACCTGATCCATGTAGATGCTGCCGGCCATGGCGGGTTCTTTCAGGCAGTGGTCTACGGAAAATTGCTCCAATTCTGCGGCGGTTGTCGGGATGGCGCATTCTGAATTGGCTATGGTTTTGCTGCTTTCAGAGATGGTTTTGTAGACGCCCTGGGTGGCGGAATCGAAGATATCCGCGCCGAGTTGGCTGATTTTTTTCAGGTCGATGGTTTTGTCACCTGCAAAGGCAGGGGCGCTCATAAGCAGGCAGAGGAGTAAAGCCGTTTTTTTCATGAAATGCCTTTATGGGGGGGGTTTCTTCAGGCGGTTTGACGGGTAAACCGCCTTGTGGTTTGGTGTAATGTGTTAGCGATTGTTTTGTTTTTGGTAGTCGTCATTCCATGCTTGTACGGCTGTATTGGCGTCGCGTGCGACGGAGTGGATGGTGTTGCACGCGGATAATGCGCCGATTAATGCGATAAACAGGGCTGCTTTTTTCATAGGGTTAATCCTTATGTTGATGGTGGTGAGTAAGGCCGGTCAGTGTTTGACTGGCATGAAATCGGTATGGTTTTTAAAAACTGGTGATAAAGGTAATCAAGCCCAAAATGATGCCGGGGGCGTTTGCCAGCATGACGGGGTAGTCGCGTTTTTCTTTCAAAAAGCCGTAGGCAACCCATAATGTGCAGTTGATGGCGGCGACGAGTGGTTGCAGCGGCGAGCCGGGGTTGCCCGCGAGGTTGTTTTGGATTTGCGGGATGTAGGAAACGTACATGCCTACGGCGGTCAGGGTGGCGACGACGGAGAGGACGCGCATTTGTTTTTCAGTCATGGGGGTTTCCTTTCTGACTTGAGGGGTTGGCTTTTCAGACGACCTTATTGAGTTGAGAGGTCGTCTGAAAAAGTGGTTTATTGTTTTGCCGCTTTCATATTGTCAATGAATTTGTCAAACAGATAGCCGACATCCTGCGGGCCGGGGCTGGCTTCGGGGTGGCCTTGGAAGCAGAACACGGGTTTGTCGGTCAGTTCGATGCCTTGCAAGGTGCTGTCGAACAAGGATTTGTGGGTAATTCTTGCGTTGGCGGGCAGGGTGTCGGCATCGACGGCGAAACCGTGGTTTTGGCTGGTGATGACGACTTTGCCACTATCCAAGTCTTGAACGGGGTGGTTCGCGCCGTGGTGGCTGAAGTGCATTTTCAGGGTTTTTGCGCCGATGGCTAGGCTGATGAGCTGGTGTCCCAAACAAATGCCGAAAATCGGTTTGCCGCTTGCCATCAGTTTTTGTACGGCTTCGATGGCGTAGGTACAAGGCTCGGGGTCGCCGGGGCCGTTGGAGAGGAACACGCCGTCTGGGTTGAGCGCCAACACGTCTTCCGCGCTGGTTTGGGCGGGGACGACGGTCAGGCGGCAGCCGCGTGCGGCAAGCATACGCAAGATGTTGGTTTTCACGCCGAAATCGTAGGCGACAACGTAGAACGGCTGTTCGGCAGGGGTAACGAAACCTTTGCCCAGCGCCCATTCGCCTTCGGTCCATTCGTAGGCTTCTTTGCAGGAAACTTCTTTCGCCAAATCTTTGCCGACCATGCTGCCGAACGCGGCGATGAGTTCTTGCGCTTTTTCAACCGTAGCGTCCGCACCGGTCAGAATCGCGCCGCCTTGTGCGCCTTTTTCACGCAGCAGCGTGGTCAGGCGGCGGGTGTCGATGTCGGCGATGGCAACGGTTTTGTTGCGCACCAGATAGTCATGCAGGCTTTCGGAGGCGCGGAAGTTGCTGTGCAAGAGCGGCAGGTCGCGGATAATCAAGCCTGCGGCATAAACGCTGCGGCTTTCTTCGTCTTCGGCGTTGGTGCCGGTATTGCCGATGTGGGGGTAGGTAAGGGTAACGATTTGTTTGCAGTAGGACGGGTCGGTCAGGATTTCCTGATAGCCGGTCATGGAAGTGTTGAACACGACTTCGCCGGAAGTCGAACCTTCGTAACCGATTGATGTGCCGTGAAATACGCTGCCGTCAGCGAGAACGAGAAGAGCCGGAGTGGTCATGATGGAATCCTGTTTGCCTGATGATGGTCGGTTTGCAGAAACGGGCAGGGGTCGTCTGAAAATTGTTTACAAAAAAGACCGCCTGAGAAAATATCGGCTAAAAAAAAACACGCCCCGCAACCTTGATTTTGCTGCGTAACGTGCTTTTTCAGGCATAACTGCCTATGCCGTAGAAGCAATGCATTCTACGTCAAAAAGCCGCATCGTTCAAGCCGTGACTTGGCAATGGATTTTGCCTTTACAATCGCGCCGCCTGTTTCATTTTCGCCATTGTTCGCCGCGTCAGATAAAAAAAACAGCCCGAACCCCACATAAATGACATCGTAAATGTTAGAATCTCATTCCGAGAAAATAAAAACAACGTCATCATCCGTCAACCGACGATTTTATGAAAAAAGAACGCATTATGAAAAACAAATCTTCACGTTGCCCCGGCTCCATCCGTCCGATGATTTACAGCATCGCCTCCGCGCTCGCCCTGATGGGGGCGGTATCGCAAGCGCAAGCGCAGTTTGCCAAAGTCCCACTGTATCTGCAAAATGAATCTAAAATCGATAAACAGCCCGAAGTTAAACACAATATTATGCTGTTTATTGATGATTCAGGTAGTATGGCGTGGAGCTCTATCAACGGCAAACGTATTTCAGTAGAGAATGGCAATATATCTCATGCATCACGAATGACAGTTGCAAAAGATGCTTTGAGCCAAGTGTTAAGTAAGCATGGTGGAGAGTTTAATTGGGCGTTGCAAACGTTGAATAACTCAGGACGAGCAGATACTACGGATAGGGAAGGATTTTCTATTCCTGCAACTGAGATTGCAAAGAGGGTGAGAAAAATTAATCCCGATGGAGGTACGCCGACTACCTCACGTTATTTCGAGTTGGTCAGTCGAATTGTTATGCCGAATGTGAAATACCGTTGTCAGAAATCATATGTGGTTTTGATGTCGGATGGTGATGCTAACTTCAGTTGCAGTTTATGGGATAGGAGGAGTGGAGAAAATTTAGGAGGACCTGATTTTAGGTATGGTTATGATCGTTACTCGAAATATTACAATAAAAATATATATATAAGTAACCCATTTGATAAGGATGATAGCATTCCATACAATGAGGCATATAATTATTTTGGTGCTAGATCTCATGGCTTCTGTCGATATGAACAAGGAGGTGCGTACGATACTTCTTGGGACAGAAATGATGGCTTAGCCTTCTTTAGCAAAAAACTTGCGGAAAAGGATTTTAAAACCGAAGGAACGGATGATGCAGGTAAAAGCTGGAACGGCGATCCTAAAGATCCTGCGGATTACAGCAAACAACTGGTGCAGACCTTTACCGTAGGCTTCGGGCAAGGTATTACGCCTTCAGGCAAGAGATATTTACAGCTGGCTGCCAGCCGCCCTGAATATTATTATGAGGCAGATAAACCCGAAAGTTTGTCGAAGGCATTTAACGACATTGTAGAGCAGATTAAATCTGACACGAAAAATGTGGGTTATGACGATGTAGGTGCGACCGCGCCTGCAACGACCAGCAGCAGCCTGCCTGGGATGTCGGCAGTTATCGGTTTGAAAACGAACTCTTGGAGCAGCCAGATTATTTTCCAAAGATTAGGGAAGGATGGCCGACGCAGTGAAGAGTTGAAACAGTATCCTTCGTTTGCAAACCGTAAAACCCTGATTAATACGGATTCCGGTACTTATTTTATTAATAATATTCCCAATAATACTTTAAACAATGCCTATTTTGATGTTGCAGATAATGGTAAAAATTCGGGTGAGTGGCGTGATTTGCTGAATTGGACGGGTCGTGTTGGTGATGATAAGTCAATACAAGATAAGTCGAAAAACACACCGTACAGTCAGGTTTACCGTATTCGGGAAGGTGATCAGCGCGATTTAGGCGATATTTTGGACGGTTCGGTTGCTGCTGTCGGTAATAAGACCAAATATAAAGTTGGCAGCGATACTATCGAGCGTCAGAAATATATGGTTGCGGCTGCGAATGACGGCATGGTGCATTTGTTCCAAACCTCGTCAGATGCAAATCATCCGTATGAGCTGAAAGTCAGTTACATTCCTTCGACAATGGAGCGGGATGTCTCAGACGGCAATAATGTGAAAACAGTTACTTTGGCAAAGGTTTTGAAAAATATTGCCAAAGACAGCTATACATCGTCTATTACCAATCATGAATATATGATTAACGGCGGATTTACCTTGCGTCAGACTCCGGAAAATGATACTCAGCGCGTATTTATGTTCGGTGCGATGGGGCAAGGTGGTCGTGGTGCGTATGCCCTGAATATCGGCGGTAATGTAGATAAAGCTACCAAAACAGGTTTGGATGTCGCCGATACCGAATGGAATAAAACAGTTCCATTGTTTGAAACCATTAAAGGTGAGAAAAACACATTGGGCTATACCATCGGTACGCCGCAAATCGGACGCGTCTCAGTTAACAGACCTGCTGATAACGGGCGTGTAGATACAAAAGAAAACATTCGCTATGCGGGTTTTCTTGCCAGCGGTTATCGTGTTGAAGATAAAACCGATGCGAAAAACGAAACTGCATTATACATATATGAAATGTTAGGCAAGGAAGTAGGTACGGGCGATAAACGCGGTAGCGGTACAGGTAAAGCACCGGGCGAATTGTTGAAAAAAATCGAAGTCGAAGGCGGTGTAGGCGGTCTGTCCACGCCGACCCTTGTGGACACCGATTTTGACGGTGTAATTGATGTTGCCTATGCGGGCGACCGTGGCGGCAATATGTATCGTTTCGACCTGCGCGGCGAAAAACCAGACAACTGGAAGGCTGTTAAAATCTTTACGGGTTCGCCCAGCAAACCGATTACCTCCGCGCCCGCCGTTTCCCGCCGCAGAGCAAACGAATATGTCGTGATTTTCGGTACGGGCAGTGAGATTTATCAAAATGATCTGACCAATAAAGACAAGCAGTCTATTTACGGTATTTATGAAGATTTGACACCGAATCAGACCGTAACCGCTGCTTCCGAAAGTGATTTGCAACAACAAGAGTTTCGTCCTGAAGAAAAAGGAAAAGAAGGTTATATTTATCTAACTAACAACCAGGTTGCCAAAACCCAAAAAGGTTGGAAAATCGATTTGCGTGATGGTGAACGGGTAAACGTCAAACCGACTATGATCTTGCGTACTGCTGTTGTGACTGTGCGTCGCTATGATTCTGTTACAGAAGAAAAATCTGCTGGTGCCGATGTTTGTTTGCCAACCAGTACAAGTGTAAAAACTGTGGCAAAAACTTCGTTCATTGGTGTGAATGCTGATAATGGAGGTGCATTGAACGCACGCAACGCACGCTTTACACCTGATAATGTTATCCGAAAATTGGACGGCTTCGGTATGCAATACGCCAATGGTTTGACTCGGGATGGGGTTATCAGCTTTACCTTCCTCAATCCGAGCAAATTGGATGATTCCCCTGTGACCGCAGACGGGGACTCAGGAGGTACGGGTACGGATAAAGAGCTATCAGTTACGTCGAGTACGCCAAATAATAAATGCTTCTCCAATAAAGCAACCCGCAGCCTGCTGTTAAATAAGGGGGAGTCTCTGACAGTAGAAGGCCGTATCTGTGGTCTGCAACGTATCAGCTGGCGCGAGCTGTTTTTCTGATTGGTTCGTGTAAGCGTATGAAGACCAAGAGGTCGTCTGAAAACGTGGAAACAGGTTTTCAGACGACCTTTGTTTTATCTGAATGCAATCAGCTTTGCGGTCGGTAAATCTTATCGAATACGCCGCCGTCGTTGAAAAATCGTGCTTGTGCTTTGCGCCAACCGCCGAAGGTTTCGTCGATGCCGACCAGTTTTAAATCGGGGAAGCGTGTTTTAAATTCGGCGCGTACGGCTTCGTCGGTGGGGCGGTAGAAATGGCGTGCTGCCATTCGTTGCGCTTCTTTGCTATACAGCATTTCCAAATAGGTTTTGGCGATTTGTTCCGTGCCTTTTTCTTTTGCTACTTCGCTGACCACGGCGACGGGCGGTTCGCACAGCATGGATATTGACGGCGTGATGATTTCAAATTGGTTCGGATTCTCCTGCAAGGCGAGGTGCGCTTCGTTTTCCCATACCAGCAAAACATCGCCTAGTCCGCGCCGTGTAAAGGTAATGGTCGAACCGCGCGCGCCTGCATCCATGACCGGCACGCGGCGGTAGAGTTCGGAGACAAACTGTTCTGCCGCCGCATCTCCGCCTTTTTCTTGTGCGTACGCCCAAGCCGATAGGAAATTCCAGCGTGCGCCGCCTGAGGTTTTCGGATTTGCCGTGATGATTTGTACGTCGCCTTTGACCAAGTCGTCCCAGTCATGAATCTGCTTGGGGTTGCCTTTGCGTACGAGGAACACGATGGTCGAAGTGTAGGGCGTGCTGTTGTGCGGCAGGGCTTTTTGCCAATCCGCCGACAAGAGTTGTCTGCCTGCTTTGCTGTGATGGAGCGCGTCGATGTCGGATGCCAGCGCAAGCGTTACGACATCGGCTTTCAAGCCGTTTTGCACGGTCAATGATTGTTTGCCCGAACCGCCGTTGGAGAGGCGGATATCTGCTTCCTGTCTGTGTGTTTTTTGCCAGTAGTGTTGGAAAAACGGGTTGTATTCGCGGTAGAACTCGCGTGTCGGGTCGTACGATACATTCAACATGACGACGCGCTCGGGTTTGCCTTTGCTCGACGTGCCTCCGGACTGCCCGCATGAGGCGAGCCACACCGTCGCGCCGATGAAGATAATGCCCAGCCATGATTTGAGTCCCATCATATTTTCCTTATCAGACAAATACTTGAGCGGGGAATATAACAAGGCGGGAATCGCGCGGGAAATATTGTTTGCTTCTTTGGATATAACGGAAATGCGTTTGCGGCAATATGTGGCTTGGTGTTTGCAGTTATGGCGTTTGAGAGGATGAATAACGGAAAGGTCGTCTGAAAACGGATTTCGGTTTTCAGACGACCTTTTGTCAATGATGAACCATGCAGACAATGCCTAGCTGTGAACGCTGTTTGCCCAAGTCTAAAACTATTTGCTTCGGACGGACAGGATTCAGCGGTGCATAATCATGGCTTTAATCCACGCGGGTATTTCGCGGGAGAGTTTGCGCAGGTAATTGGGTGTGGAGTCGCCGCAGGAACCGGAAGCGTAAAACTGGACGTTTTTGCCTTTTAAATGACGGTTGACGAGCCACTCGGCGCGTGCGAGATGGAAGGCGTCGCTGACGATGATGACGTTGGATACGTCTTGCAACAGCGGTGCGCTCAAGGCGATGTTTTCAAAAGTGCTTTCCGATTTGTTTTCGATGCGGATGTGTTCGGGCGGGATGCCCATGTCTATCGCCATAGATTGCATGGCTGCCGCTTCGTTGCTGCCGTCGCCGTCCGTGCCGCCGCTCATCAGCAACCTGCTGACTTTGTTTTGACGGTAGAGGGCGACGCCTGCTTCCACTCGGGAGCGCAGGCAGGGATTGGGTTTGCCGCGCCTGTTGACGGAATTGCCCAAGATGACGGCGATGTCGGCAGGTTTGATGTTTTGGGATGCTTTTTCTGCTTGGACGGCTTGGTAATGCAGCCAAGCCACGCTGGTCGCCCAGATGAGGAGAAGCGGGAGGAGGCCCCATATTATCCATCTTTTCATAAATGATTCCTTTGGGTGTATCGGGTGTGTGCGGCGGGATATCGGTTGGATGGCGCGGCAGTGAAACATCATAGCATATGCGGATTGTCTGACTGGCAAGACGGGATGGGCGGTAGATTTCGGTTGCGGGCGGGGTGGGTATGTTGTGTTGTCATCGCGGGGAGGTCGTCTGAAACCATCTTCTGTTTTTCAGACGACCTCATAAATGTTAAGATAAACCGTTTTTCCCTTTACGGTATGGAAGGACGCAAAAAGCGGCGGCATCGGGTTGCCTGCTGTTTTGCGTGGTTCCGCCATGTATTGACCGAAAGCCATTTATGACCGATATCCTCAATAAAATCCTTGCCACCAAGGCCCAAGAAGTGGCCGCTCAAAAAGCGGCTGCGCCACTTGCGGAAGTCAAAGCGCAGTTGCGCGATGCCGAACCTGTGCGTGACTTTTTTGCTTCCATCCGCAATAAACACGCTCAAAACTTGCCTGCCATTATCGCGGAAATCAAAAAAGCCAGTCCCAGCAAAGGGCTGATACGGCCTGATTTTCACCCTGCGGATATTGCGCGCACTTATGAACGCGCAGGGGCGGCTTGTTTGTCTGTGTTGACCGACGAAGTGTATTTCCAAGGTTCGCCCGAGTATTTGAAACAGGCGCGTTCGGCGGTCAGCCTGCCGGTGTTGCGCAAGGATTTCATCATCGACGACTATCAGATTTATCAGGCGCGCACATGGGGCGCAGATGCGGTTTTATTGATTGCGGCGGCTTTGGATGCCGCGCAGTTGGCGCATTTTGAAGCCGTTGCCCACGATTTGGGCTTGACCGTGCTGCTGGAATTGCACGATCAATCCGAATTGGAAAAATGCCGCAGTATGACCACGCCGCTTTGGGGTGTGAACAACCGCAATCTGCGGACTTTTGAAGTTACGCTCCAGCAAACTTTAGACCTGCTCCCCGAGCTATCGGGCAAAACGGTCGTCACGGAAAGCGGTATCCGAAACAAAGACGATGTGGACTTTATGCGCGGACATGGCGTGCATACGTTCTTAATCGGCGAAACCTTTATGCGGGCGGCGGATATCGAAGCCGAAGTGCGTAAGTTGTTTTAATACCTTGCCGCAAGGTGTGCAAAGCACAAAATTTCTTGCCTGCTTTTGAGGCGGTCTGCTTCGGAAGCAGGCAGTTTAGTGTTTCCCCGACCGCCACACCGACCAGATAATCCACAGGCTGTTGGCGAAGGCGATAAGGTAGCCGACGAAGCCGATAAACTTGGGGCCGGTGTCTATACTCATGACGATGGACGAACCGATAATCAGGGCGGCGGTAACGATGCCCATGGTCAGGCGGTTGGCGGCGCTGTCGATTTGATGGCTGATGCGGTCTGACTGCTTGAGGTCTAGGGTGATGCCGAATTTGCCTTTTTGCAGCATTCTGGTCAGCCTGAAGAAGTCTTGCGGCAGCGACTCCGCCATTTGCAACAGGGTGCGCAGTTGCGTTTTGGCGTTGCGGGCGATGTGGGCGGCGGAGGCTTGTTCTTTGACGGCGGCTTCGGTGATGGGTTTGGCGCGTTCGAGCAGTTCGATACTGCCGTCGAGCCGTTTGACGACGCCTTCGAGGGTGATGAGGGTCTTGAAGAGCATCACGAGGTCGCCGGGCAGGGTCAGCCCGTGGCGGCGCATGATGGAGGTGATGTCGTTGATGACTTGGCTGACGCGCAGGTCGCGGATGGGCGTGTGTTCGTAGTTGAGCAGCATTTCCAAAACATCGGCGCCGAGCAGGTTTTCGTCGGGCAAATCGCCCTGCGCCCAGTCGCTGAGGACGTATTGTATGAGCAGTGCGTCGTTGTTGGTCAGGGCGTTGATGAGGTTGAGGATTTCGCGGCGGCGGGTGTTGCCGAGGTGTCCGACCAGCCCGAAGTCGATGAAGGTGATGCCACCGTTGTCGTTGATGAAGATGTTGCCCGGATGGGGGTCGGCATGGAAAAAGCCTTGCCGCAGCATCATGGTGAAGAGCGTGTCGGTAATCCGTCCGGCAAGCCCGCTGCGCAAGGTGTGGGGCATGGTTTCGAGATCGGCGTCTTTCAGGAGCGTGCCGCCGATGTAGTCTTGTACGAGGATGTGCCGGTTGGAAATGTCGGGATAGACGGCGGGGATGCGGACCAAGGGGTCGTCTGAAAAGGTCTGACCGAAGCGCTGCATATAACGCAGCTCCACCGATAAATCGGTTTCTTTCGCCAGACTCTTGGCAAAATAGGCGACCATCAATACGGGCTGGTAACGGCGCACTTCGGGGATTTCGGATTCCATCAGTCTGGCGAGATGGTTCAAAATCCGCAGATCCGCCTGAATGACCGGCTCGATGTCGGGGCGTTTGACTTTGACGGCGACGGCGGTTCCGTCTAAAAGTTCGGCGCGGTGTACTTGTGCCACCGACGCGCTGCCTGCGGGTTTCGGGTCTATGCTGTGGAACACTTCGGAAACGGGCTTGCCCAGATAGGCTTCGACCAAAGTATAGATTTCAGACGACGGTATCGGCGCGACGTTGCTTTGCAGTTGTTCGAACTCTTCAATCCACTCCGCCCCGAAAATATCGACCCGCGTGGACAATACCTGACCGAGTTTGACGAAGGTCGGCCCCAGCTCTTCAAACGCTTTGCGAAAGCGTCGCGGCGTACTCATATAACGGCTGTCGGGATGCACTTCGTCTCCGCCCGCCGCGCCCAAACGGATACGCTGAACAAAGCCGCCCAAGCCGTATTTCGTCAGTACGGTAATAATTTCGCGCATTCTGGAAAAGTCGCGCATAGCGAGCAGAGTAGGTATCATCATTGGTCGGGTATCTTCGCAAAATTTTTTATAAACAACGCTTTAACGCAATATAACAGACGCTTTTTTGCCAAACATCCTGTTTTTTATATACAATCGCCTGAATATCCCAGATACAGAATAACATAATAGCAGGCGGCAGACAGGTCGTCTGAAAATGGAATCAGTCAAACATGAAAGCCTTATCCAGGCTGGCGGCACTATTGGCTTCGGTCTATGTGCTGTCCGGCATTCATTTTGCAAACGCCGACGATCTCGATTCGTTCGTCAGAAGCAGACAGCAGGTTTTAAACCAATTTGAAGATGCAAGACAACCTGCTTCCCCGGCACTCCTCCAACCCGGACGCGCAATCACTGCCGCGATCGCTCCCCGTCAACCCGTAAGCTCTGTACAGTCATCAGACAATGCAGACGAACTCATCAGCAGCGCGATGGGGCTTTTGGGCGTAGCCTACCGCTACGGCGGTACATCCGCGTCCACAGGTTTCGATTGCAGCGGTTTCATGCAGCACATCTTCAAACGCTCGATGGGCGTAAACCTCCCGCGCACTTCCGCCGCACAGGCAAAAATGGGTGTCGGCGTATCGCGTAGCGAATTGCAGCCGGGCGACATGGTGTTCTTCCGAACGATGGGTCGCGGCAGAATCTCCCACGTCGGCCTCTACATCGGCAACAACCGTTTCATCCACGCGCCGCGTACCGGCAAACGTATCGAAGTTACCAGCCTCAGCAACAAATACTGGAACGCCAAATACGCCTTCGCCCGCCGCGTGAAGAAAAACGATCCGTCCCGTTTCCTCAATTAAGTCTAGGAAAGTACCAACGTGAGTATGCCTGAAATGCCCAAATGGTATGACGACGACGGGCAAATCGTATCCTGCACTGAAAAAGTGAAAGTCATGACCGAAAATATGACCGAGCTTTATCAGGCGGCGCAAGACGCATTCGAAGACGCACTCCTGATGGGATGCAGCGAGAAGCAGTTGCGCGAATACCTGCGAGCCTTGATTGAAGGTGTGGAAAATCCCTACCGGAAATCCTAGGCGGAAAATCCCTATCCGACGGCGTGGCTTTTGACCATGCCGTTTTTTATGGGCGGCAACCCAATAAGGTCGTCTGAAAGCCGGCAAGATGCTTTCAGACGACCTTGTTGGGTTTCAGCATTGATTGATTCAGATAAGCGCGAAAACGGCAAATCGATGTTGTATAGTGGATTAACTTTAAACCATTACGGCGTTGCCTCGCCTTAGCTCAAAGAGAACGATTCTCTAAGGTGCTGAAGCACCAAGTGAATCGGTTCCGTACTATCTGTACTGTCTGCGGCTTCGTCGCCTTGTCCTGATTTAAATTTAATCCACTATATTCGGGCTGAGCCACACTTTTCAGACGACCCCAAGGGCGTTATGATTCAATTATTAACAAAGATTCATAAACCGCCCGTCTGCAAAGCGGCAAACCATAGAGGAAACCCGATCCATGCACACCATCCGCGCCTTGCTCGTCCTGCTCGGCTGCCTCGCGCTCGGCGAAACCGCCGCCTACCTTACGGGCATCAAATTGCCCGGCAGCATCATCGGCATGGGCATTCTGTTTGCCCTGCTTCAGGCGGGGTGGGTGAAAGCCGAGTGGTTGCAGCAGCTTACCGACGCGCTGATGGCAAACCTGACGCTTTTCCTCGTGCCGCCCTGTGTCGCCGTCATCAGCTATTTGGATTTGATTGCCGACAGTTGGCTGTCGATACTCGTCTCCGCCGCCGCCAGTACCGTGTGCGTCCTGTTGGTTACGGGCAAGGTGCATCAATGGATACGGGAGAAAATCTGATGGACGGCATCCTTTCCCTGTGGCAGCAGCCCAGCGTCCTGCTTTTCCTGACGCTGGCGGTTTACGCGCTGGCACTCATCCTCCGCGCGCGGACGGGCTATCTCTTGCTCAACCCCGTCCTAATCAGCACCGTTACCCTGATTGCCTACCTCAAAATCCTCGACATCGATTACGCCGTGTACCACAATGCCGCGCAGTTTATCGACTTCTGGCTCAAACCCGCCGTCGTCGCACTTGCCGTCCCGCTCTACCAAAACCGTCAAAAAATCTTCAGCCAGTGGCTGCCCGTCATCGTCTCGCAGCTCGCCGGCAGCGTGACCGGCATCATCACAGGCATGTATTTCGCCAAATGGCTGGGCGCGGAACGCGAAGTCGTCCTCTCGCTCGCCGCCAAATCCGTGACCAACCCCATCGCCATCGAAATCACCCGCACCATAGGCGGCATCCCCGCCATCACCGCCGCCACCGTCATCGTCGCCGGACTGGTCGGGCAGATAGCCGGTTATACCGTGCTTAAAAACACTGTCGGCATGCCCTCGTCTGTCGGCATGTCGCTCGGCACCGCCTCACACGCCATGGGCATCGCCGCCTCGCTCGAACGCAGCCGGCGCATGGCGGCATACGCAGGGCTGGGGCTGACCCTCAACGGCGTACTGACCGCCGCCATCGCCCCGATTATCATCCCCGTATTAGGATTCTGAACACTTTTCAGACGACCCCGATGAACCAAAAAGGTCGTCTGAAACCCAAACCCATAGCAACCCCAAACAAAGGAGCAGCAAAATGGCAGTCAACCTCATAGAAAAAACCGCAGACCAACTGCTGAACATCGACGGCATCCAACTCTTCACCGCCCGCGCAGGCATCAAACAAACCGACCGCGCCGACCTCACCCTGATGGTACTTTCCGGCGGCAACACCGTAGGTGCCGTCTTTACCACCAACCGCTTCTGCGCCGCCCCCGTCCACATCGCCAAATCACACCTCTTCGACGAAGACGGCGTACGCGCCATCATCATCAACACCGGCAACGCCAACGCCGGTACAGGCGCGCAAGGCAGAATCGACGCCATCGAAACCTGCGCCGCCACCGCCGAACAAACCGGCTGCAAACCCTCCCAAGTCCTCCCGTTCTCCACAGGCGTCATCCTCGAGCCCCTGCCCGTCGGCAAAATCACCGCCGCCCTGCCCAAAATGCAGCCCGCCGACTGGGCGGATGCCGCACGCGCCATCATGACCACCGACACCGTGCCCAAATCCGCCTCGCGCGAAGGCAGCGTCGGCGAAAAACACACCGTCCGCGCCACCGGCATCGCCAAAGGCTCCGGCATGATCCACCCCAACATGGCGACCATGCTCTCCTTCATCGCCACCGATGCCAAAGTTTCCCAACCCATCCTCCAGCTGATGACCCAAGAAATCGCCGACGAAACCTTCAACACCATCACCGTTGACGGCGACACCAGCACCAACGACAGCTTCGTCATCATCGCCACCGGCAAAAACAGCCAAAGCGAAATCGACAATATCGCCGACCCGCGCTACAAACAGCTCAAAGACCTGCTCGGCAGCCTCGCCCTCGAACTCGCCCAAGCCATCGTCCGTGACGGCGAAGGCGCGACCAAATTCATCACCGTCCGCGTCGAAAACGCCAAAACCCGCGACGAAGCCCGCCAAGTCGCCTACGCCGTTGCCCACTCGCCCCTCGTTAAAACCGCCTTCTTCGCCTCCGACCCCAACCTCGGCAGACTGCTCGCCGCCATCGGCTACGCAGGCATCGCCGATTTGGATGCCGACGCCCTCGAAATGTATCTTGACGACGTATTGGTTGCCGAAAACGGCGGCCGCGCCGCAAGCTACACCGAAGAACAAGGGCAGGCAGTGATGGCGAAAGACGAAATCACCGTCCGCATCAAACTCCACCGCGGACAAGCCTCCGCCACCGTCTATACCTGTGACCTGTCGCACGACTACGTCTCCATCAACGCAGACTACCGCTCGTAAGGACAGATTGTAAGTTTTGGGTTTTCAGACGACCTTGTGCGTCAGTAAACTCAGTCTGTGGGCCACATCAATGGAAACACGATCGAAAAGAACGGTATTCCAACAGTGTTCAACTGGTAGCGTGGGCTATGCCCGCGAAATATGAAAGGTCGTCTGAAACCTGTATGCAGGCTTTCAGACGACCTTTGCTTTCCCAAAAACAATCCGTGGGCAAAGCCCACGCTACGGCCGGTTGTGTTTTAAATATCCCTTGTGAATTCAGTATCATGATTTGAAATCAAAACACCTTGGGAGTTGGGTGCAATTTGTTGATTTTTTTGTAAAGTCCGCGACCAATGAATTCGATCATATTTTGATCACGCAAAATTTGCAACTGTTGGCGGATTTTGTCTTTGATATGGTTGTTTTGGGGAAATTGGATGGATAGTCTGTTTTCAAATTCATACATTTGCGACAATGTGAATTCTTTGGGGAGTTGATCGATACATTTCATAATAGCCAAAAGCCAGCCTTTGCGCTCCGCATTTTGGTTGCGTAAAAATAGATTGGATTGCCATTTTTTCAGAACGATTTCGGGTTCGATAATGCGGGAATTGTCTATTAAGAATATTTTGCCGCTTTCAGGTAAAGGTACAAGATTAATGGAGCACATGATGTGGTGTGGTCGGTTTTTAATACCTTTATTTCTGGGAATAATCATGTCCGGTGTTATGAAATGTTTAGGTACGAGCACCAATTGCTGTATGGAGTAATCCGCTTTTTTATATGCAAGAAAGAAAAAGTTGGGGTTGGTATCTGACTGGATGCGCTCCAACATGGTGTGATATGCACCGTCAGGCACACTGTTACCTATAGTTTTTTGATTTTTACTCTTTAATTCATATTGCTCGTGACAGTTTGGACAAAAGAGGTCTGCAACAGGTTTGTTATTGGTAAATCTCTGCATCGGCTTGCTTCCGCAACAGGGCAGTAGCCGTTTTTTTCTAGCCAAGCCTCGCTCATTACACGGATTTTGTGGGTTGCTTTATTTTGTTGCTTTCCCAATTCGGTATCGAAAAATAAATTCATGTTTTGGATTTTGAGATTTAAGTTATTTGAGGTCTGTAATGTAGACAACCCAATCTACCTTAAAAAGGTCGTCTGAAACCTGTATGCAGGCTTTCAGACGACCTTTCTTAATTGCAGCAGTCAATGCCGAATCGGCTTTACACCACGATGTTCACCAGTCTGCCCGGTACGACGATGATTTTCTTCGCAGGCTTGCCTTCCATGAATTTCACTGCGCCTTCGGTGGCGAGTGCGGCGGCTTCGAGGTCGGTTTTGGAGGCGTCGGCGGCGACGGTGATTTTGCCGCGCAGTTTGCCGTTGACTTGAACCATCACTTCGATTTCGGATTTGACCAAGGCGGCTTCGTCGACTGTCGGCCAGCCTGCTTCCCACAGTTTCGCGCTGTTCAATTCGCTCCACAGGGTTTCGCAGATGTGCGGCACGATGGGCCACAACAGGCGTACGGCGGTTTCCAATACTTCTTGGGCGACGGCGCGGCCTTGTTCGCTGCCGGTGTCGGTTTTGTCGTATTGGTTGAGCAGTTCCATCACGGCGGCGATGGCGGTGTTGAACTGCTGGCGGCGGCCGTAGTCGTCACTGACTTTGGCGATGGTGGCGTGCAGTTTGTAGCGCAGGTCTTTGAGTTCTTTAGACAAGCCGTCTTGGTTGCCTGTGAACGCTTTGACTGCTTCGCCTTGCTTCAGGTATTCGTAAACGGTACGCCACAGACGACGCAGGAAGCGGTGCGCGCCTTCGACGCCGCTGTCGCTCCATTCGAGGGACTGTTCGGGCGGTGCGGCGAACATCATGAACAGGCGTGCGGTGTCCGCGCCGTAGGCGTTAATCAATTCTTGCGGATCGACGCCGTTGTTTTTGGACTTGGACATTTTTTCCGTGCCGCTGATGACGACGGGCAGTCCGTCGGCTTTGAGGACGGCGGACACGGGGCGGCCTTTGTCGTCGAAAGTCAATTCGACATCGGCGGGGTTGATCCAGTCTTTGCCACCTTTGTCGTTTTCGCGGTAGTAGGTTTCGCAGACGACCATGCCTTGCGTGAGCAGGCGTTCGAACGGTTCGTCCACGCTGACCAAGCCTTCGTCGCGCATCAGTTTGGTGAAGAAGCGTGCGTATAAGAGGTGCAGAATCGCGTGTTCGATACCGCCGATGTATTGGTCGACCGCGCCCCAGTATTTCGCGGCTTCAGCCGATACCATACCTTCTGCGAACTTGGGCGACATGTAGCGGAAGAAGTACCAGCTCGATTCCATGAAGGTGTCCATGGTGTCGGTTTCGCGTTTTGCCGCGCCGCCGCAGCATGGGCAGGTGGTTTCGTAAAACTCGGGCATTTTTGCCAGCGGCGAACCCATGCCGTCGGGTACGACGTTTTCAGGCAAAACGACGGGCAGCTGGTCGGCAGGGACGGGAACGTCGCCGCATTTTTCGCAATGGACGATGGGAATCGGGCAGCCCCAGTAGCGTTGGCGCGAAATACCCCAGTCGCGCAGGCGGTATTGGGTTTTCGGTTCACCTGCGTCTTGGCTTTGCAGTTTGGCGGCGATGGCGTCAAAGGCCGTCTGAAAATTCATGCCGTCCAAGTCGCCGCTGTTGACCAATACGCCGTTTTCTTTGTCGCTGTACCACTCTTGCCATTGGTTTGCGTCGAATGCGTTGTCGCCGACGGCAATCACTTGTTTTTTCGGCAGATTGTATTTGGTGGCGAACTCGAAATCGCGTTCGTCGTGCGCCGGAACCGCCATCACTGCGCCGTCGCCGTAGCCCCACAATACATAGTTGGCAATCCACACTTCCAGCTTGTCGCCGTTGAGCGGGTTGACGACGTAGCGGCCGGTCGGCACGCCTTTTTTCTCCATCGTCGCCATGTCGGCTTCGGCAACGGAACCCGCTTTGCATTCGGCGATAAATGCCTGCAATTCGGGTTTGTCGGCGGCTGCGGCGGTTGCCAGCGGATGCTCGGCGGCAACGGCAACATAAGTCGCGCCCATCAGCGTGTCGGGGCGGGTGGTATAAACTTGCAGGAATTTCGCGTAATCGCCTTCCAAGCCTTGTTTGCTGTCGTCTGAAACGGCGAAGCGCACGGTCATACCGCGAGATTTGCCGATCCAGTTGCGCTGCATGGTTTTGACTTGTTCTGGCCAGTGTTCCAGCTTGTCCAAATCGTTGAGCAGCTCTTCGGCGTAATCCGTGATTTTGAAGTAATACATCGGGATTTCGCGTTTTTCGATCAATGCACCCGAACGCCAGCCGCGCCCGTCGATGACTTGCTCGTTGGCAAGGACGGTTTGGTCGACGGGATCCCAGTTCACCGTGCCGTTTTTTCGGTACACGATGCCTTTTTCAAACAGCTTGGTAAACAGCCATTGTTCCCAGCGGTAGTATTCGGGTTTGCAGGTGGCGACTTCGCGCTCCCAGTCAATCGCAAAACCCAGGCTTTTGAGCTGGGTTTTCATGTATTCGATGTTGTCGTAGGTCCAAGCGGCGGGGGCGACGTTGTTTTTCATCGCCGCGTTTTCCGCCGGCATGCCGAACGCGTCCCAACCCATAGGTTGCATGACGTTGAAGCCGTTTAAAAGTTTGAAGCGGCTCAACACGTCGCCGATGGTGTAGTTGCGCACATGCCCCATGTGCAGCTTGCCGCTGGGGTAGGGGAACATGGAGAGGCAGTAGTATTTGGGTTTGGAAGCGTCTTCGGAGACGTTGAAAATACGGGCGTCATCCCATTTTTTCTGCGCCGCAGGCTCAATGGCGGCGGGCTGGTAATGTTCTTGCATGGTCATTCTGTTTTTCGCTTGAAAACGTTAGGAAAAATAAAGGAGGGATTATAGCAGGTTGTCGTTAGGTCGGTTTGACAAAGGTCGTCTGAAAACAGAACGGTATTTTTCAGACGACCTCGTATTCAGACTCTTGAGTTTTCCCCACCCCACCCATATATCCGGTCTAGTTTTTACACATATCAACAACCATCACTATCATGAGCAACCAAGATTTTTATGCAACACTCGGCGTGGCGCGCGGTGCGAGCGACGACGAAATCAAAAAAGCCTACCGCAAGCTGGCGATGAAATACCATCCCGACCGCAATCCCGGCGACAAAGAAGCGGAAGAAAAATTTAAAGAAGTTCAAAAAGCCTACGACACCTTGTCCGACAAAGAAAAACGCGCCATGTATGACCAATACGGCCATGCCGCGTTTGAGCAGGGCATGGGCGGCGGCGCAGGAGGATTCGGCGGTTTTGGCGGATTCGGCGGCGCGCAGGGCTTCGATTTTTCCGACATCTTCAGCCAAATGTTTGGCGGAGGCGGGGGCGGCAGCCGTCAGCCAAACTATCAAGGCGCGGATTTGCAGGTCGGCGTGGAAATCACGTTGGAAGATGCCGCCAAAGGCATCAAAAAACGCATCAACATCCCGACTTACGAAGAATGCGATGTCTGCCACGGCAGCGGCGCAAAACCCGGCACGTCCGCATCGACTTGTTCGACCTGTCACGGTTCCGGTACGGTACACGTCCGCCAAGCTATTTTCCAAATGCAGCAGACCTGTCCGACCTGCCACGGCACAGGCAAGGAAATCAAAGACCCGTGTGTCAAATGCCGTGGCGAAGGCCGCACCAAAACCAGCAAAACCGTTGAGGTCAACATTCCCGCCGGCATCGACGACGGTCAACGCATCCGCTTGAGCGGCGAAGGCGAACCGGGTACGCACGGCGCGCCCGCAGGTGATTTGTACGTCAACGTCCGCGTCAAAGAACACAAAATCTTCGAGCGCAACGGCTTGGATTTGCATTGCGAGCTGCCCATCAGCTTCGCCGTCGCAGCCTTGGGTGGCGAAGTCGAAGTTCCGACCTTGGACGGCAAAGTCAAACTGAACATCCCGAAAGAAACGCAAACCGGCCGCCGTATGCGCGTCAAAGGCAAAGGCATCAAATCCCTGCGTTCCAGCGTGACGGGCGATTTGTACTGCCACGTTGTGGTGGAAACGCCGGTCAACCTGACCGACCGCCAGAAAGAGTTGCTGGAAGAGTTCGAAAAAATCTCCACCGGCCTCGACCGCAGCCAAACCCCGCGTAAAAAATCGTTCTGGGACAAAGTAGGCGAACTGTTTGACTGATTCGGGTTTGAAAACAGTAAAAGGTCGTCTGAAAGCTGATATCGTCGGCTTTCAGACGACCTTTTCATCTGTCTGAAAGGCTTTCCCGCTATAATTCCCGCTTTCGCTATTTTCAGACGGCCTCCCTTCTATGAAATCCTACCCCGATTCCTATCTCCATTTCGAAAACCTCGACGCCTCCGAAACGCAAAATTTTGCCGCTGAAGCGCATGCCGAAACGCGGGCGCGCTTTTTGGAAAACGATAAAGCGCGTGCGCTGTCGGACGGGATTTTGGCGCAGATGCAGGATACGCGTCAGATTCCGTTTTGTCAGGAACACCGCGCGCGGATGTACCATTTCCATCAGGACGCGGAATATCCGAAGGGTGTGTACCGTGTGTGCACGGCGGCGACCTACCGTTCGGGCTATCCTGAGTGGAAAATCTTGTTTTCGGTGGCGGATTTTGACGAGTTGCTCGGCGACGATGTGTATCTGGGCGGGGTGTCGCACTTGGTGGAGCAGCCCAACCGCGCGTTGTTGACTTTGAGTAAGTCGGGCGGCGATACGGCTTATACGTTGGAAGTGGATTTGGAAGCGGGCGGGCTGGTCGAGGGCGGCTTTCATTTTCCGGCGGGGAAAAACCATGTGTCGTGGCGCGACGAAAACAGCGTGTGGGTATGTCCGGCCTGGGACGAGCGGCAGTTGACCGAATCGGGCTATCCGCGCGAGGTGTGGCTGGTGGAGCGAGGCAAGAGTTTCGAGGAAAGCCTGCCGGTGTACCAAATCAGTAAAGACGGGATGATGGTGAACGCGTGGCGTTATCTTGATCCGCAGGGTTCGCCGATTGATTTGATTGAAGCGTCGGACGGTTTTTATACCAAGACGTATTTACAGGTGTCGTCTGAAGGCGAGGCGAAACCGTTGAACCTGCCTGCCGATTGCGACGTGGTCGGCTATCTGGCGGGACATCTTTTGCTGACGCTGCGCAAGGACTGGAACCGCGCGAACCAAAGCTATCCGAGCGGCGCGCTGGTGGCGGTGAAGCTGAATCGGGGCGAACTCGGGGCGGCGCAGCTTTTGTTTGCGCCCGATGAAACGCAGGCATTGGAAAGCGTGGAAACGACCAAGCGTTTTGTGGTGGCGAGCCTTTTGGAAAACGTACAGGGTCGTCTGAAAGCATGGCGCTTTGCCGACGGCAAATGGCAGGAAGCCGAGTTGCCGCGCCTGCCTTCGGGCGCGCTGGAAATGACCGACCAGCCTTGGGGCGGCGATGTGGTTTACCTTGCCGCCAGCGATTTCACCACGCCGCTGACGCTGTTTGCGCTGGATTTGAACGTGATGGAACTGACCGTCATGCGCCGCCAGCCGCAGCAGTTTGTTTCAGACGGCATCGAAGTGCGGCAGTTTTGGGCGGTTTCGTCCGACGGCGAGCGCATCCCTTATTTCCATGTCGGCAAAAACGCCGCGCCCGACACGCCGACGCTGGTCTATGCCTACGGCGGTTTCGGCGTACCCGAGCTGCCGCATTATCTGGGTAGCATCGGCAAATACTGGCTGGAAGAGGGCAACGCCTTCGTGTTGGCGAACATACGCGGCGGCGGCGAGTTCGGCCCGCGCTGGCATCAGGCGGCGCAGGGAATCAGCAAACACAAAAGCGTTGACGATTTGCTGGCCGTCGTGCGCGATTTGTCCGAACGCGGCATGAGTTCGCCCAAACACATCGGCTTGCAGGGCGGCAGCAACGGCGGCCTGATTACCGCCGCCGCCTTCGTGCGCGAACCGCAAAGCATAGGCGCGCTGGTGTGCGAAGTGCCGCTGACCGACATGATCCGCTATCCGCTGCTCTCCGCCGGCGCAAGCTGGACGGACGAATACGGCAACCCGCAGAAATACGAAGTCTGCAAACGCTGGCTGGGCGAATTGTCGCCGTACCACAATCTTTCAGACGACGTACCATACCCGCCCGCACTCATCACCACCAGCCTCAGCGACGACCGCGTCCATCCCGCTCACGCGCTCAAGTTCTACGCCAAACTGCACGAAACCTCCGCGCAATCGTGGCTCTACGCTCCGGACGGCGGCGGCCATACCGGCAACGGTACGCAACGCGAATCCGCCGACGAACTCGCCTGCGTGTTGCTGTTTTTGAAAGAATTTTTGGGGTAAGGGCGGGGAGCGACACTGCTGCCGCGAATGAAAAAAGGTCGTCTGAAAACCGGAAAATCAGTTTTCAGACGACCTTTTTGATTATTAATTTATTGATATTAAAGAAAAACAAATTCCCGCTTGTAGGTTAAAATCAGGCTATGCTAATATGCACAACAACAGGTTTTTCCAGAATAATCTGTGTTAGAATGCAGACTTAGATGGAAAACTCTATCCGAACTCGGTACAATACCGACGAATTTATTTCTCTTAAACAACCCGCCGCAAGGCAAAAGGAACGACTGATATGTCAAACATCGAACAACAAGTTAAGAAAATTGTTGCTGAACAACTGGGCGTAAACGAAGCCGAAGTGAAAAACGAATCTTCCTTCCAAGACGACCTGGGTGCAGATTCTTTGGATACCGTAGAATTGGTTATGGCTTTGGAAGAAGCTTTCGGTTGCGAAATCCCCGATGAAGAAGCCGAAAAAATCACTACCGTACAACTGGCTATCGACTACATCAACGCCCACAACGGCTAATCGGCCGCACCAAACACCCCAGCCTCTGCTGCGTTAGCGCAATAGAGGCTGTTACCTTATATATGTGGGGCAAAATCCGTTATAATAGCCGCCCGGAATCCGATTCCGAACCGCTATTATCATTTTCAGACGGCATCTTGCCGCATCCTACCGAAAACCAACAGCGAGATTATCATGAGTCAGAGAAGAGTAGTCATCACAGGCCTCGGCCAAGTATCACCGGTCGGCAACGACGTCGCCACCGCATGGAGCAACCTGCTCGCAGGCAAAAGCGGCATCGGCCGGATTACCCGCTTTGACGCATCCGACATCAACAGCCAAATCGCCGGCGAAGTGCGCGATTTCGACATCGGCCAATACATCAGCGCCAAAGAAGCCCGCCGCATGGACGTATTCATCCACTACGGCATCGCCGCCGCGCTGCAAGCCATCAACGATGCCGGTTTGGACGAATTGGAAAGCCTCGATAAAGACCGCGTCGGCGTGAACATCGGTTCCGGCATCGGCGGCCTGCCCAGCATCGAAGCCACCGGTAAAGCCGTACTCGAAGGCGGCGCGCGTAAAATCAATCCTTTCTTTATCCCCGGCTCGCTGATTAACCTGATTGCGGGTCACGTTACCATCCTCAAAGGCTACCGCGGCCCCAGCTACGGCATGGTTTCCGCCTGTACCACCGGCGCGCACTCCATCGGCGACTCCGCCCGACTGATCAAATACGGCGACGCGGACGTGATGATTGCCGGCGGTGCCGAAGGCGCCATCAGCACTTTGGGCGTCGGCGGCTTTGCTGCGATGAAAGCCCTTTCCACCCGCAACGACGATCCCGCCACCGCTTCCCGTCCGTGGGACAAAGGCCGCGACGGCTTCGTTATCGGCGAAGGTGCGGGCGTGCTGGTGTTGGAAGAATTGGAACACGCCAAAAAACGCGGTGCGAAAATCTACGCCGAAATCGTCGGTTTCGGCATGAGTTCTGATGCTTACCACATCACCGCCCCGAACGAAGAAGGCCCTGCGTTGGCGGTTACCCGCGCGCTGAAAGATGCCGGACTGAATCCCGAAGACGTCGATTACGTCAACGCACACGGTACGTCCACTCCGCTGGGCGATGCCAACGAAACCAAAGCGCTCAAACGCGCGCTGGGCGACCATGCCCGCAAAGTCATCGTCAACTCCACCAAATCCATGACCGGCCACTTACTCGGCGCGGCAGGCGGCGTGGAAGCGCTGTACAGCGTGTTGGCGGTACACGAGCAAAAATCCCCGCCGACTATCAACATCTTCGAACAAGACATCGAAGCGGGCTGCGATTTGGACTACTGCGCCAACGAAGCGCGCGACGCGAAAATCGACGTTGCCATCTCCAATTCCTTCGGCTTCGGCGGTACCAACGGCACGCTGGTGTTCAAACGGTTCAAAGACTGATTGAAACGGTTTGAAACAAGACGAAAGGTCGTCTGAAAACCTGAAACAAGGGTTTTCAGACGACCTTTTTTATGTTGGCAAGCATGGGACTTATAGTGGATTAAATTTAAATCAGGATAAGGCGACGAAGCCGCAGACAGTACAGA
>ERZ1674236.62-NODE-62-length-29637-cov-7.251910_pt1 | contig 29637 bp, 21 predicted proteins | sample MGYA00581210_ERZ1674236 | MGnify/ENA primary metagenome ERZ1674236 (study PRJEB41354, sample SAMEA4873328) | human saliva metagenome | biome: human-associated habitat [ENVO:00009003]; feature: mouth environment [ENVO:08000002]; material: saliva material...
TTCACACTACGTAACCACTTATGAATACCTCATAAAAGTATCCATGCTTTTACTTGTATCTAGATAAATACAAGCATAACTGCGGCACTTAATCAAGAAAACGATCATTTACCACCGCATGAAGATTACGGAGTGGTGCCATGAAAAAGGACTCAATACCCCATCAATTCGCGGGTCACATAGTCGGCGAGCAGCCGGCCACGCAGCGTGAGAATCACCCGTCCCCCCAGGGCGGCGGCACCATCAATGAGGCCGTCCGCGATGAGCGCGGCAACACGCCCACCCGAGACCGCACCAGCCGCCAGAGCCGCCCCGGCCTCGTCCGCCTGCCGAGTCCCTGGCAGGCCGGCCAACTCGATCCCCTCGGACGTGCGCACGCCCAACATGACGCGTTCGAGCTCGCGCGTATCCTCATCCAAGATCTCCCCCGCGTAGGCAGGGGAACGCCCATCGCGCAGCCTTGCGGCGTACGCGGCGGGGTTCTTGACGTTCCACCAGCGCATACACCCCACGTGGGAATGCGCCCCGGGGCCCAGGCCCCACCAATCCCAATCGCGCCAGTAGGCAAGGTTGTGCGCCGACGCGTGCGCGTAGAACGTGGACGGGCGCCCCGAGGTCAGGTCCGCGTCGGTCGTGCGCGCAAAATTGGAGATCTCGTACCAGGCGTACCCGGCCTCACTGAGGAGGGCATCGGCAAGCTCGTACTTGGCGGCCTCGTCGTCCGGATCCGGGGTCGGGAGCTCTCCCCTGGCGACCTGCGCGCCCATCTTGGTTCCCCCCTCAACGACGAGGGCGTACGCGCTAATGTGGTCGGTCTCGTAGGACAGGGCGGCGCGCAGAGACGTCTCCCAGTCGGCGAAGCTCTCCCCTGGCGTGCCATAGATAAGATCGACGGACGTCGACAGGCCCGCTTCCTTCGCCCATTGGACGACGAGGGGCACCCGCTCGGGCGTGTGGGTGCGGTCCAGAGTTTTGAGGATCGCGGGGACCGCAGACTGCATGCCGAAAGAGACACGCGTAAAACCCGCATCGGCCAGCTGCACCAGCCCCTCGCGCGTCACCGTGTCGGGATTGGCCTCGAGGGTCACCTCTGCGCCGGGCGCGATACCGATGCGCTCACGCAGGCCCGTCAAGATCTCGGCGAGCTCGGCAGTATCGAGCATCGTCGGAGTGCCTCCGCCAAAAAAGACGGTCTCAGCCTCGCGCACGGGCAGCCCGGACTCAGCCATGACGCGAGCCGCCAGCGAGGCCTCGGCCAAGACCGACGGAGCGTAGTCCCCCACCTGGGCACCCGGGCCGAAACCCACCGTGTAGGTATTGAAGTCACAATACCCACAGCGCACGCGACAAAACGGCACGTGCACGTACAGGGAGAGCGGACGCCGGGCCTCCACCTCGACGAGGCCGGGGTCCAGAGCACCGTCATCTGGCCAGCGCTGACCGTCTGGCTGCGCGGGGCTCACGAGCACCCTCCCACCAGCGAACAGGCGGCGCCGGACGTCATGCCAGCCTCAGCCACGCGGACGGCGAATACCGACAATGTCGTGGGCATGGCGGCCCGCATCGATACCTCGGGTCTCAAAGTGCGTGACGACGCGCCCCTCAAAGCGGGGGGCGAATCCGCCACGCTGCGACTGCGGATCCTCCGGGTCTGGACGCTCTCCCGCATGCGGGTTCTCGAAGAATTCGCACGCTTCGATGACGTCGCGCATCTGCCAGGCGTAGTCGTCCCAGTCGGTGGCCAGGCGCCACATTCCCCCGTCGCGCAGCAGGCGCGCGACCTCGCGCGCGAAGGAATCGGAGACGAGGCGACGCTTACGATGTCGAGCCTTGCGCCACGGGTCGGGGAAGAAGGTCCAGACCTCGTCCAGGCACGCGTCCTCCAGCATGATCGGCAGTGCCTGGGCAGCGTCGGCCTCTATGACGCGGATATTGTCCACGCCAGCCTCGACCGCCTTGGAGACAAGCTTGGCGATACCCGGAACCCAGACCTCAAGGGCCAGGAAGTTGCGCTCAGGATGAGCGGCCGCCGCGGCGACGATCTGTTCGCCCGTGCCCGAGCCGATCTCGAGCGTCACGGGCACGCTGCGCCCAAAGAGCTCGGCGAGATTGAGCGTGAAATCCTCCGCGACCGTCGTGTAGCCGACGCCGCGACGCGGCTCCACCACGTAGCGATGCGCGTGGGCCTCCCACGTGCGCACGAGGTTCGCGGGCAGCTCGCGCGTACGCCTCGTGAAAGACTTCGTGCGGCTCATGAAGACCGTACCCTCAGGGGCGTCGCCCGGACGGCGATCCGCTCGCTGGCCGACGGGAGCGTGACCCTCCACGGCCTCGTTCACCTGATCCCCGCTCACTTCTTGCCCGTCGGAACGTCAGAGGTCAGAGCCGCGATGAAGGCTTCCTGCGGCACGTCGACACGACCGATAGACTTCATGCGCTTCTTGCCTTCCTTCTGCTTCTCGAGCAGCTTGCGCTTACGGCTGATGTCGCCGCCGTAGCACTTGGCGAGCATGTCCTTACGCAGGGCCTTAATGGTCTCACGAGCGATGACGCGCGCACCGACAGCGGCCTGGACCGGAATCTCGAACTGCTGACGGGGAATGAGCTCCTTCAGGCGCTTCGTCATGCGCTGACCATAGTTGTAGGCGCCGTCTCGATGAACGATCGCGCTGAAGGCGTCGACGCGGTCACCGTTGAGCAGGATATCGACCTTGACGAGGTCGGCGCTCTGCTCACCGCTCTCCTGGTAGTCCAGCGAGGCGTAGCCGCGCGTGCGGGACTTCAGCTGATCGAAGAAGTCGAAGACGATCTCAGCAAGGGGCAGCTGGTAGTGCAGCTCCACGCGGTCCTCGCTCAGGTAGTCCATGCCCTGCATCGAGCCGCGGCGTTCCTGGCACAGCTCCATGATGGTGCCCGTGAACTCGGTGGGCGTCAGGATCGTCGCGTTGACGACAGGCTCGCGCACCTCGGAAATCTTTCCTTCAGGGAACTCGCTCGGGTTATCAACGCGCACCTCGGTGCCATCCTCCGTCACAACGCGGTAGACGACGTTCGGGGCAGTCGCGATGAGGTCAAGGTTGAACTCTCGCTCCAGACGCTCGCGAATGATCTCCAGGTGGAGCAGTCCGAGGAAGCCGCAGCGAAAGCCGAAGCCGAGGGCAGCGGAGGATTCGGGCTCGAAGGTCAGCGCCGCGTCGTTGAGCTGGAGGCGCTCGAGGGCGTCGCGCAGGTCCGGGAAGTCCGATCCGTCGACTGGGTAGATGCCGGAGAAGACCATCGGGTTCGGGTCGCGGTAGCCCTCAAGGGGCTCGGTTGCGCCGCGCACCTGGCTGGTGACGGTGTCGCCGACGCGGGACTGACGAACGTCCTTCACGCCCGTGATCAGGTAGCCGACCTCTCCGGCGCCGATGCCCTCTTCAGGCTTCGGCTCGGGCGAGATGACGCCCAGCTCCAGGAGTTCGTGGGTGGCGCCCGTCGACATCATGCGCACGCGCTGACGGGTCGACAGAACGCCGTCGACGACACGCACGTAGGTGACGACGCCGCGGTACGTGTCGTACACGGAGTCAAAAATCATCGCGCGCGTCGGGGCGTCGGGGGCTCCCTCGGGGGCCGGGACGACTTCGACGATGCGGTCGAGGAGGTCCTCGACGCCCTCACCGGTCTTGCCGGAGACCTTCAGGACCTCGCTCTCGTCGCAGCCGATCAGCTGAGCGACCTCGTGCGCATACTTCTCGGGCTGAGCACCCGGCAGGTCGATCTTGTTGAGGACCGGGATGATTGCAAGGTCATTCTCGAGGGCCAGGTACAGGTTCGCGAGCGTCTGGGCCTCGATGCCCTGCGCAGCGTCGATAAGGAGGACCGCACCCTCGCACGCCGCCAGGGAGCGGGAGACCTCGTATGTGAAGTCCACGTGACCGGGCGTGTCAATCATGTTGAGCGCGTAGGGGGTGCCCTCGTGTGCCCACGGCATGCGCACCGCCTGGCTTTTGATCGTGATTCCGCGTTCACGCTCGATGTCCATGCGATCGAGGTACTGGTCGCGCATCTCGCGCGCCTCGACGACGCCGGTCAGCTGGAGCATACGGTCCGCGAGCGTCGACTTCCCATGATCGATATGGGCGATGATGCAGAAGTTACGGATCTGCCCCTGCGGGGTATGGGCCGGGCGAATCTGCGCCTGCTGCTCGGGCGTAGGGATGGGCACGTGAACCTCCGTGAAGTCGTTAACCTCCTTATCGTCCCATTGTCGTAGGCGTTTGTGCCAGTTCAGGAGCGGGAAGTCGCGCACAGTGGCCACGCCTCACACCTTTTACTTCTCTCCTCATTCCCCTCCTCCGCTCTCTCCACGCTCCGACTCGGCAAGGAGCGCCGCAGCTTCGCTGAAGTCGCATTCTTCCCAGTCATCGGGGTGGTCGTCTCGGAGCTTGCGGGCGATCGACATGGCCCGCCCCTCATCTCCGCGCAGCGTCGCGAGAGTCAGTAGGATCGTGCGAATACGGGCGGTCATCGGATCGCGATCCCCCAGGTACCTACGGCAGTCCTCGGCCAAAACCGTCCAGAGGTCCTCACCCGCGTCCCGATCCCCGCCCATCCAGGTGTTGCGCGCAATCTCGTTGCGCAGCCTCAGGACGCGCCAGTCACCGTGGTCCGCAACGGTCAGCAGAGCGTCCATGTTGCGCTCGTAGAGGGCAATGGCCTCGTCGTAGCAGCGATCAGCAGAGAGGACCTCGGCGAGGTTGTCGCGCACCGTCAGCAGCGTCATGTCGGACTCCTCGCGCTGCTCCTCCAACTCCGACAGGAGCTCGCGGTACACGCGCGCAGCCTTCTTCCATTTGCCCGTATACTTCCACGGCATCGCGGAGTTATTGCGGATGGCGATGGAGATATCAGGGTCGAGGCCTGGGCAGTGCTTCATATCGGCTAGGAGAGCCGAGAACTTGCGGATCGCCATATCGTGCTGACCGAGGATGGCAAGCCAGTAGGCTTCTGAATTTCGCATCATCAGGATCAGCGGATGACAGCGCTCCAGGTATCTCTCCCCCAGCCGCGCAGCTTCACCGGCCAGCTTCCGACACTGTCCATAGGATCCGAGAGCTGCGTACCAGTCAATGCAGAGCTTGGCGGCCTCCAGACGCAGTTCGACGGGAGCTCCCTCTTCTCGATAAGCCTCGAGGCCGCGGTCAAGCGCCTTGTCCACATTGCCCGCGGCCCCGCAGCGCACCGACTCATGAATCGAGGACCGCGCCCTCGTCGCGCTCGTATTGCTCCCCTCGGACGTACCACCCCCTGCCAGTGCATCCAGAGAAACAATCGGTCCGTGCATCGTTGCAGTCAACATCGTCGTCGCCTTTCTATTGTTGCGTGTTCACCTGCGAACAACAACAGAGTGACACCGCCTGTTATGCACTGTCACGCACCATCACGAAGCCTGTGGATAACTCGCGATCGTCGTAGGGCCCTGTGGATAAAACACGCTCCGCAACGCCTGCCGTATGCTGGTCCCATGAACTCAATCGTCAGGGGCATCATCAACTTCCTCATCGGCGTCATCTCCGGCGCCACAGAGGAGGCGCAGAAGAACACCACGACCACCAAGACGGGGCAGCGTCAGTCGACCAAGAAGTCGACTCCCAAGCCGCGTTCGTCCTCGTCTTCTTCCGCGCATTCCGGCTCCCAGCACCGCTACGAGGATCCGGCGACCTCGAATCGCCCCCAGACCTCGATCCGAGAAGCGAGCATCGCCGAGGCGCTCGCCCACGCCTCGTACACGCCCATCATGGACGGCGACGCGGATCCCGGCGAGGTCGTGTGGACCTGGGTGCCCTACCAGGAAGACTCCTCGGTCGGCAAGGACCGCCCGGCCGTCGTCATCGGCGCGCAGGGCGAAGGTGTCTACCTCCTACAGCTGACCAGCAAGGACCACACGCGCGACGCCCCCCAGGAGGCCGCCGCCGGACGCTACTGGCTCGACATCGGTGCGGGCGACTGGGACTCGAAGGGCCGTCCCTCCGAGGTGCGCCTCGACCGGGCTCTGTGGGTCAAGGCCACCGACGTGCGCCGCGAAGGCTCGATCCTGCCCAAGGCAACCTGGCAGCTCATCGTCGACGCCCTCAAGGAGCACTACCGCACGCACGGCGACTGACACCTCCGACACGTGACCGACCTTACGAGGCGCGAGAACGCCTCGGGGTATGACGAAAAGGCCCCGCCCTGGTATGATCGGTCGTTGGACTCCCGGCCTGGTCGGGCAGGGGGTCTGGTTAGGACCGTTTGCGGGTGTCCCCACGCCTAAGTCCCGGTCTTGACACAGCCCTCACCGACCCTGTCAGACATACATCAAGGAGAAATCCGACTGTGGCAAACATTAAGTCCCAGAAGAAGCGCATTCTGACCAACGAGAAGCGCCGCGTTCGTAACCAGTCCGTGAAGTCCGAGCTGAAGACCCTGGTCCGTCGGACCCGCGAGGCCGTTGAGGCCGGCGACAAGGAGAAGGCTCTCGCTGCACTGCGCGTTGCTTCGCGCAAGCTGGACGTCGCCGTTTCCAAGGGCGTCATCCACAAGAACCAGGCTGCGAACCGCAAGTCCAAGCTTGCTCGTCGCGTCGCCTCGCTCGGTGACTGAGCGCGAACGATAGTTTGACGTGAAGCGGGCCGCCCACTGGGCGGCCCGCTTTCGTATACCCGCTCCCCGCACGCTTGTAGGAGCGGTCAACACACCCACCTCGATCACTCCCCCACGCTCCGGCGCCAGGCGCACATAACGAAGCCCCGACCTCATCGAAACGAGGCCGGGGCAAACGCAATCGTTGAGCGCTTACTCGAGCTCGAAGGCGCCCGTGTAGAGCTGGTAGTACACGCCCTTCTGGGCGATCAGATCATCGTGGCTACCGCGCTCAATGATGCGGCCGTGGTCCAGGACCATGATCGCGTCCGAATTGCGCACCGTCGAGAGGCGGTGGGCAATCACGAAGACCGTACGCCCCTCCATGAGGTTGTCCATGCCCTGCTGCACGAGGGCCTCGGTACGCGTGTCGATCGAGGAGGTGGCCTCGTCGAGGATCATCGCCGGCGGGTCAGCCACGGCGGCGCGCGCGATCGACAGGAGCTGAGCCTGGCCCTGCGAGAGGTTCGAGCCGTTGCCGGTCAGCATCGTGTCGTAGCCCTCGGGCAGTCGCCGGATGAAGGAGTCCGCGTTGGCCAGCCTCGCAGCGGCGATGCACTCCTCGTCCGTGGCGTCCAGGCGGCCGTAGCGAATGTTCTCCATGACCGTGCCCGTGAACAGCTTAACGTCCTGCAGAACAACGCCGAGGGAGCGGCGCAGGTCCGGCTTGTGGATCTTATTAATGTTGATGCCGTCGTAGCGAATCTTGCCGTCGGCGATGTCGTAGAAGCGGTTGATCAGGTTCGTGATCGTCGTCTTACCGGCGCCCGTGGCGCCCACGAAGGCGATCTTCTGCCCGGGCTTGGCCCACAGGGAGATGTCGTGCAGGATCTGCTTCTCGCCGTCGTAGGAGAAGTCGACGTCCTCCATGACGAGCTCGCCGCGCAGGCGCGTGTAGGTGACGGTGCCGTCGGCCTTGTGTGGGTGGCGCCACGCCCAGATTCCCGTGCGTTCCTCGGTCGGCTCAAGAGTGCCGTCGGGCAGCTCGCGCGCACGCACGAGAGTCACGTAGCCCTCGTCCTCCTCGGGCTCCTGGTCGATGAGGGCGAACACGCGGCCCGCGCCCGCCATACCCATGGCGATCATCGGGACCTGCATCGACATCTGGCCGATCGTCTGCGAGAAGTTGCGTACCATGCCCAGGAAGGAGACGACCACGCCAACCGTGATGACATCGACGCCAAAGAGGTGGATGTTCGGCGTCTGCTCCAGGATCATGACGCCGCCAACGATCGCAATGACCACGTACATGATGTTGCCGATGTTGCCCAGGGCAGGCATCAGCACATTGCCATAGATATTCGCCTTCTGCGAGGAGTCGAAGAGCTTCTGGTTGTACTCGACGAACTCGTCCTTGGCGTCCTGCTCGTGGTTGAAGACCTGGACGACCTTCTGACCGTCCATCATTTCTTCGATGAAGCCTTCTTCGTCGGCGAGAGCGGCCTGCTGAGCCTTCATGAAGCGACCCGACAGCCCGCCGAGCTTTCCGGTCAGGAAGGCCATGAGAGCACCCACGATGAGGACAACGAGGAAGAGCCACACGGAGTAGTACAGCATCGTTCCGATTAGGACGATGATCGTCAGGCCCGACTGGATGAGCGTCGGGATAGACTGGCCGATCAGCTGGCGGATCGCGTCCGTGTCGTTGGTGAAGGTCGACATGATCGCGCCGTGCGGGTGCGTGTCGAAGAATCGCAGGGGCAAGCGCTCCATGGAGTCGAACATGTCGTCTCGCATGTGCTTGAGCGTCCCCTGCGTCACGATCGCCATGGCGCGGGTGTAGATGAAGCTGGCGATGACGCCAGCGCCAAAAATGATGCCCATCGTGACGACGAGGCGCACCAGGGTGGCGCGCACCGCGTCAAAGCCACTCTCCAGGCCCGGGGTCACGACGTTGTCGACGATCTGCTGCATGAAGATCGAGCCGACGGCCGAGGCCACGGCTGCCGTAATGATGCACACGACCGTCAGGCTGATGCGCACCGGGTAGTGGCGGAACACGTAGGCCATGAGGCGGCCGAAGGGACGCTCGATGCCCTCGAGCTTCTCGCCGTCGCTGTCAACGGGACGACCATGCATGCGTGCCATGTCAGGCCACCTCGCTTTCGCTCGCTGCATTCTGGGAGTCGTAGATCTCGCGGTACTCCCCGCCCGCTGCCATCAGCTCCTCATGGGTGCCGCGTTCCTTGATGCGACCGTCGTCGAGGACGATGATCTGGTCGGCATGGCTGACCGACGAGAGACGCTGGGCGATGATGATGGTCGTCGTGCCGGGGATTTCGCTCTCGAAGGCGTGACGAATCAGCGAATCGGTCTTCGTGTCCACGGCGGAGGTCGAGTCGTCCAGGATGAGGATCTTCGGGTTCTTCAGCAGCGCTCGGGCGATGCACAGGCGCTGCTTCTGGCCGCCCGACACGTTGGTGCCGCCGCGGGAGATGACGTAGTCGTAGCCGCCGGGCAGCTGCTGGATGAACTCGTCGGCCTGCGCGAGCTTGCACGCATGCTCGATCTGCTCGTCGGTGGCCTCGGGGTTACCCCAGCGCATGTTGTCCTTGATCGTGCCGGAGAAGAGAACGTTCTTCTGCAGGACGACGGAGACCGCGTCGCGCAGCGCGCTCAGGTCGTAGTCGCGCACGTCGCGCCCGCCGACCTTCACAGACCCCTCGGAGACGTCGTAGAGGCGGCAGATCAGCTGGATGAGCGAGGTCTTCGACGAACCGGTACCACCCACGATGCCGAGCGTTGAGCCGGACTCTATGCGTAGGTCAATGTCGGACAGCGCGTTCTCTTCGGCGCTCTCGGAGTACTTGAAGGAAACGCCCTCGAAGACCACGGAGCCGTCCACAACCTCGGTGGCGCCATTGGCCGGTGAGCTGAGCGAGGGGTCGTGGTTGAGGACCTCGGCGATACGGTTGGCGGACTCGGCGGCCATCGTCGTCATGACGAAGATGAAGGCGAGCATGAGCATCTGCGACAGGATCTGGATGCCGTAGGTGATGAGAGCGGTCAGGCCTCCCTTCGTCAGCTCGGTACCACCAGAGTTCACGATGATCGAGGCGCCGACGTAGTCGACGGCAATGATAGCGGCGAAGATGAAGAACATCATGACGGGGCTGTTGAGCGCGATGAGCTTTTCGGCGTTCGTAAAGTCCTTGCGCACGTCCTGCGAGGCGGCGCGGAACTTCGTGGTCTCGTGCTCTTCGGTGACGAAGGACTTGACCACGCGGATCGCGGCGACGTTCTCCTGCACCGAGTTGTTCAGTGCATCGTACTTCTTGAAGATGCGGCGGAAGATTGGGAAGGCGATGAGCACGATAGCCGCGAGGATGATGGCGAGAACCGGCACCATCCCGAGGAAGATAAGGGCCATCTGGACGTTGATGCGCCACGCCATCACGATGGAGAAGACGATCATGAGGGGCACTCGCACCGCGATACGAATGAGCATGCCGAAGGCGTTTTGCACGTTGGTGACGTCCGTCGTCATGCGGGTGACCAGCGAGGACGTCGAGAAGCGGTCGATGTCCGCGAACGAGAAGTCCTGCACCTTGAAGAAGAGGTCCTGACGGAGGTTCTTCGCCAGGCCCACCGAGGCGGTGGCGGCGTAACGCGCGGACAGGATACCGCAGGCGAGCGACGCAAAAGCCAGTCCGGTGAGGATGAGGCCCAGGCGCATGACGGGGCTCAGGGACACTCCGTCGAGCGCATCCACCAGCGAGACCATGGTCAGCGGGATCAGGCACTCGAGGATGACCTCCCCGATGATGAATAGCGGGGTCAGGATCGCGGGTTTCTTGAACTCGCGCAGCCTCCCCACCAGCGTCCGAATGGTTATCATTCTTCTCCTCTTCGTTCCCTACGGATATCCGATAGACGAGGCCGGGACGCGCATTCAGCGCCCGCGCAGCCTGCAGATGGTGATAAGTGCTTTTTCGATGGCGCGTTGCGGGTCCCGCGACGCGCCCTTTGTTTCGGCATCAGCCGTGGCGATGGCTCCGAAGGCGCCTGCCAGCGAGGCATCGGACCAGCCACGCAGCTCCCGTCGGGCGCGGTCCACCTGCCAGGGGGCCATCTTCAGGCTCGATGCCGACCCACCGATCGAGACCTTCGCCATGGCGCGGAACTTCATCGCCAGGGCGCTGACGAGCAGCTGCGGGGCGATGCCGGTCGCGAACGCGTGCCGGGCGAGCATGAGCGCCTTCGCGGAGTTGCCCGCGACGGCGGCGTCGGCGACGTCGTATCCCGTGGCCTCGACGCGCCCGGCCTGGTAGCGGCGCACATCCTCCAGGGTGATGCGTCCGCTCACGTCCGAGAGCAGCTGCGCCAGCGCGCCCGCCATCGCACGCGGGTCGTTACCGAGCGCGTCCACGAGGGCCTGTTGCGCCTCGGTGTCCATCTGGCGGCGCGCGGCGCGCACGTCGGCGGCGATGAGCGCCAGCTTGTCGCGGTCGTTTTTGAGCGGTTCGGCGGGGATCACGGGCCATTTGGCTTTGGTGATCGTGTCGATGACCTTCTTGCCGCGGGCGTTACCCCCGGGGTGTGCCAGGAACATCCACACGTCGGGCGCGGGCGCGCCGGCGTAGGCGATCAGATCGTTGGCGAGAGCGTCGCTCATCGTTTCCAGGTCCCGGATGATGACCATGCGGGATTCGCCGAAGAGTGAGGGCGAGGCTATGACGTCGAGCTGTCCGGCCTGATAGGTGGCCGCGTTAATGTCGGTGCGCTCGAGGTTGGGGTCGGCCTCGTGGGCGAGGGCGCGCAGCTGGTCGAGGGCACGGTCGACGAGAAGGCCCTCGGGGCCTTTGATCAACACGATGGGTGCCAGCGTGATCTGGGCTGGCGGCGCCGGGCGCGAACCGCGTGCTGCCACGTCTTCCTGCCTTTCCGCTGAAACGGTAACTGTCTAAGTCTGCCACCGAGGGAGCTCATTTGCGTTCGTCTTTGCCGTGGGCGGACACTACTCGTGGCAGGTGTCACGAGAGCTTGACGACGCGCCCTCAGTAGGTAGCTGTCCCACTCATGTCCCCTGCTCATCGACGATCGGGGCTCCCCACCGCTTCCACGCGCGCCACGCAACCCATCCACCTCCGCAGCAGGCATACACGCCCAAGATTGTCGAGGACCCTCCTGGCACGCGCACCCCGTTTCCGGGTAGGGAGACGCACACGCGCGCTGCTCCCGCGATCCATGCGGTCGCCCACGAAGCAACGACTGCACACGCCGAGGCGGCGCGAATACTCAGCGGGGAGATGAGCGCGCCCAAGAGCCCGGCGACGGTCGCGACCGGCACGGCAGGCTCGGCCAAGACGTTGGCGGCGATTCCCCACACGGGCACGTTCCCGGACAGTGACACGATGATCGGCGCGGTCGCAAGCTCCGCGAAGGCAGGCACGCACACCATCTCTACGAGGCGGCGAAGCGTCTTCCCCGCGCGTGTGTCCCCACGTATTCGCCGGCGACAGCGCCGCACCAGCGCCGCGGAGGGACCGACGACCGCGAGCGCGGCGAGCGCCGACAGGGCGAATCCGTAGGAGCGGGCTGCCCAGGGGTCGATGAGGAGGGTGGCGATGACGACGGCGCAGAGGGCGGCGATGGATTGTCCTTCGCGTCCGAGGATGAGTCCGAGGGAAGCGACGGCCGCAACGCACACGGAGCGCACGACGGAGGGGTCTGGGCCGACGAGTGTGAGGATTGTAGTCAGGACGAGGATGGTGGCCCCGAGGCGTAGGGCTTTTCGTGCGGGGACGACGAGGGTGACGGTGGCGAGGACGATGACGATGTGGGATCCGGAGACGGCGGTGAGGTGGGTGAGGGAGGTTTTCTTCATTGCGTCGGATAGGTCTGCGGGCATGGCGCGGTCGTCTCCGATCGCCATGCCGGGGACGAGGGAGCGTGCGTCCCTGGGCAGAGGCGCGCAGGCGTGGGCGAAGGCCCGGTGGGTGGAGCGCATCCAGGCGGACAGGCCGCTGGGCCGCTCGATGAGCTGGGCACGCCTGACTCTTATCGTGCCCACCGATGGCGCCTCGGCGGCAAAGGTCGCGTCGAGGCTTCCCCAGACCTCGTAGACGTCTCCACGCGCGGCGTCCTGCCACCCGGGCGCGCGCACGAGAGCGGTGGCGTTCGAGAGGATCCACTCCTCCCCCACGGAGACGGCCTCGATACGAGCGCGGGCACTGCGGGTCGCAGAGAATCCGGACAAGGCCGGGGCTGGGTCGCTCTGGAGAGTGACGCGCGCGTGTACGGGTCCGGAGTCACGTAGGGCGGGGTCGGCGTCGTATTGTCGGCCGGCGGCGGAACCGACCGCGAGCGCGCAGGCGACGCAGATGAGGAGGAGTGCGAGGCCGAGGCGAGCGGACCGGGACGGGGTGAGGGCATGTCTGGGTGTATTCCGGCCTCGTTGTGAGCGCGCGTAGGAGGTGGCGCATCCGAGCGCGACGAGGGCGCACGCTCCGATCCATGCCCATTGAGCTGGGTGGCCCGTCGCCCACCAGGTGGCGGCCCAGGTGGCGGTGGCTGCGGGCGCGAGTCGCAGGTCGATCATGCGGGGAGCGCATTGGGTGTCACTCATCCGCAGACACCCGGACGGATCTTCTCGATGAGGGATGGGCCGATTCCGGGGACGTCGTCGAGTTCTTCGACGGTCGACAGGCGAGGGTGGGTGGCCCGGTAGGAGATGATGCGCTGCGCGAGGGCTGGTCCGATGCCGGGCAGGGTCTGGAGCTCGGCCTCGGTGGCTGTGGTCAGTCGGACGCACGCCCCCGCGGGGGTGCCCGCCTCGGAGGCTGCTGGTGGCGATTCCCCAACGATGCCGACCCGAATCTGTTCCCCATCGACGAGGATGCGGGCGAGGTTGATCGATTCCAGGTCGGCCTCGGGCGTTGCACCTCCCGCCGCCGTGATGGCGTCGATGACTCGGGAAGAGGCGGGCAGAGTGAGTACTCCCGGGGAAGCGACGGCACCGGAGACGTAGACGACGACAGCATCGGTGCGATCGCCTGCGGATGCGGATGCGGGTGCGGATGGGGACGGGCCTGTCGCGACTGCCGCGGCCTCGCTCTCTTCTCGCTCGGAGGAGGATTGGGCGGGGGCTTGGGAGGGCTCGCGTGCCGCTGCGTGCCTCCACACCCCCACGGCCGCAATCAGGACGACCACGACGATCAGCGCGGCCACGCTCGCTCCTCCGGGTAGGAGGCGGGCAACGCTCGGCTCGGCGGGTTCGTCGTCCTCAGTGAGGGCGCTGTCGTACACGGCTTTCGTCAGCGCCGCCATGCGCCGACGAGCCAACCATCGTGACACGTTCATGCCCGCACGCTAACCCTGGCGAACGCCAGGAGCACACATGAAAACGAACCCCTGTGGATAACTGCAATGGGCGCGTGGGGGTTGTGGACGAATCCCACATCCGACCCACCCCGCATAACTCGCATGGGACCGCGGTCCCAGGGGATACTGTTCCGGTGACGTCGAAGTACAGTGGCGCACCGCGCCCAGAGCCGAAAGGCCACACCATGAGCGAGAACATCGAGGACCTCAAGGCACAGCTCGCCGCGGCGGAAGCAGCCGCGAAGGCCGCCGAGGCAGAGGCCGCCCGCGCGAAGGCCGAAGCCCTGCGTCTTCAGCTTGAAGCAAAGGGCGGCTCTTCCGCAGAGGCACCTGCCGCCGCAGCCGAGGCCGAGCCCCAGCAGGCGGAAGCCGCCCGCGCGACGGCCGACGCGCTACGCACCCAGATGGAGGCCGTCGAGGCCCCCGCGGCCGAAGCGCCTGCTCCCGAGGCTGCCCCGGCCTCGTCCCCCGCCCCCAGCACCGAACTGTCGGCTTTCGCCACCCAGATCCAGGGCGTCTACTCCTGGGACGTCCCCGCGGTCACGATCGGCACGCTCATTGACAACGGTGCGCGCGTGCCCGGCGTGAGCGCCAAGATGCCGCTTCCCATGTTCAACCGCCACCTCCTGGTCGCCGGCGCGACGGGCACGGGCAAGACCCGTACCCTCCAGCTCCTCGCCGAGGGCCTGTCCGCGAACGGCTCCTCCGTCCTCCTGTGCGACGTTAAGGGCGACCTGACGGGCCTGGCCGAGGCCGGTGCCAGCTCCGAGAAGCTCCTGAGCCGCACCGCCGCCAACGGTCAGGAGTGGGCCTCGTCCTCGTTCCCGATCGAGCTGCTGAGCCTGGGCGGCGCCGATTCGCAGTTCCCGGGCGTGCCCGTGCGCGCTCAGGTCTCCGACTTCGGCCCGATCCTGCTCGCCCGCGCCCTCTCGCTCAACACCACGCAGGAGCAGGCCCTCCAGCTGATTTTCGCGTGGGCGGACAGCCAGGGCCTCGAGCTCATCGACCTGCCCGACCTGCGCGCCGTCATCTCCTTCCTGACCTCCGATGAGGGCAAGGACGAGCTGGCCACGATCGGCGGCGTCTCCAAGGCCACCGCCGGCGTCATCCTGCGCGCCCTGACCGCGCTCGAGTCCCAGGGCGGCGGCCAGTTCTTCGGCGCCCCCGGCTTCGACACGGCCGACCTCATGCGCATGGATTCGACCGGCCGCGGCATCATCTCCCTGCTCGGCGTCGGCGACATCTCGACGCGCCCTGCACTGGTCAGCGCCGTCATCATGTTCCTGCTCGCCAACCTCTTCTCCACCCTGCCCGAGGTCGGCGACGTCGAGCGCCCCAAGCTCGTGTTCTTCTTCGACGAGGCGCACCTGCTGTTTGCGGACGCCACCAAGGAGATCGAGCGTCAGGTCGTCCAGACCGTACGCCTCATCCGTTCCAAGGGCGTGGGCGTCGTCTTCGTGACGCAGACCCCCAAGGACATCCCCTCCGACGTCCTGGCCCAGCTCGGTTCGCGCATCCAGCACGGCCTGCGCGCCTCCACCCCCGACGACTTCAAGAAGCTCAAGGCCACGGTCCAGACCTTCCCGAAGACCTCCCTGGAGCTCGACGAGGTCCTCACGACCCTGGGCACCGGCGAGGCCGTCGTGACCGTCCTGGATCCGAAGGGTAACCCCACCCCGGTCACCCCCGTCGGTATCTGGGCACCCGCCTCCGTGATGGGCCCCGCGTCCGCCGACACGGTCGCGCGCATCAACCAGTCGAGCGTCATCATGGGCCGCTACCGCGACGCCGTGAACCCGGACTCGGCCGAGGAGAAGCTCGAGCGCCGCGCAGCCGAGGCTCAGGCAGCCCGCGAGGAAGCCCTCGCGCAGGAGGAGGCCGCCAAGGAGGCCGAACGCCTGCAAAAGGAGGCCGAGAAGGAAGCCGAGCGCGCCGCGAAGGAAGCCGAGAAGGCCGCCGCCAAGGAAGAGGCCGCCCGCCAGAAGGAAATGGAGAAGCTGCGCCGCCAGGTCGAGAAGCAGCAGGAGAAGGAGGAGGCCGCCCGCCAGCGCGCCGCCGAACGCCGCACCCGCCAGGTCGAAAACGTCCTCGGGTCGGTCCTGCGTACAGCCGGCCGCGAGATCACGCGTTCCATCTTCGGCACGCGCAAGCGCTGACTTCGCCACTACGTAGCACGAGGCCGGGGCTAGGGACTCACATTGAGGATCCCGAGCCCCGGCCTCGTCTCACACTTCGGCCACTGTGCCAAGAAATTGCAAAACGGGGTAGGCTGCATCTCAATCAACCAACTTTCACGGGAGACCCTGATGCGTATCGGATTCATCGGAACGGGAGCCATGGCCCAGGCCATCGCTCGCGGTGCCGTCGCGTCCGACGTCGATCCCGCAACCTTGGTCTTCTCCAACCGCACGGCCACCAAGGCCTGCGATCTCGCCGACGAGCTAGGCGGGAACGCCGCGTCCTCGAACGCGTCCCTGGCCCGTCAGGTCGACATCGTCATCCTGGCTGTCAAACCCAAGGATCAGCGCGCGGTCATCAAGGAGATCTCCCCCATCGTGGTCGGTCGCCCCGACATCTGCGTCGTCTCTCTGGCGGCTGGACGCACGCTCGACCAGATCACCACTGACTTCGGCGCGGGCATCCCGCTCGTGCGCGTCATGCCGAACGTCGCAGCCACCGTCGGACAGTCCATGACCGCCCTGACGGCCACGCGCACCACCGACGCACAGGTCACAGCCGTTCGATCCCTCATGGATTCGGTCGGCCGCACCATCCTCATCGACGAGGACTATTTCCCCGTGTTCCAGGCCCTGGCATCGTGCTCTCCGGCCTGGTATTTCCAGATTGTTGATTCTTTCGCCCGCGCGGGCCTGAAGTACGGGCTGTCCAAGGACAGCGCCGTCGAGATCGCAGCGCAGGCGATGGCGGGGGCCGCCACGCTGCTCCTTGCCGAGCGCGAGAATGGAACCATCCCCGCGCAACTCATTGATCGCGTGACAAGCCCCGGCGGCACCACAATCGCAGGATTGCTGGCCGCCGAGGAAGGCGGTTTGTCGACCGCACTGGTTAGTGCCGTCGACGCCTCCATCCACGCCGACTCCCATCTCGGCTGATTCCACCTGCCGCGACGCGGCTTACCTTCCTATTTTTGCGCTGTCGCGCACCCTCAACACAGGAACACTCATGTTGCTTTTCAACGCAGTCGTGCTTTCCGTGATCGTCATGCTGGTCCTCAGCATCGCACGCGTGCACGTCGTCATCTCACTCTTCGTGGCCTCCCTCGTGGGCGGCCTGGTCGCCGGCATGGGCATGTCCGGCACGATGGTTGCCTTCCAGGACGGCCTGGCCGGAGGCGCGAAGATCGCACTGTCCTACGCCTTGCTCGGCGCGTTCGCCATGTCGGTCGCCCACTCGGGTCTGCCGCGTTTGCTGGCGAACTGGATCATCAAGAAGCTGCGTAATGCCGACGATTCGAATTCGGCGCGCGTCGCCCGTTCCGCCAAGTGGGGCATCCTCGGCGGCGTCCTCGTCATGGGCGTGATGAGCCAGAACCTCATTCCGATTCACATCGCCTTCATCCCGCTGCTGGTTCCCCCGCTCATCGGCGTCATGAACGAGCTAAAGATGGACCGACGCATGGTTGCCTGTGCGATCACTTTCGGCATCGTCACGACCTACATGTTCGTGCCGATCGGCTTCGGTCGTATCTTCCTGCACGACATTCTCTACAAGAACATTGAGGATGCGGGTCTGCCCGTCGAGGGCGTCGTCAATCCGATGGCCGCCATGGCGATCCCCGCCCTGTCGATGGCGGTGGGCTGCTTCATCGCCCTGTTCGTCTCCTATCGTAAGCCGCGCGAGTACGAGCAGCGCGAGACCGAGTTCAGCACGGGCGACGATAAGCCGGTTAACATGGTGAAGGTGTGGGCGGCCGTCGTCGCTCTCATCGCCTGCTTCGTGATCCAGGCGGTCCTGACCAAGATGGATTCCGAGGCCGACCCGCTGCTCGTGGGCGCTCTCGTGGGTCTGTGTCTCATGCTCGCGATGCGTGTCGTCCCGTGGCAGCAGGCCGACGACGTGTTCAGCGGCGGCATGAAGATGATGAGCCTCATCGGCCTCATCATGATCACCGCACAGGGCTACGCGTCCGTCCTGAAGGCGTCCGGCCAGATTGAGCCCCTCGTCCAGCAGACCTCCGCGATGTTCAACGGCTCGAAGGCACTGGCTGCCATGATCATGCTCGTGGTCGGCCTGATCATCACGATGGGCATCGGCTCGTCCTTCTCGACCCTGCCGATCATTTCGGCGATCTACGTGCCCCTGTGCGTGGCGCTCGGCTTCTCCCCCATCGCGACCGTGTCGATCATCGGTACGGCGGGCGCGCTCGGCGACGCCGGCTCACCCGCGTCCGACTCGACGCTTGGCCCGACAGCCGGTCTGAACATCGACGGTCAGCACGACCACATGCGAGACACGGTCATCCCCGAGTTCATCCACTACAACATTCCGCTGTTGGTCGGTGGCTGGATCGCGGCGATGGTCCTCTGAGAGCTCGCCTCTCACCAACGAGGCCGGGGCTGGGTTGCACGTTCGCGCAACCTGGCCCCGGACTCGTTATGCGCCCGCGAACGCGCGACTCAGCGGTGAACAATGATGAACGCCCTGGCGCGTTCTTCTTCCTCCCATTGGGCCGACTCCCAGACCTGTTCGAGCGTAATTGCCTCCAGCCAGGTTTCGACCCAGGTTTCGCCGAATTGCTCGTCGTTCCAGGGGTCGTGAATCAGCGCGTACCCACCCACGATCCCCCACACATAGATCCAGTGGGGTGTTTGTTCGCCGTTGAGGTCCTCCAGGTCGACGAGCAGGATGACACCGTTTCCCTGCTGCACAGCGGCTCGTAGATCCGAGAGGTCCCAGGTTCCGATACGGTCCCGAACCCCCAGCGCTCGGGCCTCGTCCACGTGCTGGCGGTGGATGGCGCGCCGGGCTGAGGGAGATGCCGCGTGCGCGCGCGTCAGCCCGACGACCGGCCCCTCGTGGCTGACGATCACCTCGACGCTTTGTCCGCGCCTTAGGAGCGCGGCCGCCAACCCGTAGGGCCCCACCCCAAGGGAGTACGTCGATTCACGCCACAGCTCCATCTCGTCTCGCAGCCCGTGGCTCACCTCGTCAGGGGCGCATCCGCTCGCGTGCGCAAGGGCCATGAGCGCGCTCGCCGGGCCGCACGTAAAGTCGGTTTTCTGCCGAACATACGCGGGAATCGCCTGGGGGCGAACGTTCCACCGCACCCATCCGCGCACGCTGGCGTGCCCGTGGTCAGTGTCGTCTTCGATGGACAGAGGCGAGCCGACCGACCCCGCTGCAAGAAAACCTCGGCATCGAAGCACCTCCTCAAAGAGGGGACCCTCATCGCGCGTCACGGCCTTCACGAGCGGGGCGTGTGGAACAGCATCGCGTACGGCCTGGATGAGAACCTCCCACGCTCGAGAGGACTCGACGGCGGCTGCCCCGGAGTCGCCACCGTCCAGCAGACACGCATCGACGATCGTCCGGTGAGCAGAGGTCGTCCGGTGGGCCTCCAGGAGCGCGTGCCCGGAGTATGTCCACAGGGTCGCGGACACCGCCGGCCCCATTGCTGCCCACCGCGCGGCGTGCGCAGCGGGGATGCCGAGAGCCCTCAGCTGCTCGCGCGCGTTGTCGCCGGGACGGATAGGGGTTGTCGCCAGGGTGGTACTCATGCGGACTCCGTTTCTCGCCCGGGCACGGCCCTCAGGAGCTCGGCCGTGTACTCCTCGGAAGGATTGTGCAGGATCTCTTCAGTCGATCCTTCTTCCACAACGACGCCGCCTTTCATGATGACGAGGCGGTCGCACATCGCGCGCGCCACCGCGAGGTCGTGGGTGATGAACACGAGAGCAAATCCCTGCTCCGCCTGCAGGCGCGTCAGCAGGTCCAGGATGGAGGCCTGGACGGACACGTCGAGGGCGGACACGGCCTCGTCGGCGATGAGGACGCGCGGACGCGTCGCCAGCGCACGCGCGATCGCCACACGCTGGCGTTCACCGCCCGAGAGGCGGGAGGGTCGACGCTTCGCGTACTCGGCCGGGAGTTCTACTGCGGCGAGCAGCTCGGCCACATCGCTGGCCGGACGACCCGCGACGGAAGCCGACTCGGCGAGCGTCTGCCCGATGGTTCGCGCCGGATTGAGAGCCGAATAGGGATTCTGGAAGACGATGCCGACAGCCGGTCCTCGATCGGCCTGCGCGTTCACGTGGACGGTTCCCGAGTCGGCGTGTTCCAGCCCCACGATGATGCGCGCGAGCGTTGTCTTGCCCGAGCCGGACTCACCGACGATGCCGATGGATTCTCCCTGCGCGATCTCCAGGGAGACGTCCATGAGGGCGACGTGCGAGTCCTTGCGAGAACGGAACACCTTGGTCAGGTCGCGCACCTCGACGATGGTCTCCGCACCAGCGGGCGTGGACTTCCCTTCGCGCGGGTTCGGTCCATCGATGCGTGGTTCGGCATCCGACAGACGCTTCGTGTACTCGTGACGCGGCGAGGCCAGAACCTCATTGACCGGTCCTTCTTCGACGATCTCGCCGTCCTTCATGACGATGACGTCGTCGCCGAATTGACGCGCGAGCGCCAGGTCGTGGGTGACCAGCACCAGCGTCATGGCGCGCTCGTCACGCAGGCGCGTCAGCAGAGTGAGGATGTCGCGCTGCGTCGTAACGTCCAGGGCTGTCGTCGGTTCGTCGGCGATAAGGACACGCGGCTCAGAGTCGAGCGCCGACGCAATGGCGACGCGCTGACGCATACCGCCCGAGAGTTCGTGCGGGTACGAGCGAGCGACACGCGCGTCGAGGCCGACATCGGCCAGGAGCTCACGCGAACGCTGGGCGCGCTCGGAGCGCCTGCCGGTGCGCGCCGCCGTGATTTGCTCGCCGCACGGGAGCGTCGGCGCAAGCGACGTGAACGGATCCTGCGGCAACCAGACGATACCTCCCCCGCGCTGCTTCTTCAAACGCCCCTGATCCGCCGCCAGGTCGAAGGTCTCTCCTCCCAGCGTCACCGTTCCGCTGGCGACAAGCGCCGAGGGGGTCAGCGCGCACAGGGTCCGCGCGAGCATCGACTTTCCCGCGCCGGACTCGCCGACGATGACGAGGGTGCGACCGGATCGTGCGCTCACGCTGACGTCGTCGACGATCACGGCTCCGGTGCGGTCGGTGACGCTCACGTGCGAGGCCACGAGGCCGTCGCAGCGCTCACGTGTCGTCGCGGTGCTCATAGGTCACGCTCCTTGCGCTCAGCAAACCAGTCACCGGCAATGTTGATCGCTGTGGCCGTCACGATGATCGCGAGGCCAGCGGCTACTGACGCGGCGGGGTTTTGGGCGAGGAGGGCTCGTCCGTCCGCGAGTTGGCGCCCCCAGTCGGCATCCTTCGCCCCGACGCCGAGGCCCAGGTAGGACAGTCCAGACAGGGACACGAGCGCGAACGCGATGTTGACGAAAAGGTTCGCCCACACGATCGGCGTGATGTTCGGCAGGATATGGACAGTGAGGATGCGAGGGCCGGACAGGCCCAGGACGCGCGTGGCCTCAATGTAGGGCTGAGGCTTCTGAGCGAGTGTCGCCGCGCGGATCATGCGAATATCCGAGGGAGCGAACAGCACGATGAGCACGCCGACCGTCACCCAATAGCTGCCACCAATCACACCGGCGACGACGATCGCGAGGAGCGTGACGGGAAGCGACAGGAGCACCTCACACGAGCGAGACACGCAGGCGTCCCACAGCCCACCGCGCCACGCCGCGCTCATTCCGAAAATGAGTCCGGCAACCATCGAGCCCACGGCGATGACGATCGGGCCCACGATCGCGGAGCGCGCACCGGCAACCGTCAGGGCGAGGACATCACGCCCCACCTTATCGGTACCCAGCAGGTGACCGGGGGTGCCCGCAGGACTCACCCCCAGTGCCAGGTTCTGGTCCAGCGCGCCGGGAACCAGCACGGACGGGACAATCACGCAGATCGCAACAGCGACGAGAACCACCACGGACAGGACTACCGAGCCGGGGATCTTGCGTGCGGAGGAGCCAATGCCTCGTCCCAGAGTGCGCAGAGAAAGCAACAGCGTCATCACGCTCCCCTCCCATCGCCGATCGTCTGACGTGGATCGACCGCAAACGCGGCCACGTCAACGATCAGCGTGACGACGATGATAACGAACGCGACCAGTAGAGCGATCGCCTGCACGACGGGAACGTCCTTGTAGGTGATGGAGTCGGCGAGGAGCTGTCCGAGGCCGGGCAGGGAGAACGCCTCCTCGACGAGCACCGTGGACCCGAAGAGAGTCCCCAGAATCAGGCCCGCCGAGGTGATGATCGGCAGCGCCGCTCCCCGCACGTACATGGCCGTGATACGCCTGTGTGGCACTCCCCGCGAGCGCGCGAAGGTCACGTAGTCCTGGCTGAGCTCGGCGCCGACGGCCGCGCGGGTGATGCGCACGAGCATCGCGCCGATTCCGGTCGCGAGGGCGATCGCGGGCAGGGTGAGGTGCCACAGGGTGTCGGCGAGGCCGGCGCCTTCGCCGAAGACGGGGAACCAGCCGAGCATGAGCCCGAAGACGTACAGCAGGACGAGGCCGAGGGCGAATCCGGGTGCAGATACGCCGACGACCGACCAGCCGACGATTGTGCGGTCGACCCAGGATCCGCGGCGCCGTGCCGCTGCGATCCCCAGGGGGACGCCGACGGCGACGGCGAGGATAAATGCGCCGACGGTAAGCCAGGCGGTCAGTGACACGCGCGAGGCGAGCACGTCGGTGACGGGCGTTGCGGAGCGCACCGAGTCCCCAAAGTCGCCGGTGAGGGCGCGGGTCAGCCAGTGCCAGTAGCGCACGACGAGGGGCTCGTCCAGGCCGTAACGCGCGGTCACGGCCTGGCGGACCTCGGGGGTCAGTCGCCTCGTACCCACCAGGATCTTCACGGGGTCTCCGGGTACCAGGTACAGGAGCGAGAAGACGAGGAAGGACAAGAGGGTGAGCACCACTGCCGCGCCTACGAGGCGGCGGAGGATGTAGCGCAGCATTTACTTGGCCAGCTCCAGGGAGGAGGCCCACGGAGTCATGAAGAAGAAGGGCGTGTACTCCGTTGGGGTGACGCGCGAGGAGAAGGCCGTTGATGTCTTGCCCCACCACAGCGGCGAGTAAATCGTGTTCTCCTGAGCGATGCGCTCGGCTTCGACGATGTCCGTGACGCGCTTGCTGGGATCGGTCTGGGTGGCCTGGGAGGCGATCAGCCCCTGAACCTGCTCATTCTCGTAGCGCGCGGGGTTGTCGGGGCCGAGCAGCCACCCGGCCACCTCACCCGGGTCGCCAGTCGTGGAGGTGTAGCTCATGTAGGACAGGCCGTAGGTGCCGCTGCCGACCTCGGAGATCCATTCTTCGATGGGCTTGGAGGTGACGGTGAGGTTGATGCCGATCTGTTTGAGGTTGTCGGCGATCGCGAGGGCCGCGGAACCCAGGTCCGGGATCGACGAGGGGTAGGTCAGTTCGGCATCGAAGCCGCCGGGGACCTTGGACTGGGCGAGTTCTGCGCGCGCGGCGTCGAGATCAAAGGAGTCGATGGGCAGGCCCGCCTGGGCATCCGCTGCGGCCTGCTCGCCGATCTCACTACCCAGCTGGTCCGGCGGCTCGATGCCCGTCGCGACCGTCGCCTGGCCCTTGAGGATCGAGGAGACGATCGTGGAGCGGTCGACCGCGTGGGCAATGGCCTTGCGCACGTGGATATCGTCGAAGGGCTCGACGTTCTGATCGAAGGTGAGGCCCACGTAGGAGCGATCCGACTCGGTCAGTACGCTCACGCTGCCAATACCCTGGAACTGCAACACCTGGTCGATGGGTAGCTGGGTGGCGATGTCGATCGTTCCGTTCTTCTGCGCGAGGAAGCGCGCGTTCTCGTCGGAGAAGAAGTCGAACTCGATGGTCTGAGCGGGCGTGTCCCCACCCCACCAGGTACCGCTCTTTTCGAAGACGGCCTTGGAGTCGGGCTGGAAGGACACGGCCTTGTAGGGGCCTGTTCCCATGATGAGGTCGGCCGAGGAGCCGTAGGAGGCGGCCGCCTCGTAGAAGGACTTTTCGGTGATCCACAGTCCGCCGTTCGCGGTGACCGTCCACCCGAAGTTGACGGCGGGTGCGGGCAGGGTGATCGTGATCTGGTTGTCGCCGCTCTGCTCGGCCTGGACGCCGGCGGGCCAGTAGACCGCGGAGGACGGGGACTTGTCGGGGTCCTTGGCGATGTCGATCGAGAAGAGGACGTCGTCGATGGTGACCGGGTTCCCGTCCTGGAAGAGGGCGTCGGGGCGGATGTCGAAGACCCACGTCTGGGCGTCGTCAGTGTGATGGGCGGAGGCAATCGCGGGGATCAGCTGACCGTCCTTGCCCACGGCGAGGAGGCCTTCGGAGACGACCTGCGCGACGTAGTAGTTGATGATGCCGGTTTCGTGGGCGGTGTCCAGCGTGGACAGGGAGCCGGGCAGGCCCACCGCGATGGTCCCCTCACGGGATGCCGACTGGGCCGCGCCGGAACCGGATGGAGCGCAGGCCGCGAGGGTCGCACACATCATGGCAGCGACGGAGGCGAGGGTGGCTGCTGTTCGTGGGATGCGTGCGATGTGCATCGGTGTCTCCTTGTGTTCGGTGGTGGCGGTAGTGCCGACATCTACGGTATGCACAGGAGAAACGGCGGGAGAAGGATCCTCGTCAGGCGGTCATTTGTAACACCGGTTGATTATGTGTCACACATCTGTCAGGTACGAGGTCACGACCTCGTGGAGGACCTCGGCGGTCGCGCGCACGTCCGCCAGTGCGATGTGTTCGTCGTGCGCGTGCAGCTGTGAGTACACCTGCCCGAGGCTCGCACCGCTATCCACTGCCCCGAAGCCATACCCGATACCGCCAAGCCGACGGGCGACGCGCAGGTCGGATCCGCCGGGAAAGAGAACAGGCACAACGCTTGCGCCCGGGTAGCGCTGTGTCAGCGCCGCTTCGATCACCCGGTACAGGTCGGTGTCGATCGACGAGGCCGTGGCGGCCTCGCTCAGGAGCCGCTCGATGGTCACGTGCTCGGCGAGGTCGCCGAGGGCCGCCGCGATGGCGGCGTCCACGTCATCGTCGTCGACGCCGGGCACCGTGCGGATGTCGAGCTCGAGTGTGGCGTGGGAGGGTAGGACGTTGATGGGCCCGCCCGAGTGGGCGACCGTCTGGGCGACGGTCACGTGGGAGATCGCGTGGGCGAACGCCGCCAGGTCCTCGAACTCGGAGTAGTCGCCCTCGTAGGTGCCATTGATGAGGCTATTTTCGGTCGTTTCATCGAACTCGAAGGCGCGCACGAAGCCCGCCCAGACCTCGTCCGTGGCGGTGGGCCATCGGGCGGCGGACAGCGCCGCGCTCACCTGGGCGAGTCGCTCGACGGCGCTCGTGCGCCCCAGCGGGACCGAGCCGTGGCCGGCGTCGCCCCGGATGTGCAGGCGGCGCTGGGCGGCGCCCTTTTCGCCGACGACCACGACGACGCTGTCCCCGCCCCTGCGCCCGAAGATGTGCGCCCCTCCCATTTCGGAGAGGGCAGCGTCCCACGGCAGGGCTTCCGGCCGCTTTTCGCCGATCCACGGGATGCCGAGTCCGCCTCGTGCCTCCTCGTCTGCGGCGGCCACGAACGCCAGGGAACGCGCGAGAGGATTGCCGTTCTGGGCGCGGCGAGCGACCTCGCGGGTCACGACGGCCATCGCGGCGGTCAGGTGGAGCATGTCGACGGTGCCGCGCCCCCACATGACGTCATCCTCGATCTGCGCGCCGAAAGGATCGCGCGTCCACTTGGCCGTATCCACGGGCACGACGTCCGTGTGCCCGAGGAGGGTCAGCGGCGTGCCAGGGCTGCGCGGATCCGCGCCCTCGACCGTGACCACGAGCGAGGTGCGCCCCGGGTGCGGGGTGATCCGAACGATTGACACGGGCAGGCCCTCGAACAACTCCTCGAGGAGGTCGGCGGCGCGCTCTTCTCCGCCCGAGTCGGCGGTCAAGTCGTTGACGCAGCCCAAGCGCACGAGGCGCGCCAACAGGTCGACGGTCTGCTCACCCAGCGATTGCGTAGTCACGATGATCCCCTTCCCAGCGGGTGCCTCGTCCCGGCTCCCCAGCCTGACACCACGGTATCCCCACGCGCTCACGTTCACCCGACCGCGCCACGAGAGGAACTTTTGTAACGGCACATGTGAGCGACGCGCCGGGAGCTCACAGGCCCAGCATTGGACCGAAATGCCTGAGGAAACGTAGGCTAGTGGGGCAACAGTCCACGACTCGGATGGAGACAACTCAATTATGGCCATGAACACCCGTGCGCAGGCGCCTCGCGTGCCCGACCGCGCCGCCCCCGAAGGCCTCGAAGCCAAGTGGGGTGAGGCCTGGGAAAGCCAGGGCACCTACGCTTTTGACCGCAGCGCCACGCGCGAGCAGGTGTACTCGATCGACACTCCCCCGCCGACGGTATCCGGCTCCCTGCATATCGGCCATGTTTTCTCCTACACTCACACCGACGTCGTGGCCCGCTACCAGCGCATGACCGGCAAGTCCGTGTTCTACCCGATGGGGTGGGACGACAACGGCCTGCCCACCGAGCGCCGCGTGCAGAACTACTTCGGCGTGCGCGTGGATGCCACGCTGCCCTACGACCCCGACTTCGAGCCCCCGCACGTGGGCGGCGACGGCAAGTCGATCAAGGCTCGCGACCAGAAGCCGATTTCCCGTAAGAACTTCGTGGAGCTGTGCGAGCGCCTCACCCAGGAAGATGAGGCTCAGTTCGAGGCGCTGTGGCGCTACCTTGGCCTGAGCGTGGACTGGAAGCAGAACTACCAGACGATCGGTGCGCGTGCGCGCAAGGTCGCCCAGGCCGCGTTCCTGCGCAACCTGGCGCGCGGCGAGGCCTACCAGGCCGAGGCCCCGGGCCTGTGGGACGTCACCTTCCAGACGGCGGTCGCCCAGGCTGAGCTGGAGAGCCGCGAGTACCCGGGCTTCTACCACCGCCTGGCCTTCCACATCACCGACGCCGAGGCCGCCGCGAAGGCTGCCGCCGCCGGCGCGCCCGTCGAGGACGGCGCCGACGTGTGCATCGAGACGACGCGTCCCGAGCTGCTGGCCGCCTGCGTGGCCCTGATCGCTCACCCGGACGACGAGCGCTACAAGCCGCTGTTCGGCACGACGGTCGCCTCCCCCGTGTACGGCGTGGAGGTGCCGATTCTGCCTCACCCCGAGGCGGAGATGGACAAGGGCGCAGGCATCGCCATGTGCTGTACCTTCGGCGACACGACCGACATCGACTGGTGGCGTGACCTGGAGCTGCCGCTGCGCGCGATCCTGCGCAAAGACGGCCGCATCATCACCGAGACCCCCGAGTGGATCACGACCGACGCGGGCCGCGCGGCATTCGAGGAAATCACCGGTAAGACGACGTTCTCCGCGCGCGAGGCCGTGGTGGCAGCCCTGCGTGAGTCGGGCGAGCTGAAGGGCGAGCCGACCAAGACGATGCGTCAGACGAACTTCTTCGAGAAGGGCGATAAGCCCCTCGAGATCGTCACCTCGCGCCAGTGGTACATCCGTAACGGTGGCCGCGCGTGGACGAACCCGGCCTCGGGCAAGGATCTGAACGAGGAGCTCATTGGGCGTGGCCGCGAGCTGGAGTTCCACCCGGACTTCATGCGTGTGCGCTACGAGAACTGGGTAAAGGGCCTGAAGGGCGACTGGCTGGTGTCCCGTCAGCGCTTCTTCGGCGTGCCGTTCCCGCTGTGGTACCGCGTGGACGCGGACGGCCAGGTCAACTACGACGACATCATCACCCCGTCTGAGGATCAGCTGCCGGTCGACCCGTCGACGGACGCGCCGGAGGGCTACACGGAGGATCAGCGCGGCGTGGCCGGCGGCTTCGTCGGCGAGCTGGACATCATGGACACGTGGGCGACGTCCTCGCTGTCCCCGCAGCTGGCGTGTGGCTGGCTGGATGACGAGGATCTGTTCGCTCGCACGTACCCGATGGATCTGCGCCCGCAGGGTCAGGACATTATTCGGACGTGGCTGTTCTCCACCGTGGTGCGCGCGGACCTGGAGTTCGGCGCGCTGCCGTGGAAGCACGCGGGCCTGTCGGGCTGGATCCTGGATTCGGACCACAAGAAGATGAGCAAGTCCAAGGGCAACGTCGTGACCCCCATGGGCATCCTGGAGAAGTACGGTTCGGACGCCGTGCGCTACTGGGCGGCGTCGGCTCGCCTGGGCCTGGATGCGGCGTTCGACGAGCAGCAGATGAAGATTGGTCGCCGCCTGGCGATCAAGGTGCTGAACGCCTCGAAGTTTGCGCTCACTATGGGCGGCGAGGGCGCGGCGATCGATCTGGATCCGGCGCTGGTGACGGTGCCGCTGGATCGTTCGGTGCTGGCGGCGCTGGCCTCCGTCATTGACGAGGCCTCGGCTGCCCTGGCGTCCTACGAGCACTCTCGCGCGCTCGAGGTCACAGAGTCGTTCTTCTGGACGTTCTGCGACGACTACCTGGAGCTGGTCAAGGAGCGCGCCTACAACCGCGATGGCGCGTGGGACGAGGCCTCGGCCGCGTCTGCCCGTGCGGCCCTGGCGATCGTCATCGATAACGTCGTGCGTCTGCTGGCCCCCTACCTGCCGTTCGTGACGGAGGAGGTGTGGAGCTGGTACCGCGAGGGAAGCGTGCACACCGCCCCGTGGCCGGTCGTGGCGGACCTGGCTGGCGTCGAGGGCGATCCCTCGGTGCTGGAGGCTGCGTCCTCTGCTCTGATCGCACTGCGTCGCGTGAAGTCTGAGGCGAAGGTTTCGCCGCGCACCCCGTTCCTGGCGGTGACCGTGCGCGCCCCGCAGGCTCAGGTGGAGGCCCTGGAGTCCGTGAAGGGCGACCTGGAGGCCGCGTCCAAGGCCGTGGGCGCCCTGACCGTGGCCGCCTCCGACGACGCTGAGGCCACCGAGGCTGTCGTTGAGTCCTTCGAGCTGGGCGAGGCACCGGCGAAGCGCAAGGGCTGATCGTTAGGCTGCTGGGGGGCCGCCCGTGGGTAACCACGGGCGGCCCCCACAGATAAGCCGTCATCAGTCTCACCGTCGGAGTCTATCGTGGCCCCCAACGCACGATACCTGATTACCTGCTCCTAGCTTCCAGATGCAGATGCGTGGCTCGCCGCAAACCTCTTGAGATCGAGAAGCATTTGAGTAGTTTGATCGATGACGTCAATAAAGTACTCCCGATAACTACGATCACCAAGCTCTTCCTCAAGACATACTCGCCCCTTAGTACCGGAGGAGTGTGCGGCAAAGCGCGAGCGCATCAGTTGCACCTTCCTCAACAGCGAAATGTCACGTTCGACGTACTCATACTTGTTACTCTCGAGAAATCGACTTAGCTTATCAATCCCTTTTTCGTTGTCGACTTTATCCATCCCTTGAATCAGGCGCTTTTCATTCAGCAGATCAACCAACACAAGCGCAAGATTAAGCGACTGAGCCCGAAACTCAGCTTCCGATTCATTCACCGGAATATGCAGTCTCGCAAGAACACCAGCATCGAGCCCTTCAGCTTTACGATGG